>Ga0307987_1000821_pt1 | contig 17881 bp, 13 predicted proteins | sample EllFjometagen181_FD_203157 | JGI IMG/M metagenome (GOLD analysis project Ga0307987, IMG submission 203157) | Marine microbial communities from Ellis Fjord, Antarctic Ocean - #181 | ecosystem: Environmental > Aquatic > Marine > Unclassified | place: Southern Ocean | collected 2014-10-08
CGACCGCTTCATTACTTCCACGACCGTGTGGTTATATTCCGTGCTGGTGGTTAACCTTTACACGGGCTGGATTATCCAGCTTGTTTGTACCAGCTTAGCTTGGCACACCACAGAGCCGACTCTACATGTTTTTTAAACAACATTATTTGCAAGTAATGTAGCGTACTGTCTGCCTACCGAGCCGTAGTATCAAAGAGCGAAGGCTGGTGATAGGAACCATAATAAATTATTTTCTACAATTATCCCCCAAAAGCATAAAAAATCAAATATCATTTGCTGTTTTCATTGATCTAAATGCATGTTTGTGCCTTTAATCAGAAAGATAAGACATTACTGTTTAAAATATATATCAGCTTCCGGAGGACGTATATTGGTCAGCTCACCATTGTAATGACGCAATTCTCGTGGTTCATATGGATGTTCTGCAATAGCATCTTCATTAAGATCAACACCTAATCCCGGTAGATTTGGAATAGTCACTTTGCCATCAACAAAGCTAATGTGCTCAGTGCAGATATCTTTTCTCCATGGCACATCAACAGCCATTGTTTCAAGCAAATGGAAATTTGGCGTAGAAGCCGCAACCTGAAGCGTTGCAGCATTTGCAACCGGACCACTTGGATTATGCGGACAGATTGCAATATGATTTGCTTCTGCCTGAGCGGCAATCTTTTTCACTTCACCAATACCCCCAACATGACTCACATCTGGCTGAACATAATCGGCACAACCAAGCTTAAATAAACGCTGATAATCCCAACGACTATAAATCCTCTCGCCAGCAGCAATTGGAACCCGAACTCGACTTTTAACTTCTGCTAATGCATCTAAATTTTCAGGTGGAACAGGTTCCTCAAACCATGTAATATCATACTCTTCCAAAGCCCTACCAATTCGAACCGCAGTCGCGACATTAAAACGTCCATGTCCTTCAACAAGAATTTCCATATCATCACCAACTGCTTCAACAACAGCTTCAACACATTGCAAAGATTGACGTAACTCTGCTTTGCTGATATTCAGATATGCCGAAGCAAACGGATCCCATTTTAGACCAGTGAAACCTTGTGCAGCAGCTTCTTTGGCTTTCTCTGCAAATTCACTTGGTGTCTTTGCCGGTGAGAACCATCCATTTGCATAACAGGGCACTCTATCTCTAACCTGCCCTCCTATCAATTGATAGACAGGCACCCCAAGAGCCTTACCTTTAATATCCCAAAGAGCCATCTCAACACCTGAAAGTGCACTCATGAAAACTGGTCCACCACGAAAATATGTACTACGATAACACTCATGCCAGATTTTCTCAATATTACGAGGATCGCACCCTCGCAAGTTTCTATCCAACTCCCGAATAGCAGTTGCAACAGTCTGTTCACTATACTCAAGTGTTGCTTCCCCTACACCATAGATACCTTCATCAGTCATAACCTTAACAAAAACCCAGTTAGTTCTATAGCAGTGACAAATCAACGGTTTAATTTCTGTTATTTTCATATCTCAATTTCCTTTTTTTGTTCCAAGTTTTAACTCTCTTTTGTAAACCCATTCTACTTGATTTCAATAATTGACCTATCTGTCATAATCAATGGATCAGTGCTTACCGGTAGCGGAGCAAAGTGAAAAACGCCTTCCGCTTCTTGGTCTCCGTCCATCCAGGTTTCTGCACAGGTACGCTTGTCCATCTCAAATTCCATGGCATATACTTCCTGGGAAACCGGGTCAATGAGCACTGGATTTTCCAGTTTAAGACTGGAATCTAGCCAATACGTCATTTCGGACTGTTGAACAAGGGGATCATTTTCAAGAGATTCGGGAATCCACCATGAATGAATTGGAACATCACCGCGGACAAAATTGGCGTGCCAGGTGAATGCCTTAGTCGCTCGGGGATCATCAGTGTCATCAAACAAACTCATATGGGCCGCTGATCGACCGTTAGCCGGTTCCATGGAATCACTGAGCAAAGTACATAGAGACTGCAAAGCATAATATGCCGGTTTAGGAGCAGCGTCCTCAAGTCTAATCAAACCATAATGATAGGTGTGTTTATCTCCTGCGTAATGGGCGAAATCCGCCATATGAAAATAACTACTCATTGCGCAGCCGTTATGCAGTTCCAGCATGGTCCGACGGAGGAGCATCCTTGCCTGGACATCCTCGCTGAGTTTCATGGTTGCCAGGGCACCCGAATTTCCATCTGCAGGGACCTTGGACTGGATTCCAGCCTCTCCCTGCCAATATTTCAATGAAGATTTGTAACGGTTGAGAATCTGTGTAAAGGCAGCTATTTCTTGCGTACTGTGGCGTTCAGGAACTGACTTATATCCATGATAAGTAACAATATCAACAAGTTCGTGCAAACCGGCTTTCATGCAGTCTTCTAAAAATTTCAGACTCCATACCGTCATTCCCCAGGCGATTGCGCCACCAATAAGTTTGGCATCTGGCTGTTCTTTGTGCAGAGGTCCAGCTGTCAAACGCACCAGATCAACGTAATCAGCGGCTTTCGGCTGACACTTCCAGAAACTCAGCAAATCGGGTTCATTCCAGACTTCATAGTGGGTTACCCTATCCCGATAGTGCTTAACTAATTCGGCAACATAATTCTGCCAACCCTCGCGTTCTTCTGCGGTATGAATGGGAGGAAAACCTACTCCGAATTCATTGCACCCCTGATAATTTGATGAGACGCCGGGCACGGCAGTGTCCATCTCCTTTGTGTAGACCGGATTGCCGTAACTGATACTCAACCAAGGTTGCACCCCACGAGCAACCAATTTATCCACAATCTCATCCAACCAAAAGAAATCATAAACTCCATTTTCTTTTTCGGTCTTTGCCCAGCCAGTCTGCACCCGTGCCCATTTGACACCCAGATCCTCGATATTATCCCAGGCGTGATTCTGATTCCACATATCCCGATCCAGACATTCAAAACCGACTCCGAAAGCAGAAGAAGTTATCTCCGAACTTTTGCGAGTTTTAAGTTTCCCAAGATACTTAAGGTTTTTGTAATTTTCGAATTTCATTATTTTTTCTTTTATTTTAACAAAGGATGAGGTAACCGGCCAATGCCGATACCTTCATCCTCAAGTTTTTTGAATCTCCTCGTCAAGCAAATCTGCAATTTCACAACTTCTTCCTACCTGTAAAGCTTTTGACTTTATGCCTATTTTTTTACAACCATCAATAAACGATTTTGGATCTACTGTATTTTCTGCAAACAGACCATAATGCATTGGAAATGCTGCTTTGGGTTTTATCTGCTTAACAACATTCAAAGCGTCATCAATTGACATATTATTTAAAGTTCCATTTACACATATAAGAACAATATCGGAATCTAATGTAAATTCATTCACCAATCTATCATCATAATTACTGTCCGCACTCAAATAGACTTTCTTATCCATTTCAAAAACTAAACCAACAGCGTTAGGATCGGAATGAAATGCCACCACAGGTGTTACTTTTATAGCTCCAAATTCAACAAGCTGTCCTATTTCTAACAAAACAAGCCGACTTGATGATATACCAAGTTTTTGAAAATGTTCACAACAACTTTTGGGTCCTACAAAAATACATTTTGGATAGATTTCAGCAATTTGTTGAACTGTTTCAGGATCCAGATGATCAAGATGGTCATGTGAACATATCAAAACATCTGGCCGCAATTCTTCAAATGTCATAGGAAATTTAACAAGTCTCTTTAACCCATGAGTTTCCAAAAAGTCACTCATATATGGATCAACCAATATTCTTGTACCATTGTTCTCAAAAAGAAAACTACCTTGAGTCAACCAAGTTATATTCATTCTAAGATCCTCTTTTTGTACTACCTCAAATACATTCCACCATTGACATCAATTGTTGAACCGGTGATATACCTACCGCCTTCTCCAGCTAGATAAGCAACGGCAAGTCCAACATCTCGAATTTTACCAAGTCCAAGCGGAACTCCTTCTGCCAACATAGCAACATCCTCTTCACCATGAGTTTTGTACAACAACTCTGTTGCAATAATTCCAGGTGCAACACAATTTACAGTAACTCCCAAAGGAGCAGCTGTACGTGCCAATGTTTTAGTGAACCCAAACATTCCACTTTTAGTACTTGCATAATGAACGTGTCCAAAAAGTGCACCACGTTCTCCAACGATAGAACTAATATTTATTATTCGACCGGACTTCTGCTCTTTCATTATCTCCATTGCAGCCTTTGAACACAAAAACACACTTGAAAGATTTGTTTTTATTATGTAATCCCAATCCTCAAGTTCTGTTTCAAAAATATCCTGAGATTTTGTTGTTCCAGCATTGTTGACCAAAATATCAAGAGTCTTAAACTCCCTTTTTATTGTTTCAAACATGCGTTTTACGTCACCAGACTCTCCAACGTTTGCCTGAACAATAATTGCTCTGCAACCTAACTTCTCAATTTGATATTTTGTCTTTTCAGCTTCTAAAGCATTTGAGTTATAGTTAACAATAATATCTGCCCCCTGCTCTGCAAGAGCCAAAGCAATACCTTCTCCAAGCCCTCTCGAAGCTCCTGTAACTAAAGCTGTCTTTCCTTTTAACTGCATACTATTTTCCTTTGTTTTCATTAAGTAAATACAATATATATTCGGCTACAATTCTTTTTCGGAGAGAACAACTATTAAGCCATGCTGTCCAAATTCAACCGTAAAAGCATCACCTTTTTGTTCCACCTTAAACTCAGATGCAATTCTTGTCTTCTTATTTTCTAATATGTACATTACATTATACCTCACAAAAATCTTTAATTACGGTTCTGTCACGATTTCCGTGGGTGAGACTTTTTTATTCGCACCCTTCAGTATCGTTTTATTTGATTATACTTGAGTTTGTCATAAGACTTAGACAAACGTTGTTTATCTCCGAGCGGTCGCGACTCAGCTACAACTGTTATGCCGTTAAGCCAACGTTTTATACAAAAGCACCTCACTGTAGCCGTATCCCGTGGGCACGGAAATGAAGTTTTAGAACAGCCTACTTAACACGTAACACGACTAGAAATCAAACATTCCCTGTTCTGATTTTGGCTCAAGATTTTTTGTTTCTGATTTGATCTGGACAATTTCAAAAAACTCCTGCTCATTTAATATCTTTACACCTAGTTCTTGAGCTTTAGTGAATTTGGATCCAGTAGTTTCACCTGCAATCAGATAATCAGTACTCTTTGAAACAGAAGAGGATACCTTTCCACCAAGTTGTTCAATTAATTCAGTTGTTTCTCTACGTCCCATTGACTTTAAAGAGCCGGTCATAACAAATACTTTATCTTCAAGCAAAGATGCTTTATCTGAATCACTTTGAATCTTTTTTGTATTGACGCCTGCCGACTTAAGCCTATCAATCAAAACAATGTTTCGCTCATCATTAAAAAAGTCTACAATTGAATTTGCAACAATATCTCCAATATCTCTCAATTTTGACAGCTCTTCTACTATAGCCGACGCCAACACATCAAGCTCTTTAAATTCATTAGCCAAAAGTTTTGCAGATTGAGCTCCAACATTTGGTATACCTAATGCAAATATTAGTCTATGCAAATCTCTAGCTTTACTTTCCTCAATTCCTTTAAAAAGCTTATCGGCAGAAACATTGCCCATTCCGCTATGTTGACTAACAAGATTCTTATTGAGATAATAAATATCAGCTGGGGTTTTCAGAAACCCACCATCTACAGACATTGATTCAACAATAGCAGGACCTATTCCTTCAATATCCATAGCATTTTTTGATACAAAATGTTCAATACAACGCTTTACTTGAGCTGGGCAGTGAATATTCTCACAAAAAGAACCAATAATTCCATCTTTATGTACAACTTCTGAGCTACATGCCGGACAGTGTGATGGCATTTCAAAAGGAACAGAATCTGCAGTACGTTTGGTTAATACAACTTCTACAACAGCTGGAATAACTTCACCAGCCTTCTCAATAACAACAGTATCCCCTACTCTAATATCTTTTCTTTTAATTTCCTCTTCATTATGAAGAGTTGCCCGGCTGACCCTTGAGCCAGCAACTTCAACTGTTTCAAGCTCTGCGACCGGTGTTAGTGCTCCTGTCCTTCCAACCTGCACAGTAATTCCTTTAAGAATAGTTTCTGCCTTTTCTGTGTCATACTTGTAGGCAATTGCCCAGCGAGGACTTTTGGCGGTTGAACCAAAAAGTTTGTAAAACTTATATTCATTTACCTTTATCACCCCTCCATCAATAGGAAAATCAAATTCCTTAATTTTAGATTCAATTGAATCTAAAGACAAACTGATTTCCTGCAGATTTTGACAAGCTGTAGCATTGCTTGCTGTTTTCAGCCCTACTGACTTAAAGTAAGATGTTAAGTTTTCCTGGGAGCTGAATTCAATTCCCCGAACTTCTCCAATTGCATAGAAAATAACATCAAGAGGTCTCTGTGCAACTTTTTTTGAATCTAGTAATTTTACAGAACCTGCAGCAGCGTTTCGTGGATTGGCAAAAACCATATTCCCACTATCTTTCTGACGCTGGTTAAACTCATTAAACTTTTTAGTTGGCATAAACAGTTCACCACGAACTTCAAGAACTTTGGGAGGCGTATCTGTTTTGAGGGTAAGAGGAATTGATTTAATAGTTCTTACATTTGCTGTAATGTCATCACCCTGAATGCCATTTCCTCGAGTACCAGCCTTAACTATCACTCCATCTTCATATCTAACTGAAAGAGAAATTCCATCAATCTTGGGTTCAAGGAAGTATGTAAAATCATATTGTTTGACTAGATTTTTAACATTGTCTTTGAAATAGACTATATTATTCTTATCTAGAATATCATAAAGTTTTTTTAAAGTTTCATCATATATGGTAATAAAAGTCTGAAAATCAATATTACTCTGAGACCTGATATTTTGCTCAACACCTTCAAATGGCTTATCCAGTTGAGAAGAAGGAATATCGCTACCAAACATCACTTTTATCCTATCTCTGATGTTTTTATGTGCTTGGACATATAATCCCTGTACATATTTAAGAATCTCATTCTTATCATATGTGTTTGAAAGGCTAAGCATTGGAACGGTATACCGAACAGAAGAAAATTCTTTTAAGGGTTCTCCGCCAACACGTTTTGAGGGTGAACTAGGTGAATTAAACTGGGAATTTGCGGTTTCAAGGTCAATCAGTTCCTTTAACAACATATCATATTGTTTGTCGCTAATCTTGGGAACTGCTTGTGTATAATATAAATCATTATGCCGATTAATTTCGACTCTTAAATCTAAAATTCTCTTTTCAATCTCATTCATTGTTTTATCTGTCACCTCAGGGTTTACACCCCGAGCTATATTCTTTATCCCCTTCAGGGATTTAAATTGTGTTAATATATTTTTCTTGGGGTTTACACCCCGAGCTATATTCCGTATCCCCTTCAGGGATTTAAATTGTGTTAATATATTTTTCTTGGGGTTTACACCCCGAGCTATATTCCGTATCCCCTTCAGGGATTTAAATTGTGTTAATATATTTTTCTTGGGGTTTACACCCCTGTTCTCGAGGTTTACACCCCGAGCTATATTCCGTATCCCCTTCAGGGATTTAAATTGTGTTAATATATTTCTCCTAGGGGTTTACACCCCAAGCTATACTCCGTAACCCCTTCAGGGATTTAAATTGTGTTAATATATTTCTCCTAGGGGTTTACACCCCAAGCTATATTCTGTCACCCCTGCGGGGTTCTGGTTTCTTTCAATATCTGTTCTTGGGGTTTACACCCCAAGCTATACTCTATCACCCCTACGGGGTTAAAATCCTTTAATATGTTTTTCCATATGTTTGCACCCATGGCTATACTCCGTACCCCCTCATGGATTCAACTTGATTATAGCTCTGGAGGAGCGACATAATATAGCCCTAGGTGTAAACCTAGGGAAAAATGTAACCATCCCATTCCAATAAACCCTGAAAGGGTGACACCCTAATTCCATAAATATTTTTCATCAAAATCAATATTATGCTTTTCCAACATCTTTAATAGCTCATCTTTAAAAGTTCTTTGCCTATGATGTTCTGCCTGATTGTTAATATAATCTTTTAATTTAAGAAGTTGTGATTCACTTACTGAGAACACGGCATATCCTCCCTGCCAAGCAAAACAGGTTTTTGACAAATGATTTTCATTTACCCACTTAGAGGAGTTTGCTTTTATAGAACGAACTAAATCAGAAACTGAATTATTTGGTTTTATTCTCACGTCAATATGTACATGGTCTTCAACACCCCCAATATCTATTGGAACTGCTGCTTCTTTAAGGATTATTCCACCCATATACGCATGTAATCGAACTTTATATTTTGAGGTAATAAGAGGATCTCTATCTTTTGTGCTGAATACTATATGCAACAATATATTTGTTAATGTACTACCCATATGAGGCCTCTATTCTGTTTTTCTATCGCCCTCGGGGTTTACACCCCGAGCTATATTCCGTATCCCCTTCAGGGATTTAAATTGTGTTAATATATTTGTTCTTGGGGTTTACACCCCGAGCTATACTCCGTACCCCCTTCAGGGGCTCAATCTGGTTATAGCTCTGGAGGAGCGACATAATGTAGCCCTAGGTGTAAACCTAGGGAAAATGTAACCCACGGCATTAAAACCTTGAAAGGGTGACACAAACCTACGGCACAACTCTCAATTCATTATTCCGGCATGATCTTGTCGACAACCATTTTTATGTGCGGTTGACCAAAAACAGGAGCAGACAAATACCTATAGTTAACAATACCTGCAATTAACAACCAGACAACCACAACGATTACCATCATAACAACGTGCATGGCTGCTGGTATTGGTGCATCTGGAATCAAAGTCTGTCTGTGTCTATCTCTATGCTTCTGAGCATGCTCGCGATCAAAAATAATTTTCTGCTTGGATTGAACATTCTCAACTTCAACACTATCTTTTGGCTCAACCTTTTCAACTGGTTTTGATACGTCAGGAACTTCCTGATCAGAGATCTTTATAGAACTCTTAGATCTCTCAACTGTTATTCCAATCTTTTCTCCGGCTGTAATTAGAGAAATTGCATGGCATATATCGCCCCAATGATAAAAACGCTCAGAAGGATCCTTCGTTGTCAACTTAGCAAGTAAAAGTTCCATCTGATGAGTTACAGATGAATTCAACTGGCTTGGTGCAGCTAACTGTGAAGTTGTATGCATCTTCAACACATCCATTGGATCATAATCACTAAAAGGTGCAACTCCCGTGAGCATATAGTAAAGAATCATTCCCATTGCATACATATCTGTCTTATCAGAAGGTTCTTGACAATCAACCTGTTCTGGTGCTAGGAAATATGGCTGAACAGCCAACTTTTGAGACTCAAGCTGAGATTTAAATAGTGCAGGTTCTGTATTCTTAGTTGTACCAAGATCAAAAAGAACAAGTGTTCCATCTTCCTGAATTGCAATCTTCTCTGGTGTAAGCTCTTTATGAGGCAGCTTTAGAGTATTCCAAGATGTTGACAAACTTTGAGAAAGCCATGCCGCAATCATAAGAACATCTTCCTGGTCAACTTTCTTCTGGCGATTAACTGTTCTTGTAATTGTTGGCGCAACAATAGAATACTCTAAAGATGCATAACAATTTTCTCCATCATCAACAACATCATAAATTTCAGGTATAAATGCAAATTTAACCTTAGCTAATTCTTTAGCATTACAAATAAACTCTGATTTTATCTTGTCATCATTAACAAATTTGCCTTTTAAGGCTTTTATAATAACAACTATATCAAGTTGCAAATTCTTTGCCTCATAAAAATCAAAATATGATGTTTCATGAAGTTTACCTATAATTTGATACCCTTTAAAGTCCATAATCTATTGCATACTAACACTATTAAATAATTAAAAGCCTCAGGGTTAACCCCTGAGGTTTGTAAAAGTGAAATTGCCCAATACGAGCAATTTCATATATATACAAAGATTTCCTACATAGTAAATACTGATATCTTAGACAAACCTGCTTTTGAGCACGAGTCCAAGGTCTTTATCAGATATTTATGTGGAGAATCCAATGTACATTTTATAATAACCGGCATATCCTGACTATACTTAGCAAGCTTTGTGATACGACGATCCATTGATCTAAATGGAATAAGTGAACCATTCATCCAATAACCATCTCTTGAGATCATTATCTCAAGCATATCATCTATCTCTTGTGGAGGAGGCTTATCGTCCGGTTGGGGACGAAAAACATCCAGATGTGCCAAAATATCCTGTTGCTTAAGAGTAACAATAAAGAAGATTAAAAGTTGGAAAACAACATCAATCATTGGTGTCATCTCCAGCTTCGCAGCTTCTCCTTTATTTTTCTTTCTAGCCATAATAATCTCCTAAAATTAAGATTTATCGTCGTTCATAGCAATAAAGCTGACTCGCCATAGATTTACGTCTGTACAAATATCCATTACACTCTTAACATCTGCATGCTTAGTATCTTTATCAGCTCTGATATAAACAGGAAATTCGCCAAATTTCTTTGTTCGATTGGCCATAATACTATGCAGTTTTGTAAGGCTAAGCTGGGCATTTTGAATCGATATATGACCGCGGTCATCAACTTCTATAGTAATTGATCGTTCAAGCTCTTTTTCAATAATAGGCCCATGTTTAGCATATTCCAGCTCAATATCTTCGTTGATTTCCTGATCCAGTGTTATGGTAACAATGAAGAAGATAATCAACTGGAATACAACGTCAATCATAGGCGTCATATCTACATCGCAACCAGCATCATTTCTTGCTCTTTTAGACATTTTTTGCCTCTCTGTAAAAATTTAATTATTCGTCAACAACTTCTACATTACGCAAGTCTTTAATTAACTCCATTGTTAATGCTTCCATTCTAAGAACAAGTCTATTAGCATTGTTACGGAAAACATAGTAGAAAGCAACACATGGAACAGCAATCATCAAACCAAACGCTGTTGTGAAAAGTGCCTGAGAAATATTATTAGCCAGGATACCCACATCTGGAGCACCATCACCCAAGTTTGAGAAAGCCATAATCATACCTTGAACGGTACCAAGTAGACCAAGCATAGGTGCAATGTTGCCAACAACAGATAACCATGTGATTTTCTGCATAAGTTTTTCTGTCTCAAGCTCAGCAGCTGTTGAAACTGATTCCTGAATAATTTCAAATCCTTCTTCAACGTGTGTAAAACCGGCACCAAGAACATTTGCAAGTGCACCTGGGTTATCTTCACAGTTTTTAATGGCTGACATAACATCACCTTCCTGCATAGACAGTGTCACGGCTGTAACAAGCTCGCCGGAAATAACTCGTTTTGGACGAACTGTGATTGAACAATCAACAATAAAGTAAATAGACACGCCTGCTGCTGCAAAAATTGCAAACCAAAGAATGATACCGACTACACCAGAGCCAAATACTACTGATCCAAATCCTCCGGAACCTTTATTTGTTACTGCTGAAGTATCAGCTGCTTGACCATCTTTAGTTACAAGTTCACCTGCCGCAGGAGCAGCCGCCGCAGCAACACCATCATCAGCAACCTCTTGGGCCAACATTGTTGGTGCTGCCACAACACAAGACATAACAACAGCTGCAACCGCAAGTGTTCTTACTATATATTTTTTCATTTTATAATTACCTTTCAGTTTGTTTTTATATTGATTTACTTAAATTACACACCCGTTTTTGCTTTTTTTGCAAACTCACTTTTTGGGTATTCACTAATTAATTTCTGACGCATCTGCTCTGCAAAAGAGCTTTGTCCAAGCTGAGTAAAACAATTTATAGATTTATACATTGCTTCTGCTCTAGCATTTGGTTGTTTCTTGTAAAGAACAACAACTCTAAGATACCCATCTACAAGAGCATCCTTAAATTCATTCTTTTTAGAAAACATATTACCACGCATCAAAAGTGCTGTTGCCTGAGTATTTCTATCACCCTTTGCAACTGCCTCGCCAAGATTCTTTTTCAAAGTTGCATCACGACCCTCGGCGAGTAATGCCTGCCAGTAATACGGAGCCATATCACCACTGTATGCAGCTTTTGGATTTGTAGCTATTACTTTTTTACATACAGATAGAGCTGCCTTTGCATTGTTTGAATTAATATATGCTTTTGCAAGATATGCACCAGCAACGGCATCCCACTGTAACATTGTGTAGTCTGCCATTATTTTTTTCAACACAGGAATTGCTGCACTGTAACTTCCTGCATTAACCTGCTTAGCAGCTTGTGCAAGAGATGATGGAGTCTTAACTCTTACGTCTGCAACATTATTAGGCTGAACTTCAATAGTTGTAGAACCATTGTTAATTGTATATTTCTTAGAAGCAGGCAACCATTTAATCTTACCTTGCAAAACAGCACCATCTGTCTTCTTAATAGCACCCGACACTTGACCGTGCGATACCGCAGTTGTAATAACCAATGCTGCTATTCCAGCATAAATTCCAATCTTATTCATTATTTATTATCTCCTGTAGAGTTTATTTTTAAATTATTCTTCTTTACCAAAATCATCATCCATAGTAGGCAAAGGCTTTCCAGCTGCAGCTAATTTAATCTTAGCTGTATTCTTTGCACTTCTAACTTTCGCCGCATATCTTCCATCAGGGAATTGTCTAAAATATTCATCTGCATCAAGATATGCATCCTCATAATAACCAGCTTCGATCATAAGAGGAAAACTTTTCATGTATGCCTCTTCAATGTATGGAGAAACACCTGGTGTATTCGGATCGGTATAGCTAATCATCTTATATTGTGCAAGAGCCATATCCTTATATTTCTTTACATCTGCTTCGCTACCACCGGATTTTTCTTCAGCTTCAGCTCTCTTCATCTGAATACCAGCTACTTCAAGATCTGACTCAAGTTTGAGTTTTGCATCTTTCTGTGCATAAAGACGAACCTTTTTCATTGCTTTAACAGCCTCTGTAAAGTATTCACTCCGTTTAGCAGAATCTGGTTCGTTGGCGGCAAGCTCAAGGTAAGATTTACATATCATCATTGATGCTTCAACTGTATAAGCATTGTTTTCATACTTATCAAACAGCTTTTTTAACACGGCAACAGTCTGTTCATCATCACCCTGTTTGCGAAGTATCCTAGCTTTCCCAACCAGAGACTTCTGCTCGGTTCCTGGAGAATCTGTCATACTAAGCACTTTGTTAAATGCTTCAAGCGCAATATCATCTTCGTTTGCCTTTGCAAGTTCTTCACCCGCCTGAAGAATCTGTCCTGCTGAATATTTGCCAGTACCAGCGAACATCTGTTTGAAGATTATAACAGCCTGACGTCTTCTGCCAAGTTTTAGAAGATTCATGGCTAGAACAAAGTCAGCATTCTTTGCTTCTTCTGAATTTGGATACATCTCTTTAAGTTTTGTAAGCGCCTCTTCCGCACCTTTTGCATCGTCAAACATTGTGTAAATAGTACCAACCTGACTTAAACAACTTGGTCCAAACTCTGATTTTGGATACTGTTCAACAAGAGATGAATACAACTCAATTGCTTTCATCTTATACTTCTTGTTTGTATCCTCATTAGAATTCTTTATCATAGCAAGACAGAAACCTTGATAAAATAGTGTAGCTTCTTTAATTCCTGCATTAAGCTTAGCCTGCTCAGCATCTTTCTGATATTTCTTAAGATTTGCTTCATCGGATAATATTTTATATAAAGCTGTATACATCTTATATGCTTCACCTAGGTTTTTATTACCACCAAGTTTTCTTGTAACATCAGCCAAACGATATTGTGTGGTAATATATTCCTGTCCTGGATACTCTTTCTTTTCAAGCTCCTGACTATATTCAGAAAGAACTTTTACTTCATTTGTGTAGTCTTCCTGGTCATCATATATTGAAGCAACCTTGCTCATAGAGGCATTCCAAATTGGAGTACCTTTATAGTTTTCTCTAATAAAGTTATAATATTTCAAAGCACCTACTTCATCTTCTGCTTCATTCTTCTTCTGACCGAAGGAGTAATATATGGCAGGTGCTCTTACATGATTAGTATAATAGTTAAAGAAAAGAACATATGTCGAAGCCTCTTTTTCAGTCATCTTTCTGCCGCCGTATGTTTGAGCCATACGTAGAACGATATCTCCGGCCTTCATATTATATTCGGGACGAGCATAGTAACCTTCAGCAATTTGCTTCAGTATTACTTCTGTCATTAAATCATCATTCTCCATGTAATAACAATCCAACAAATTACCTAATGCATTTAATGACTGTTGACCTTCAGGAAATAGATTTAGAACATTCTCATACTCAGTAGCAGCTTCTTTATATCTGTTCTGCTTAAATAGTGTGCTGGCACCAGCAAACTGAGCAATCTTTACTTTCTCCATCTGCTCTGGTGTCACATTCTTTTTGATTTTTGCACCAAAGTCATTAATCAAAATGTTTTCAACAATCTCAGCTTTCTCTCCAGCTTCTGGAGCCCAAGCTGTATTTGGGTAACCAATAAAAACATTAATAAAGTGAACTAAAGCACCTGGAGATCTTTTCCCGTCATCTTTTTTCTCTCCTGCAAGGAGATTGATAACCTCTGCCTTATCATAGTCAGGTTCTTTCATCAATTTCTCTGCACGCTTCAACATGATGTCACCCATCATATAGCGACATTCAGCAAAAGGACTCAAACGAGTCATATCAACGCCTGTCTCTTCGGTCTGAGTTTTAAGTATCTGGTCAAGCTGTTTCAACTGAGGCGTGTACTCAGAGACAAGCTCCATTGCACCATCATAATCTCCCTGAATCATCTTCACATGTGCAAGATATACAATTGCCTTACCAAACCACAAGTCCTGTTTCCAAAGTAACTCTTCTGTCACTTTATTAAGCTGCTTAATATAACCAGTTCTCTTAGTTTTATCAGTTGTGGATTCTGCCAAGTCAACAAGCAGTTCACCCTTCTCTCCCTCAATTTGACGAACAACATAATCAGGAAGATCTGCTCTCAGCATGATATTATAAGCTTCCAATGCACCGGTCTTATCTCCAGCAATCAACAGCATTCTTGCATATCTATACGCAGAATCTGAATAGAATTTGTTTAGCTCTTTTGGTGGACCTTTTGGAAACTGCTTAAAAAAAGCCAGATATAAACCTTTTGCTTCCGGAAATTTTCCCCAAGCATAATATGCATCAGCAAGTGCAAGTTTCATTGCCCATGCATCAGCACTGTTCTGGTTAGGTTCCTTAGCAATAATTGCCTTAACCTCTTCAAACTTTCCTGTTGAAAGTTTCTGTTCTAGCTCCAAAACTTTTAACTGCAAAGCAGCTTCGGGAAATTTGTTTTTTATCTTCTCCAGCACCATTACAGAATACTGCTGAAGCCTCAGTTCATTAAGACCCTTAATATACACAATCTCTTGACGTAATTCAGGGTCCATTTCCCCACCTGGTGCCTGACCTTGTGCGAAAACGCTACCTGTCCCAACACAGGAAAGCAATACCCCAGACAAGAGTATGCCGTAAATTGTCTTATTTTCTATATTTTTCATAGCATAAAGTATAATAAACAACTCTAATTTTGTCAACTAATATAGACCTTTTTGTATAACTTTTCCTTAATTTTTCGGTTAAATGCACTTTCGGCTCATAGAGCCGACTCTACAATGCACCATTCAAAACAAGCACCCACCATTGTTTGCAAGACATGTAGCGTCCGCTCTACCTGTCGGACCGTAGCTTGAAAAGCGACACGACAAAAGAAATTAGGCTGGAGGTAGGCCATTCGTTGCACTCATTGCTGTCGTAAACTCCAGCCTCTCTCCCGTTGGTCGAGTGCGACAGCAATGAAACGGAGTGTAATGTCCTACCTGAAGGTATTCCAACGTTTACCATTTACCATTTACAGTTTACCGTTTACATTTTTTACCCCCCACGCAGTGGGTTACCAACGATAGAATCTATATGGATCATCATTTTTATCTGGTGTCTGAATGTAATAACTATCAAGCCAAGGGCCTAAAGTTTTAAATGCAGGCTGATCCACAACTCCACCCTTCATATAGGTGTCATTAACTCGAATTATTAGAAGATTGTCTTTTTCTTTCAAATCACTACGCTTTAACTCAAACTTTCTTGGTACCATCCAGTAATCATCAGGATTAGTAGTCTTATTAATCTCTCCAAGAAACTTACCATTCAACCATATCTTAGATTCATCATCAACTGGACCAATAAAAAAAGTCATATCCTCAGAAGTCATCTTCTCTGGTTTATCAAACTTTGTTCTGTACCAGAAATAACCATCATAGTCAAAAAGATCGTCATATTGATCATCAAAGCTACAGTCAACCTTAAACTCACGCCAGGCGCTATCATTAAAGTCAGGTTTTAGATATCCAAGAGATTCTCCTTTATTATCTGGATCAATGACACCTTTCCATTCGGCAACAAGAGGTTGATAATAGAGACTCTTATCTGCATTCAGTTTTGCAATCAAATCAGATTTAGAGTCAGCACCAAGATTCTTTAGGACACGAGATACCATATAGATATCACGTCTAAAAGTTGTTCTCAGATAAGCCAACTGAGGATTAAGATAATCAAACTGCCAAGGTGCAATCTGAGACAGCACGATGGAACCACTTCCATTCTCTATTGACCTAAACAGATAAGATTTACCCGTTGTGTTTTCGTCAACTATTACTGGAATTTGCAATTTTAATGTTTTAAGATAAAATTCAGCATTTGAAAGACCAGCAAAGATTTTGTCAGAACTATCTTCTATAGGCATAGATTTTGCATTTTGAATAGTTGCTTTAAGTTGACCAGCTGTCACTATTTTTATCTGCTTTGATGAAAGAGCTAATCCAAAGATCTCCGTTCCAGCTTTTGCCAACTGATTCAGAGATGCAGGTATCTTACTTTCAGGCCCAACAACTAAAATTGCATTATCAATATTTTCAGCACCTGTATATAGTGTTGATTCAATATGTAACTGATTAAGTAATTTTTCAACATTCTTATCTTTAATATAGTATACCTTTTTGAATTCAGCTGGCTCTCTTGTATCAACGTAAGATAGTATGTTAGCCAATAATTTTTCTGCTGCTGGATCTGGAACCGTTCTACCTATTACTTCTGCCTGACAAAAGATAATAGAACCTTTTCCTTGAGTATATTCCATGAGAGCAACATATTGAAGTTCAAATCCACCATCAATCACTGGCAGAAAATTGCCAACAGGTGGCTTCTCAATAAGTGAATGTGCAACATTACCCCAGTTCTGATTCCTCCAGACTCTTGTGTTCGAATGCCCAGCCCACCGCCATGTAGGATTGCCCAAAGTAGTTCCATCAACAATGAATTGTGGCAACGTCGTGGATTCTCCCTGCCAGTTACTAAACAGTGCATCTGAAAGTCCAGCAACCAGTGGAGAGCCACTATCTCTTATAAATACTTTTCGAAGTCCATGTTCATTTACACGGAATCCAAGTTTATCCTGCAAGGTTGTACTTTCCTGTGCAAAGATAACAACATTAAGCCCTTGTTCAACTAAGCCAATATCTTTGATTGACTTTTCATAATTCAAAGCTTTTCTGCCAATAATCAGAAGACCATAACGACTCAAGTCTGCCGAAGCCTCAACTTTGGTGAACTTCACTCCAAGCTTCAAAAGGTCAGCCGCAGTATTATTTTCCGGATCATAAAGTGCAACTTTAGATTTAAGTTTTATTTTTGGACTGTTCTGCATAGCATTAAACTCAAAAGAGTAATCAGATTGCTTACCATTTATATCAAAACTTGCAACTATTTTATATCGGCCCGGAGCACTATGCTTTGGTATAACAAAATCA
>Ga0307987_1000822_pt1 | contig 17876 bp, 18 predicted proteins | sample EllFjometagen181_FD_203157 | JGI IMG/M metagenome (GOLD analysis project Ga0307987, IMG submission 203157) | Marine microbial communities from Ellis Fjord, Antarctic Ocean - #181 | ecosystem: Environmental > Aquatic > Marine > Unclassified | place: Southern Ocean | collected 2014-10-08
GTTGATAAAGGTGACAAAGGTAACCTGGCCAGGGTTGCTGATATTCTTGAGAAAACAAAAAAAGCTGGCATCTCAAAGTCTTGGGGTGGAAAACTGCCGAAGTTTAAGAATCAGCCTTTTCGTGATGGCGATGCAGAGCTTGAGTCTGGTGACCGTGAAGGCTCTGAGTACAAGAACTGCATGTTCTTTAACCCTTCAATGCTTGCAAGCAAAGGAAAGCCTGGTGTTGTGGATGAGAATCTTGCACCAGTCATGAGCAAAGACAAGATCTACTCTGGCTGCTACTGTAATGTGCAGGTCAGCGCTTATCCCTACAATCATCCGGTGGGTGGTAAAGGAATTGGCTGGGGTCTTCAGAATGTGATGTTTGTTGAAGATGGTGACCGTCTCGACGGCCGTGAGTCTGCAGAGAATGCTTTTGCTGGTCTTGCACCTCAGACTGCTGGTGAGACCAATGAAGCTGGTGGTGACGACAACTTCTAACCTTTAATTGTTGGGCACAGACTATTCTGTGCCCAACAAAGGATAAACATGGACTTATTAATTGACTTTGAAACATATTGTGAAGCGAACCTTAAAGAGGTGGGTGTGACAAGATATGTCAACGACCCAACCTTTAAGGTTTTGTGTATGAGTTATAAACCTTTTATACCAACAGATTTGTCGAAGAACTACCCAACAAAAACTTGGACTTTTCAGAATCCAGAGCCTCTCGATTTGTCTAACTATGATTATTATTGGGCTTTTAATACAGGCTTTGATTTGAATGTGTATCTCATACAGAATACGACAATCTGTATGTCACCTGAAGTTGAACGCTGGAAAGATGTTCAAGGTGTATGCTCCAAGTTTTCTCTGCCACAGAATCTGGCACAAGCAGCAGAAGTCCTGAAGTGTAATATTTTAAAGCACCCAGATGGTGGGTTGATCATCAACAAATGTTGTAAGAAAAACTCAAAGGCACCCACACAGAAGGACTATGATAAGCTGTTTCTTTACTGTGAGCAAGATGTTGATGCTACCTTTGAAGTGCTGAGAAGCTGCCCATCAATCAGCGTATCTGACTATGAGTGGGATTTATGGCGTGAAACTTTTAAAATGAACTACAGGGGTTTGCCGATTGATTATGAGACAGTCATTGCTATCAAGCAACGGGTTGATGTATATAAGGAGTATCTGGAGGAAGTTTTACCTGACCTCACAGATGGTAAAATTACGAAACCAACACAGACTGCCCGCATCAAGAAGTTCCTCAATGACAACGACGTCCCGGTTAAAAACACAACAGCGGACACCCTTGAACTCATCATGGAAGAGGACGAAGCCACGGGCTTTTTGTCAAACGAATGCCGCCAAGTCATCGAGATCCGCCAAGCGGGTGGGGCATCGTCGGTAGCTAAATTTAACAAACTGCTCGACATGCGTGTTGGTGATAAGGTGCATGACTTCTTGCGCTATGGGGCTCAGAATACACAGCGATGGTCTGGTGCAGGATATCAGGTTCACAGTCTCCCAAAGAAAACTGTGGATGACCCTGAAGAGTTGATCATGCGATTCAAAGAGCACGGTGATATTACAAGCCCCATTCAGTCAGCTAAGGCCCTATGTCGCTCAGTTATCAAATCACCCACTGGCCAGATGTTATATCAAGGTGACTTCAGCAGTATTGAGTATTTACTTTTAGTCTGGATGACCGATATGGATGACATGCTGAAATTGTATGCTGAAGGCAAGAGTGCATACATCGATATGGCAGCTTTCCTCAACAACAAGAAGTATGATGAAATCGACAAATACTCCACAACGGACCTTGAGTACTTCATGGGCAAGCAGGTAATTCTCGGATGCGGCTATCAAATGGGGGCCAAGAAGTTTAAAGAAACATGTGCTAAGTACAGGGTTGAGATCAGTGGTGCAGAGGCTGCAAGAACTGTCAATGCTTATCGGCTCAAGTATAAGCCGATAAAGAATATGTGGGACAATGTTCATAAGGCCTGCATTGCTGCTGTTCAGCATCCAGGTATGAATTTCGAGTCTAACAAGTGTGAGTTCAAATGCTTGCCTGACAGGCGTGGTGAAACATGGCTCATCATATCTCTCCCATCGAACACTAAGCTGTATTACTGTAGACCTGAGCTGAGCTCAGGAAAATACGGCCCAGAGCTCAAGCATTGGGGTTTGCAGAATTATGCTTGGTGTCACAGGTATCTGTCTCCTGGGCGTATCACAGAGAACATCATACAGAAGATTGCTCGAGATCTCATGGGCTATGCAATTTACACCGTAGCTCAAGCCCCAAACTTCTCAATGTTAATGACTGTGCATGATGAGCTTGTAAGTCTTGGGACTGATGTTGACCCAGATAAGCAGCTTGCAGCATACCTCAAACTGTTAGAGATAACACCTGAATGGGCTAAGGGGATGCCCTTACGTGCTGGAGGATTCTATGGACGAAGATACAAAAAAGATTAGTCTTGCTGATGAGATTGATATAGCTAAAGAATTATCAGATAAGATTGCTCTTGTCGAAGCTTCAAGGTCTTGGGGTCGATATATACTCTGGCTTAAGGAAGTTAAAGATGAAGCTCTCCTTCTCGAGACCATTGAGTATGAACTTGCTAATGCTTGTCGTCCGCAATTCTTGGACCGCGTGCGAACCAGATTCAATAAGCTTAGATCTCTTAGAGAACTGCATGAGCTTGAAGACAGAGCAGGTATGGTCATAAACGTGAACTATGTGGGAGAAAGATAATGTTTGAGATTAACCCCTTTAAAGAAAAGTCTCAGCGTGAGACAGGCAAGAAGGGTGTTGAGAAGGACTTTGTCAAAGCTGTCACAAAGATGGGCGGAAAGGCTTATAAGTTTACCTCGGAGAATAACCGAGGTGTGTCAGATAGGTTAGTAGTCCTCCCTGGCCAGGTGTGGTTTGCAGAAATAAAGCGTGAGGACTCAAGTCTAACACTACTACAACAATCGTTCCGTGACTTCATATTGCGGATGCACTTAAACCATGTGACAATACATGGACAATCAGGTATCAAACAATTTCTGGAGAAGATAAATGGGTGAAGCTAAGATAAAGGAACACAGGAATTTACAAATTGCCAGTGCCACACTTGACATGGCATCCATATTCACATTCTATATGGCAGCTAAGACTCTTAAGCCTGAAGAGGTCCAAACTCTTATCGGTATAAGCCATGACAGACTTGCTGGGCAAGGCCTACCAGCCAATGTTGTTGTCCTGACCTGTGATATGGTTTGTGACTTCATCACAAATATGCAACTTCAGATGGGTACCGCAGAGTTAAAGAACAAGGAGGATCTCGATGCTTAGAGCTGAGAAGTTGAAAACATATGAACAGAAAAGATTTCGCCCTGGGTATGTTTCAGTCAAAAGAAATGGCATCCACGGCATTTGCAGTAAAGATGATGGGCTCTACTCTCGCACACCGAATAAAATCTTAGGTCTCGATTATCTCGAGGAAGAGTTGAATCAATCGCCTTTCCCACTATGTGTTGAACTTGTGATTCCAGAGCTCCCTTTTGAAACAATGTCGGGTTTAATCCGTAACCACAGCCATACACCCGGAGTTGTAGCACATGTGTTTAATGTGATCAGCCCTGGCCCTTTTGAGAAGCGGCTCCAACTCATGACTGACTTGAAGAATCGTATGGAGTCAGAGAGCGTGAAGTTTGAGACCTACTACGCTGTGAACAAGACTGAGCGGTTTGACACATTTTATGAGCAAGCTTTAGCAGAAGAAGAAGAAGGTGTCTGTTGGATATCACCAAATCATCTCTACCAGCCAGGAAAACGTGGCTGGGACTGGATGAAGCGCGTACCAATGATGTCTAACGAGGGCATAGTATTAGACATCATTGCTGGTACAGCAGGCAAGAAATATGAAACATCTATGGGTCGGATGCATATATGGTGTGAAGAGTTACACCAGTCGTTCTATGTCGGTATCTTCAAAGGGCAGACAGATGAGTGGCGACAAAAAGTATTCAATGAAAAGCGTCACCATATCGGGCGTGACATCACCTTTGAATACAAAAACCTGTCTAAATATGGTGTACCGACACAAACCAGGTTTAAGAGTTTCAGGTGGGATCTATAATGAAACTTAGGCCCTATCAAGAGCGAGCACTTGAGTTTTGGATTGAGAATCCCAAAACCTACTTTGCAATTGATATGGGCCTAGGTAAGACACCTATCAGTTTACACGCTCTGAATTACTTTAATGTGCCAGCTCTTATAGTGGCACCTCTTACTGTGGCATTTAACACCTGGCCAGAAGAGATCAAGGCTTGGGATTTACAAGATGATCTACCGTACACAATTCTTCATGGTAAGAATAAACAGCTTGATAACAATCTCATCCACATAATCAATTATGAGGGCTTAGGATGGCTCTATAAGGAGCTTTATAAACTTCATAAGGCTAAAATACCTATTCCTTATAAAGCTCTCATTTTGGATGAGTCTACCTTCGTTAAAAGCCCTCATGCAGACAGATTTGGGTTACTTTGTGCAATGCGTGAAATGTTTCAGTATGTTGCATTGTTAAGCGGAACACCTGCTCCTAATTCACTTGAAGATTTATGGGCTCAATATTTTATATTAGATGGAGGCAAAGTACTTGGCAACGACTACAGAGTATTCAGAAACAGATTCTTCGAGCAGGATCCCTATAGAAAGTACCAGTGGAACATACGCTTTGGAGCGGAAGCTTTTATCCATAAAGCGATTGCTCCAATCACATTTCGGCTCGCGGCGAGTGATTACGCGGATCTCCCGGAGAGAGTCTTCAACACGATTAACCTGGACTTTCAGCCAGCCCAGAAAAAACAATATGAATCTTTTAGAGAAGATTTTGTATTGTTCTTGGAAACTGCCACTATTGAAAGCCTCAATCAGGCGAGTCTTAGCTCCAAGCTTAGACAGTATGTTCAAGGATTCGTCTATCATACTGACGAGTTTGGAAGACGAACACCACACTATGTTCATGATATCAAAATCAATGCCCTCAAATACTTCCTTGAAGCGAATGTAGGAAAGAGTGTTCTCTGCTTTACACAGTTCAAGTCAGAGATTGATATGATATTGAAAGAATTTCCTGGTACACCAGTCATAGATAGTCGTACAAACATTGAGACTAAAAATCAATATATCCGTGACTGGAATGCTAAGAAAATACCGCTTCTGCTGGCACACCCAAAGTCTGTAAGTCGCGGTTTGAATCTTCAACACGGTGGGCATGTTGCTTTATGGTATGCCCTCACCTGGAGTCTTGAGGACTATCTGCAAGCAAACAAAAGACTACACCGTTCTGGCCAGGAGGAAGTAGTGTTCATTCACCACCTCATCATACGTGGTACAATGGACGAGAAAGTATATGCAGCACTACAAGATAAGGATATGACACAGCAACGTTTACTTGAGTACCTAAGAAAGGAGACAATGAGATATGCAGCCTAACTCAGAAGAAGAACAAACTTTTTATGACGCTGGATTTTTTAACGGCATGCTGTTTTCACTCATCATTGGTGCTTTGCTACTGGGTGTTAGTTACCTACTTACAGGATGGAGATAACCATGACTGATTTTAATAAATGGGATTATCGTTTCATGGCACGAGCAAAAGAGATAGCAAACTGGAGCAAAGATCCAGACCACAAAGTTGGAGCTGTTATCACAGACCTCGACAACTTCTCTATTGGTGAAGGCTTTAACGGTCCGCCACAGTACTCAGCAGATAGAGGTATGACGAGGGAGGCTCAAGTCTTTCGCACATTACATGCTGAGGTGAATGCTTTGCTCAGAGCAACTAAACATCCACATCTCGCTCGAACAGGCACCACTCTTTATGTGTATCCACTCTTTCCCTGTTGTACTTGTGCTGCGATGATGATACAGCTAAAGATTACGCGTATCATCTGCATGGAGCAGACTACTGTGCCTGTACTTAGTAGCTGGGAAAGATCACAAGAAGAAGCTGCTCGACTGATGAGAGAGTGTGACGTTCAACTATTATTTATGGAGGAATATGATGGCTTGTAGAACTTATACAGATTTAGGTGGGGTGACTGTGTGGCTAGACGAGGAATACTGTGTTGATGTGTGGGCTGAAACTCTTGAGCATAGGGCAGATCAGGATAAGCTCTATGCTGGTGGGCGGTTTCAGATGCCTACATATACAAAAGAAAGTGCGCCCAAGCTTGCACAAGGGCGCACTAATAAACGTCACTAAAACAGCTCTCGAGGTGTCTCAGTGAAGTAGAAATACTTCCACCCCATAGCACGAACACCGAGATAGTATGCTTCACACCAAGGTCTGTATCTAAGCCATTTGTACCAAGGCAGCTTAGAGCAGGCCTTTTTCATTGCTGTGCGGAGCCTGCTGTCACAAACCTTTCTTACTTTCTTTGGGCCACCTTTCCAGTAGCCGTAGTCGTGATGATTTCAATCATCATCAAAGAACATTGCATGAGGAGGTGTGACCCACCCACCCTTGCTGCCTCAGCCATTACAGATTTTCTCTCTCTCCTCAACTGTCAAGTCTTCAAATTTCTTCATGATCCTCCATGCTGATAATGGTTAGCATCTGCACTTTTCCAATCCCCACCCCAGACCCCACCTAAGGCTTTCCAGTAGGCACCAAACTGAGCATGGTCCTCTTTAGCTGTGAGGTAAATACTATCCTTGAACAGGTTAATATCACTGGCCAGACGGTCATAGTGCTTAGATGTTTTAGAGTGTTTACGCCCTTCACCTTTCTTGGCCCAAGTGTCACCTATGGAGCAGGTGTACCCCATAGCATATATAAAGACAATTAACTGAGCTAACATGATTGAAAATTCAAACTGCTTTTTGTTCATCTTTTCTTCCACCTCGCTTTTTGAAAGTCCCAAGCTTTGGGGAGTGTTATAAAAATAAACGTGACAGTTACTATGCTGAAAGCCATAAGATCCGTCCATCCGTCATAAGACGCAGGTAGGTGCTTGTAGGCCCAAGCAGAGAATCCAGTAACATATCCAGTAACCTCGTGCCATTCAATACCCAATTTAGTTTCTCCAGATTCAATAACGGATTCAATAACAGCTCTCCTGTCAATGCCAAGTCTTCTGTCTATAACATTCCTCAGTATATAATCTACTATCTCTCTTTTCATAAAGACCTCAAACAGTTTAGCTATACTTATTTAAGATACTCAGTAGGGCTGCCAAGTCCATCAATTTGGTAGTGGAAATCAACCTCAAGCAGAGCTGCATCAGCTGCATAATCATCAGTCCCACCAACACCTGTTGCATCACGGAATACCCGACAGATCAGCATAGCACTGATGGTGTTCACAGCATTCATATCGATGGATCCTAGTTCCGTAAGGTACTGCTTTTTAGCCACAAGATCCTCAGCTAAATGATTCACGTCACCATAGATGATTGTTGTGTCACCAAATACACCACCAATTTGAGCTAGAGAATACTCAAGACCCCAACACACATCAGCTCCTGCAGCTCCTGCAGCTGTGGGGATCCAGTGAATGTGAGCTTCAATGTCTGATTGAAGCTTCCAATTGTGTGGCATCTGTACTGCAAAGAAGAGCTCCTCTGCTATGGTGGCACTGAACATGTGTGTAAACACGCCGGTGCTGCGGGCTCCATTGTCAAGGAGTTTTGCGAACCCCGGATCTTTAATACCAGCTAAACCGAAAGCTGTGAGTGGCACACGTATGTCATCCCAAACAGCATTCACGAGCTCAATGCCATTCTCATCCATTTTAACAAAATGTTTAGTTTCTAACTCTTCGGTCAGTAAACCCTCGTCCAGTGATATAGCCATTTATTTCCTCCTTAAAGGTTCGAGTGTACTCTCCTTCAACTCAGGAAGAGCCTCTAAAGGCTTTGTAGATTCACACACTCGAGAATCATAATCTACATCAGCCCAGATGGATCGCACTCTAACAGATACATCTTTGTTCGCTATGGTATCATACTTAGTACTGCAGCCCGAGCTTATTATAATGCTTATAAATAAGCATATAATAGTTAATCTCATCAGTCCTCCTTCATGCGGTCATAGATCCGCTCTTTAAAAAATCGTTTTTGCTGCATCAACTTTCCACGTACTTTGTCGAAGTCTTCACGTGACATCTCGCCGCGTTGATACTTTGTCTTTGCTTGATTAACTCGTTTACCTATACCTCGATCTATCCGCATAACCTCAGACTTGAACGACCTAAACATTGCACTGCGTGTCGCAGGTGTTACTTTAACAGCAAAGATTGTGCGAGCTATCATGTCCTGAGCTGTCACCTTCTGGCCAGTGTAGTCTACTATATCTTTATCAAGCGACTTGAGCCCAAGCATTAAACTGTTATATCCGTGATTCCCAGGAGCAAGTGAGGGTGTCATTTCTTTATACAGATGCTCACCCCATTTGCCGAGTACAGCCATGAAGCCATCAAGATCTTTATTGATGATGTCACGCCCAGTAAACAGATCTCTGTTCAACGCAATCTCATAAGCTGCAGAGGTGAATGGATTTGCTGTAGGCATGAAGGTTCCAATAGGTAATCCGGTCTGGCCCCACTTTTGTTCATACTGTCCAAGCGGTATGAGACGATTAATATCCCAGTACATGCTACTGCCATCTTCACCTTTCCAAGGGAGTAGTATATGGAATGTACCAAATCCAGGCATGTTCCGTTTGTCTGAAGCAACTTCAGCATCAGATGTGTTAGTCATATACTCAGAAGCTTTCTGCATAGCCATATATGTTGCACCCCACATAGCAAGCTTATGAGGCTGACGTATGGCCTCTTTAGCGAAAAGACCTGAAGCTTTATACGTGAACGTGAAGAACGGAGAGGCCCACCTCTTATAGTGCCGCACGACTGGCGGTATATCTCTATAATTGAAAAGGTACTCTTCAGCGCGCTTTGCTGCTTGATCAATAGAAGCACCATTCTCACGAGCCTTAATGAACACAGCCATCTTAAAGAACTGCTCATTACCCTCATAGAGAGCTGCAGGTGTCTGCATCACATCACTCATAACTTGTTTCACCTTCTGGCCAGTGGTGATAGTCTTTGGGTGTGAGCGATAGCTTGCAAGGGTTTTCCTCATCTGTGACAACTCAGCAGCTGAGAACGTGTTGTTCATCAAACCCCAGCTTTCAGCCTCAACAAAGTGCTTGTTCTTCATACGCACTCTCAAGGCCTGAGCTGCCTTACCATAAGTTTTCACATCACCTGGATTCACACCACCGAGGTGGGCTAAGAAAACATTTGATGTAGTGTTAGCAACATGTGTAGCTGGGTTGAACACAGCTTTACCCAGCTTCCAAAGCCCCAGCATCTTATCCCACCCACGGATAAATGCATTAGTTACCTCACCAGCATCATCAATATCTTTTGCGATAACTTTGTCAACATATGCCCCATCGAGTGGGCCATACTTCTCACCTTTCAATCGAGTGAAATGCTGGGGCACTAAGGTTGGGTCTGTCTTCTTAGGCAGGACCCAGTCAGTATTCTTCTCAACAGCCTTCAGGAAGGACAGCCGCTGTATATCAACAGCCTGCTCTGTCAAGCCGCGTGCTGCTGTGAAGGATGCACTATTAATTCCAATCTCGGTATCATACAAATACTTACTTGCCTCATTCGGGGCTGTCACATTGGTGTAACCTTGTGACAGCTGTTTCCGCTCAGTGTTGAAAGCATTGTTTGCATTAACTGCGAGTATGCTCTCAATCTCATCAATCTCATCACGCAGATGAGGAAGAGCTTCATCATCATATAGGTCTGTTGCTTTACGAGCTGTAGCTTTAAGTTGGTTCAACTTCTTAGTGAGAGCTTTTCTTTCAGCACCAACAACACCTTCTTTAGTTTTCAAGAAGACAGGTACATACTCATATGAAGTGCCGGCTCTGTAGTGGGCCTGCAGCTGCTCTTGTGCCGCAAGGACTCTTTTAGGGTTACTGGATAAACGAATAGTCGTACTAAGCTGATGACGTTCAGCTTTAGTCAAGGCATCGTACATGTCGTAATCACGAAGCCCAGACTGAAGTGAGATCTCTCTCAAGTCAGTATACATCACTTTAACTTCAGCTGCGGCTCGCGCCAACTGAGGATCAGAAGTTATTCCGCCCCGGAGGACCTGCATAAGGCGTTTTTGTTCTTTCTCAGTTGGTGCAAGTTCGTCCAGCCGCTTCGCTATGGTCATTGTGTGATCTAGAGTTCTGTTTGATTGATTGTCATAAGCTGCTTTCATCTCACGGAACTTCTTTGGCAGGTGAATCCCAAAAGCTTCACGTGCTTTATCGTTGTACACTCGGTTGCTTATGTGAAACTTAATAGGATCAATAATGCGGTTGTTTGCGTAGTCCTCCCATCGCTTAAAGATATCTTTAGGTACATTTTCTGCATCCATCTTACTGGCCAGATGAGATAGAGCATCTGTAGTTTCTTTGGTGGGTTGGTCAACCACGGCTCGCCACATTGAAACAATGAGTTTCTCTGCATCGATGTATCCAGACTTGGTGAGATCTTTCAGGTTCTTAGGGCCATTGTCGTAGATACTATCCTCAACAGCTTTTGCTTCAACCTCACCATAGGCTTTGTTATAGGCTGGCGTTGAGTAGGCTTTTTGTATCTCTTTAACTTTAGCTGTTATTGCTGGCACATCCCCACCCTCAATAAGAGCTTGATACTCTTTTATCTTTTTAAACACATTAGCTCGATCAGGTAGGTCCAAGACTTTAATAGATTCAGTCCAGTCGTCTAGGAACTGCTGTTGCTCAAGGGTACGTAAATCTCTCGGGGTTCTTGCTGTCTCTAAGCCTTGACCCACAACCGAGTCCATCATGCTAGGACTTGTACCTGGGGAGTGACCCTCGAAGTGTTGGATAGCGTGCTCAGTCTCATGCATCATATCTTTCTTGAACACCTCATCAGTAGAGAAACTCTTAATCTTGATCAAGTCTTCTACTGAGTTGTAGTACCCAGCACCTTCTATGTTAGGGTCTATCTGAACTCTGGTTTTTGCCATGAGGGTTTTGCCATAGTACTTTTCCATGATGGGGTGCTGTATGAGGTCACCCACTCGATATGTGACATCAACCTCAGGCTTGATTTTAATACTCATCTCTTTATCAGACTCGTATGCTCGCCAACCTCTTTGACCTTCAGGCTTATACACACCAGTTCGTAGACCAATCTTATCCATTGGCTGGTCTATGGCATCAAGCTTCTTTGCTATACTTAATTGAAATTCTTTGTTAGCTTTCATCTTTGTGGGTAGAGCTTTCATTCCCTTCTGGCCAGCGATGAATTTGGAGTACCCTGCAGTTCCTATCGCTAGGGCAGCTGTTACAGCCACAGCTCTGTTGATATTGTATCCTGAAACATTTCCCTCCTCATCAATCTCGACGCCTGCAAGAACACCGCCAGTCATACTCGTCACTGTGTTTTGGCCTGCATGGTTTGCAGCTTGTTGGATAAACTCTTTACTGGCATTCTTTTCTGGGATAGCTTCATCCATGTAGAACTTCTTAGCTGTCCCAGCTTCACTACCGATCACACCCTCATACCCTTTAGCTTTAAGAGCTTCAATCAATCGACGTGCAGAGGGTCCTGATGTGAAGAACTCATCAACACTCTCAGCTTCAATGAAAGAGTCTTCAAATCCTGTCTCAATGCCCTCTTCCTTAACTCGGTCAAGGTCTGCATACTTACTCCCAGGATCCTTCACAGGCTCAGAAGAGAATAGCGGTTTACGAGCAGCTCTTTCTATATCAGCTCTCTCTTTGCCTGTCTGTTTCTTTACTTTGCCTTTCTTAGGAGCTTTAAACTCTCCTATAACGCGCTTTCTCTTTTTAGGAGATAGAATATCCTTAGTGACTTGAACAAGCTCTATTTCTTCAGCTATGAGCTTCTTACCTTGTTTTACAGCAGCTTGTACGTCATGCACGTCTACTGGGATTCCGCGCTTATTGAAAGCCCCAGTGAGTGCTGTGATTGCATTCTCACCAGCAGCCTGTGACAATGTTCCAACGACCAGGCCAGTAGTGAGTGGCACAGCGGCTTTGATATACCAAGGAGCATCTATGGGTGTAGACTCTTCAACCTTTTCAAGTACCCCACCGACAAGAGGTTCAGTAGCAAGACTCACAGTTAAAGCTTTAACCAAGCTCTTGCCACCTAAACGTCCACTGCCTGTGATCACACCAGCTGTAAGTTTACCGAAAGTCACAGCTGCAGTTTTTGTGAGTGCTAGTGGGCCTACTATAGCATCGATAGGATCTATCCAAGATTGCTCTGTAAAACCAGACCCAGACTTAGCAATAACATCTTCGTGAGCTTTTTGCTGCTCACGGTAGAGGAGTTCTTTCTCTTCTTCAGGTAGATCAGAATTCTCTATGGCTGTAGCCCTATCTTGGAAACCCTGCATAGTTCTAAAGGCAACCTGGTTTGCATCGAGTTTCTTATAGCTTGGCCCAGGAGCAGCCCCAGCTGGTGCACCAACCATACGGTTTGACCGAGTTTTAATCGGTGAGGTGTTTACATTTAAACTGGACTGATTGTCGAATATTTCAACCATTATAGTCTCACCCTTCGGCCATCTTCAGCCTCGAGATAGCCATTCATTTTTGTCCACATGACACCTTTGTCATCGATAAACCCCTCGCCGATTTGCAGGTTAGTTCCCTGAAGCTTTAAAGGACTCAACTCAGAATCTTTCAGCGTGATCGTCACAGCAGCTGCTTTAAGAATGTCAGCGACTTCTTGAGGTGCCCAGCCTTTTTCAGCAAGAGCTTCACCGATCAAAGGTGTTGGCATCTGAGATTTTGAGAGCTCTCTCACCTCGGCAGCCGTATCAGCCATAGAACTTTTGATTGAAAACATACCGCGCTCGATGGTTGGAAGGTTAGCTGTTGTGTCTTGCACCATCTGACGATCTTTTCTTTGTTGCTGCATGACATAAGGCAGCGCCTCAGTTTTTGAGATACCTAACTCGTTAGATGTTTTCTCAAGTCTGGTAGACCCGCGCAACATTGCTCGGTTGTAGTTATCTCGTTGAACATCTGTTGGCTCCATGTTGTCACCGATGTAGAGAAACTTGGTCTCCTGTTTCATCGCTGTATACCAAGGTGCAACCTTGTCAGTCTTAGCTGCCCCTGTCGTATTCTTATGGGTATAAGTCTTTTTACCTGTGGCATCATTCAATTGATACTCACCAATCTTATCTTCATATGTTGTAAACGTCTGGCCAGTGGAAGTACCCTTTTTCTTCTTATGGTATGTACGAAGACCTGTGGCCTCATCTTCTTGATAGAAGCCAATTGGGTCTTCCTTGACAGCTCCGTAAGATTTGGTCTTATCGATGGTTTCTTTTCTTGCTTTGAGGATCGGCTCCATAGCTGTGAGCTCTTCAGCATTCACACTGTTAGCTAAAGCCCAAGCTGTGACGTTTTCTTTGTCCATCTTGGGTAGCGCCAGTAAACTCTTACTGAGTTCATCTCTACGCATTTCTTGGTTACGTTTGTCGATATATCTCTTAGCTCGCTCATCTGCAATCTGCTGAGTCTCTGCCTCTCGCTGCCGTAAGCCCTCTCGCTGGTTTGAGATCCGCGCTGCATCTCCAGGCTTAGGGCTGTTTGCTGCTGTACTAAAAAATGCCATGTTTTTCTCCTAGCCCCAAAGGCTTGATACATCATCCCAAAGACCTATAAGATCTGAGGCTGTGCCCAATACCTGACTGGTCTTATTGATTGTTGAGGGCTCATCTGCTGAGATACCAGCCTCTAATGCCCGCTGCTTATAAGCTAGCTCTTGCTCAGTTAGATCTTTGTTCTGTTTGAGTTGCAGATACTGTAACATCATACCCATTTGATCACGTTGATCGCGTGGCATAACTGATACTGTCTGATTGCCAACCTGAAATTTTATAGGCTGGCTGGAACCTGACACACTCATACCGAGGTCAGCTGATAAAGTGTTCATTAGGTCCTGATCAATTAAGTCGTTGTCTGTAGTCACATCACCCTCCTGGCCAGTTGTTGTATTGCCCTCCTGACCTGTATTTGTCTCAGTTGGCATTACAAAGCCGGCATCGCCCTCTATATCGTCGATCGTGGCATATGTAGCTTTCCAGTACTCCTGTTGGTTGGCACCTTCACGACCTTTTATTTTCACAAACGGGTTACCCTCAGCATCAACCTTTTCTCGACCTGTCACATATCTACGTTCATCGAGCTCATCAGCATACTTGGTGTTTTCGAGGGATCTATTTCTTGAATAGAACGGACTCAGAGGTTTCCCTGTTTGAATCCCAGAGGTAACTTTATCAACCACGCCTTTGATCATCTCTTCCACGCCACCAGCATCCCAGTCAGTGAGATCAAAGCCGTGTTCAATAAGTTTGTCTATATCAACATCGGTATTCTCCTGCATGAGAGTGAAAGTCTCATCAAAGTACTCACCAACATCTGCAGCATAAGTACTTCCATCAGGCAGATCTCTACCACCTATACTGAAATTAAATTTATCACTTACGTATCTTGGGTCTCCAGACATCTGAATTTCATCTGTTGAAACCCCGTTCCGTCCACCACCTTTGGTGACTGGAATCATTGATGGTTTTTTTCCACCTTGGAAAGTTAGTGCTGGCCGGTCAGCAGTCATACCGTCATATATTTTGGCAGCCATAAAAGCAGCTAAAGCCACAAAAGCCCCAGCACCTAAACCAGCACCTAAACCACCACCTAAACCACCCTCGGCTGCTGTGCCCACTCCTGACATACCCACAGTCAGATCAGCTTCAGCAATCGCGGCTGCTGACATAGATCCAGTACTTGCACCCAGTCCTGACATGCCCATGGTTAGATCAGCTTCAGCAATTGCAGCTGCCGATGAGCCGCCTGCAGAACTGAAAGTACCCCAGAGGTCGTAGCCTTTTTTGCCTAATCTGAGTAGGTCTAAACCATCTGAGATATTGGAGTTTTTCGTATCTCCACCCATTATTGACTCCCTGTATATATAGATGCTAATATCCTGTCAGGGATGCTTGGATCCTGTGATGTTGATGTTTGACCTAAGCCAGCAAGTTGACCAAGCATTGAAGGCATACCGAGGTTGAGTTTAGCACCTTCCATACCAGCTTCTAACACTTGATTAGAGAGGTTCGACAGAATACCACTCGATGCTGTTCCCATTGCATCGCTCATCACAGTGCTGTCCGTCATACCTGTCACATTCATATTACTGGTCAACGACTGCATCATCTCTTTCATCATGTCTTGGGTTGTGTTACGCGCAAGTCCCACCGCCTGGCCAGTGAGTGTGTCCACATCATCTCTATAGTTGCCAATAGAGCCTTTTAGCTCAGGCATTAATACAGACATTAAGTCATTGATATATGTCTGATCTAAGCCTTGCCGTGATGTGGGAAAGTTATTAGGGTTATAGATCTGAGGAGGATTGTCTGCATCGGCCCCACCGGGCAGGGTATTTACAAATGGTGACCCAGGAGGAGCATTACCAGTTGGGGCTCCACCAGGCCAATCGCGCAACTCATTTATGCCAAAGTCAGCATAGTGCTGCGTTGCAAAGTCGTTAAGTGTGACTCCCTGGCTGGCGAAGTCATTACTGTAGTATTCATTTGCTACATCAGTGTTCGCTGCGAGGTAAGCAGAAGCTGCTGTGGGAGCTGAGCCACCCCATGAGCGACCCTCACCAGCACCGTACGTTTGAAAATGCTGCTTAGCTGCTGCTTCCATCTGCGGTATTGTTAGCTTATTTCCTAAGGATCTTGCCACATCGGGGTTTGCCATTAGATAGTCTAAATAATCTGCCATAGTCTCACTCCTTAGAATTCTATTGTAAAGTTATTATCTCAATAGCGTTAATATCTTCTATAGTGATGGCCAATTTTACTTGATCCTCAAAGGCGTGTTTCTTGCCCATTACCTGGGATATCGCCCCTTTATAAGCATCTGCATGACCAAGAACCCTAACGGCCAATTCTGATACAGTCAGGCCCCTTACTGTTGCCAAACCAGTGAGCAATGGAACAGTTGCTGTGGTGTCAGCTTGGAATGCCAATGCTTCTCTTTCCTGGGTGTTGAAGGTGTCAATTTCTTCCTGCATTACACCGGATTTGATAGTTGCCGTTTCAGCTTTGAACAGATCGTTAATAGCCTGTATCTTTGCCTTTTTTGCTTTCTCAAATTCGCTTGCTCTGAATGCTGTTTCTTGTTCTGCTTTTGTCAATCCTTCTGGGATATCCCGAAACCTATCGACTTCAGTCCATGCTTCAACCCAATTAGACAATTGATCCTGAACAACCCCATCACGGATAACAATCTTTAAATCTGAACTTGCTACTGGTTTTGGGGTTATCAAAACCGGGTCAATATCTAAGTCATTACATGTGCTGACTGTCCAAATCTTAGGGTAAGAAGTGTTCGGATGTGCTTGACGGATTTCACCTTGAGTTTTCAGTGAACCATCTGATCTTAATCTATACATTTATTTCTCCTTATGATATTGCATAAAAGATATATTCTGCGCTGGTTACGTTAATGTTTGTTGCTGCTACTTGATTCACAATGAATCCACTTGCTTCAGGATCAACACTGTCATCAGTGGTAACCTCTGCTGCTGTTGTGTTAAGGCTTAGATGTGGATCGTTTGCAGCTACAATACCTCTGACTGAATCCCATACGAACCAATCACCTGTGGAGTCTGTGCGCTTGATCAGAATGAACCTTGCACCTGTACTAAACCCGCAATTAATGGTTTGACTTGATCCGTTACCTGTATATGATCCAACTTTGGATACACCAGGACACGTTGCGAATAGGTAGGTTATGTAGGTTACAGGGGAGCCGTTGACAATATTACTTGTACCGATTGTAAATCCAGTATCAGTAGGAGATGTATTATTCCAGATGCTGGAAAGTGTTAGGGGTGCTATATTATCATCTAATTGCAAGTACTTCGTGTTGTCTCCATAGTAGACTCCCCAATGTTCGCCAACTAAACTCCTGGCTTTCACAATCATCAACTCAGGAACCACTCCTAATCCATGTGATTCGGCATGAGCAACTCCTGTCCCGGTATAAGCAACGACATCAAAGAACCCAGGGGCACGTTTGAACATCCATGAGTAGAAATTACTTCCACTACCATAATCGTCAGAGTAGCCCTCCATGTAATCCCATTGTGTACTTAAATCAGGAACCTCTGAATATGCCGTATCCGTCTTTAAAGAAGTGGACCCAGTTAGCCTTGAGGTCATACTATTAGACTGAATACTACTAACCACTCGTCTTATTGCGGCATCTACAGGAAAGCCAGAATCAAAACCGGGGGCGGTTGCTGTTCTTTCACTAATAGCAAAAACCTCAGTCCCAACCTCTGGAGTCTTCATAGGTCTGCGGATTGCCATGTAGATGTATTCTCCGTTACCCCAATTAGCCATTTTAAACCCGGTTGAAGTTGGTGTGTAGTATACACTCCCATCCGAATATTCAGCACTTGATGAGTGTGGTTGTAGTAACTTTGATTGCGCCAAACTGAACCCACGCATATCATCGGTCATCCACCACGCACCCGAGAAAGTCGGTTTCGTTAAGAGCCATTGAGCTTCCCAACCTAAATCAACATCAGCCACGCCACCCGATACCGTAACGACACCACACTGAATCATCCCGTCATCTTCAGTATCATGGGCGAACAGGTAGATAATATGTTCTTGGCCGAGAGTGTTAAACTGCTCCACATCTATGGTTGTGTCTGTTACTGCCGTGAACCCCACAAAAGGTGCTGATCCTGCTGTACTGTTAAGAACTAAGTAATTGTCCT
>Ga0307987_1000823_pt1 | contig 17864 bp, 17 predicted proteins | sample EllFjometagen181_FD_203157 | JGI IMG/M metagenome (GOLD analysis project Ga0307987, IMG submission 203157) | Marine microbial communities from Ellis Fjord, Antarctic Ocean - #181 | ecosystem: Environmental > Aquatic > Marine > Unclassified | place: Southern Ocean | collected 2014-10-08
GCGCAGGGCCGGTGCTCCGAGAGCAGAGTGGCATGGTGACCGCCTCGATCTCACTGGAGCGGGACGTGCCAGGCTGGCTGATGGGCGAGTTGGAGGAGCCCGCGACAACCACAGTCGTGGCGTCCCCGTGCTGTACAAATATTCGAACCGCCGGTTCTACGCGTGGTTCCAGCCCTTGGCATGAGACGCTGGGTACCAGGAAGATCGGATGAAGCACGACGTCCTCGATGTCGTCCCGGATCCCTGTTGCGCTCTGGACTGGTCTCGACCGAAGCTCTTGGCCATGTCCTCACCCGCTGTTCCCGTCGCTCTGCAGTTTCTCCTGTTCCTGTTCGCCGGATGGGCCAGCCGTCGCCAGCAAGCGGTCATCGCCTATCTGCTCGAAGAGAACAAGGTGCTCCGCGAGCAGCTCGGAGGACGACGGCTTCGGCTCACCGATCGTCAGCGTCGGCGGCTGGCCGTGAAGGGGAGTGCGCTGGGGCGGAAAGCCTTGTCCGAAATCGCTGGCATGGTCACCCCCGACACCATCCTGCGCTGGTACCGACGGCTCGTGGCCAAGAAGTACGACGGCTCCACGAAGCGTGGTGTGGGCAGGCCTCGCGTAGCCGTGGACATCGCCGAGATGGTCGTCCGCATGGCGCACGAGAACCCTGGCTGGGGCTACACTCGAATCCGCGACGGTCTGCACCACCTAGGCCATGAGATCTGCAGGAGCACTGTGAAGCGAATCCTGCTCGAGCATGGCCTCGAACCCGCGCCGGAGCGCAACAGGACCACATCGTGGGCGAGCTTCCTCGCGGCTCACTGGGGAGCGATCGCCTCCGCCGACTTTTTCACCGTGGAGGTGCTCACGCTGGGCGGCTTGGTCCGCTACCACGTGCTCGTGGTGATGGACCTGATGACCCGCAGAGTGGAGGTCGCCGGCATCACCTGCGAGCCCACTGGTGCCTGGATGATGCAGGTGGCGAGGAACCTCACCGACGCGGAGGACGGGTTCCTCCTGGGAATGCGCCACCTGGTGCTGGACCGGGATCCCGTCTTCACGGCCGCGTTCAGGAAGATGTTGAAAGACAGCGGCGTGAAGGTGCTGCGGCTGCCGGCACGGAGCCCAAACCTGAACGCTTTCATCGAGCGCTTTGTGCTCTCCATAAAATGCGAGTGCCTCGACAGGATCGTGCCGCTGGGTGAGGCTCATCTGCGGTGGGCTCTGAGAGAGTACGTCCGCCACTACCACGCCGAACGCCCGCATCAAGGTCTCGAAGGCGCGTTGATCGCAGCGGACGGGCGGGCCGCGCGACCGGAAGGGAAGGTGCGGTGCCGGGAGCGAGTCGGGGGGATGCTCCGGTTCTACTACCGCGAGGCTGCGTGACGCCGTGGCCATGGAGACGATTGACGTGGCAGAATCTCGAGCGGCGATGGGGCAATGGGGAGGTGCGTGTGGCGGCCGTGGTTGTCGCTCGAGCGGTGCACGGTGATGCCTTGTCTGGTCATCGGTGGCCAGGGGCGGCCGTGTTCTGGGCGCTCGTTCGAGCTGCCGATGGCGGTGACACCGTGATCCAGGTGTGGGACGGATTTTTGTACAGGACGAGGTGGGTGAGAGCGCGCGCGATCCACTCGCCGTGGTTGCCTGAGGAGCAGCACCACGGACCATCACTGAGCCCAGAGGGAACCGCCGTCGAAGCGGCAGTGGGAGCTGCGCCTCGAACCGCTCGGCGCTGACAACGGCGGCCACGGCGGCCAGAAACGCCACGCCCTACGCGGCCCTCGAGCTCGAACGGCCACCGAGGGCGGGCTCCCTGTACACGCGGGACCCCGCCTGTACGGTTCACAGGCTGTTAATCCTTCCTATCCCCCTACCGCACGATGCGTAGGGCTGTTTTTCACGACGCGGCTGGCGAGCCTCAATTCCCACCTGTGGGCCTATTGGGCCTCCCGGAGGTCTCCGTATAGTGCCCACTTGGCCCCACCACATCGCCGTCTACGGCCCTCCAGGCGCTGGCAAGACCTCGCTCGTCCAGGCCGCCACTGCCCATGGCTACAGCGCCCGAGACCTCGAAGAGGACGGCCGCACCTACGCTGAGCGTGCAGCCGCACTCGCTGGGCTGCCCGAAACGGCGCCCTGTACGCTGTTCGGTGCGGCAGACGCGACCCCCGAGGACTTCCCTGCCGGCACCCGCTTTGTTCTCCTGGCCCCATCGCCAGATGAGCTGGTTCGGCGCGTCAAGGGAAGAGGCGATCAGCGGAACCACAAGTGGGTCGAGCACGCACTGCAGGTCCGGCGGGAGCACCTGGTCATGGCGGATGAGGGCGTCTTCGACCTGGTGATCGCGGTGGACGGCCCCCCGGCGGTCGTCCTCGACATCATCGTTGCCCGGTTTCCAGAACCCGCTCGGTAGCCGGTGGAGTTCAGCTCGTGGCGGGCTCGTCGAGCGCGCCCTGGCCGATGAGGATCCAGCGATAGTCGTCGTCGCAGGTCGAGCAGGCAGAGAAACACTCGTCCTTGTCGATGACGCGGGCCTTCCAGCGCACCACCTCACCCCACGTCAGGGCGCGCACATTGCCCAGGACCCCGTCGCCGCGGACATCGTTCACGCATGGCAGCACGTCTCCGTCGGCAGTGATGAAGGTGACCGCTGCGAAGATGCCACATCCGGCGTTCGCGTTCGCTGCCCGGCTGGTGCCGTAATGCCCGCCGCGCGAGTGTTCGCGCCGGTAGAAGAATTCGAAACCGAGCCGCGCGGCGAGAGCTTCGACCTCAGCCAGGTCAGGCTCGTTGTCGGGCGTCTCGACAAAGTTCAGGCGCACGCCGAGCGTCTCCGGTCGTACCGCTGCCAGTCGTTCGAGGTGCCCGCGGACGAGGTCCGGCCGGGCGCCTCGCGGCACGACCTTACGGGCTGTCTCCAGGTCCAGACTGTGCACGCTGACCTGGATCTGTGCGATGCCTGCAGCAATGAGATCGTCCTGGCGGGTAGGGGTCAGCCGCACTCCGTTGGTGATCACGCATGTCGAACGGCCCGAGGTAGTGAGGCGTGCGACCCACTCGGGCAGCCGGGGCTGGAGCAGCGCCTCGCCAAGGCCGCTGAGCATGACCACGGCATCAGGAGGGAGCAATTGCATCACCGCCGCGAAGGTCTCCTCGGACATGAGGGCGCTGTTTCGCGCCATTTCGGTCCGTGGGCAGAATCGGCACGTGATGTTGCAGGCCGACGCCAGCTCCAGGTCGACGAGCGGCGGCGCGCCGAGGAGGGACAGGTTGCACTCACGGCGGTCCTCGGGAGGCAGGTCCAGTACCCACTCCACCAGCTCTCGGGTCTGCTCTATGTTCATGGTCTGCCCCTTGAAGCTCTCTTCAGGTCCACTCGCGACGACCCGACAGGTCGAATTGCCGCATGCGGCCGCTCCATCGAACACCCCCCGCCTCGGTGCCCTGTCCCGTGAAGCCGCTTGGGTCGAAGGGGACTGGCTCGTGCTCATCGCGTTTGGCGTAGTTCATCCCGCAGCCGTCACAGGCCCCGGCAGGACTGCCGCGGGCGAAACCCTGTCGAACTGCGGAGTAGAGAGGGCCGTTCCAGGCGGCCTGGAAGTCATCGAGACTGCCGGCGATTCGCCCCCCATGAGAATGGCAGACCAGGATTGAGCCGTCGATGTCCACCCAGCTCTCATGCCACGGAAGGAAGCAGTCCCTGGACACCAGGGCATCGGCGGATCCTCCGGGGGGCTCGGCGAGCTGCAGGTCGATCCCTAGCTCTTGCCCACACTGGAGGGCGGCGGGGAGGATCTCGACCGTGTAGCGTTCGAGCTCTCCCATGAGCGTCTGCTCGGCGACCTCGGGGCGAGGTTGGAAGAGGTGGTACGCCTTGACACGATCGACTCCCAGCTCGCGAGCCAGGCGGATCAGCGGGACCAGTTCGTCGATGTTGTCCCGCATCAGGGTCATCTGGAGTGAGACTTCGGGCCGGCGTGTCCGCACTTGCTGCAGTCGTTGCGTGAGCCCCCGTACATGTTCGCAGACCCGGTCGAAGCGCGCCCCGTACCGGAATCGCTCGAATGTGGGTGCTGTGGCACCATCGAAGGAGATCTTCACGTCACGGGCGATGGGCGCGATCCACTCCACGCGGTTGGAGTCGAGGAGTGTTCCGTTCGTGGTCAGGTCGAGGACGACGCCGAACTCCTCCATGAGCTGGCACAGCCGGCGGAAATGGGGCCAGGCGAAGGGTTCACCCAGGTTTGTCGGATGCAACTCGATGAGGTCGGGCAGCAGCGTCTCGGCGAGCGGACCCAAGAAGCCGGCGTCCATGGACCCTTTCTTGTGGCGCTGGGGGATCTGGCAGTGGGGACAGTCGAGGTTGCAGACATCGGTTGTCTGAAGGGTCAACTTGCTCGGGAGCGCGTCCAGTTGAATGCTCCGGGCTAGGTACGCAGCATCGGCCCGAGCGAGGTTGTCGAGCTTGCGTGGTGTCAACGCGTGGGACGCGTCCAACGCTTCAGGGGCGATGTAGGGATCCATGCAGCACCACGCCGTCGAGGCCAAGATCCCATGCCTGGTGCAACGCGTCGGCATGACGCTGCACGATGGGCTGACCAGGACCGTTGAAGGAGGTGTTGATCAGCGCTGGTACGCCGTGTTCATGCCAGAGGTGCAGTAGCAGCGCGTGCATCCAGGTGTTCTTGCCGTCGGACGGGACGACCTGGGCGCGGACCGATCCGTCGCAGTGGAGCACCCCCTCGAGTGCTGCCTGCCAGTCCGGGTGGACCTGCCAGGCACCGAGCATCCACCGTGACAGGGAACTGTCGACGGCGTCGGCTTCCAGCACCTCGCGAGCGGCCTCTTCACAGAGGATCGGCGCAACCGGCCGGTACGATTCCCGCCTCTTGATGCCCTCGCTCACCCGTTGCCGGATCGCGATGTCGTCGGCCCGAGCCAGCAGGCTGCGATGCCCCAGGGCGCGCGGTCCGACCTCCGCTGCTCCGTTGCAGACCCCGATCACCTCGCCCTGCAGCAGCGCGGCGGCTACCTCGGGGATCGCGTCGGGCGACGGTTCATCGGTAGGCACATCGAAGGCGTTGAGGAAGGGTCCATGGACCGGGAGCGCCCCATGGTCGAGGTACTCGATCCATGCGGCCGCTCCGAGAGCGAGGCCGCTGTCGTTCGTTGGCGGAGGCACCCAGATCTCGCCGAAGTGATCTTGAAGAGCGCGGTTGGTGGGAATGTTCAGGGCAGCGCCGCCCGCGTAGTACAGCGTACTGCCAGCGGGCGCACGGCCCTCCAGTTCGGCCCGGACGGCATGTTCGAACGCTCGCTGAATCGTGGCGCAGAGGTTCTGGCTGGACGTGGCTCTGGGATCCAGGGAGCCGGTGTGCTCCTCGACCCGTCGACCAGCTTCCTGGTCATCCAGTCCCAGCAACCACCCCTCGCCGCGAAGCCAGACATCCAAGGCGTCGTCGGGCTGGCCGAGCGCCGCGAATCCCATCAGGCGACCCGGAATGGCGAGGTGGTCCCGGGCCTCGAAGCCCAGGATGGCGCGGACCGCCGGATTGATGTTGAAGTTGTTGACGACATCCTTGAGCAGGTCCCAGGAGGCTTCGTCCAGTACCGGGCGCCCATCTTCGATGTGCCAGAACGAGCATGCCGACTGCGACGCGCCACCGTCAATGTGTGCCGCCAACGAGCCGTTCTCGAAACGTCCAACGAAGGGGAGGACGGAGGCAAGGTGGGCAGCTTCATGGCAGAGCACCCACCCTTCGGCCGGGCGGCGGTGCAGGCCGTCGGGGTACCAGGTGACCTCGGCGGGCACGAGTTCGGCGGAGATCCCGACTTCTCGCTTGGGTTCAATGCGGAGGTTTCCATCGGTGGAGATGAAGCTGCTGCCCACGAACGTGTTGACGCTCACGAAGCGCACGGGTTCGTCGGCTGGGACCAGCAAGGCCAGGATGTCGTGGATGTAGTCGCCGAGCCGATTGTCGTGTTTGCGACCCGTCCACCTTTCCAGTTGAACGACGGAGAGCACCCTTCCGTCGCGCATGACGGCGACGCCGTGGTCGTGGGTATAGGTGGGCCGGGTGCCGTGAGTTGTGTCCCGAATGCCGTAGATTCCAACGGTGATCAAAGCGTCACCTCGTAGTGGCGGCCTTGCCAGATGACATGGTCCGGTGTCACGACGATACCATCGAGTGGCTCCAGCCAGTCGTCGGCGAAGGTGTGGCCGGTGGCCCACGCGATGTACGGCATCACGATCGCATCGTGGGACACGGCCACTCCCAGACCCCCATGCCTGGCCACCCGCTCGGCAAGGAGCGCATGAACCAGTCGGGCGCCTTCGGCAAGGGGGCGCATGCAGCCCCAAGTCTCACCGCAGATCTGGCTGCGCACGACGAAGGCGGTGTCATGCCCATGGAACAGGTCCCGTCCCAGGTCGGGGTCCAGGACGAACGGCCCCGGGGCACCCAAGGTCGACGAGGGAGCAGGCGTCACGCCCATCAGCCTCGCCGTGTCCACACAACGGGTGAGCGGGCTTGAAAGGGCCCAAGCCGGAGGTGCGCCGAGTCGCCTGGACAGCTCCTTGGCCCTTGCTTCACCCTGCTCGGTCAGGAGGACGGCAGCGCCCGACTGGCCCGGATGGATGGGGAAGCGGTCCGCATGTCGAACAAGGAGGGCACCCGATGAAGCGCCGAGCGCAGAGATCGAGGCCAACAGGCCAGCCGGCGGCATGACGTCAGCGGCCATCTGGCACCTCCAGGTGCTCGAGGCCCCAGAAAGTCAGGAGCTCCAAACGCCGCTCTGCGCTGAGGGGTTCGACCGGCCCTACCGCATGTGCTGTCATAACGATCTTTGCGGCGTGCTCCAGCCCCTCCACTCGGAGGAAGGCGTCCCACAGTGTGCCGGCCCAGGCCACGGTGCCGTGGCGTGGAAGGATGGCCCAGTTGTATTCGTCCATGAAGGGCGCCAGGACGCGTGGAGACTTCTCCGAAGAAATCCTGGCGTAGGCAGTGGTCGGCACTGGCGCGACAGTGACGTAGATCTGGGCCAGATCGACGCCTGCGAGGCTGGCTGCCACGGCGAAGGGGGAGTGCACGTGGACGACGCAGGTCACGTCTGGGCGATGGGAGTACAGGGCTGTGTGGAGTCGGTACTCGGACGTAGGAGCGCGATCGCCGCGCAGCAGCGTCCCTGTGGGGCTGGCGATGACCAGGTCGCTCGGCTGGAGGAAGCCGAGGTGACATCCCGAAGGGGTGATGAGCAGCTCGCCTTCGGACAGTCGCACGCTGAGGTTGCCGTCGATGGAGACGTTGTAGCCACGTTCATAGATGAGCCTGGCGATCCGCACAATCTCGCATCGGGCAGTCCACTCCGGGTCCTGGCGATGAGCGTGGAAGCGGCCGCGCATGTCCACCCAGCCATTTCTGCCTTCGATTGTCTGGGCCTGGGCTCGTCCGTTGACGGGAGGCAGAACCCAGGCGAAACGCTCGCCGTCCATATCGATCTCGCGCCCAGTGGTGTCGATCAGCGTGACGCCTCCGTCCGTTCGGTAGGCGACGGCAAGGCCCTCGGCGAAAGCGCTGACTGCGCGGTACCGGGCAGGGTAGAGCGGTTGGCCGTCTGGCGAGGTGTGATAGCAGCGCCCGTCGGCGCCCGTTCGGACTTCAATCGGCATGGGAACCTCCTGGGTGGGCGCGTGGCAAGATGATCTGGGTTTGCCCCTTCTCGTCGATGACTTCCAGCGTTCCGTCCGGGCGCTCCACCCGCGCCTGACCGTTGTAGAAGGGCTCCACAGCGGCGAAACGTCGGGCGTAGGCCGGAGTGCCCGCTCGGTTGATGTGCATCCAACCGTGTCCATCACGGGCCCGTGCGTAGCCCTTGTGAAAGACGTCGAGGTCGACGAACCAGCAACCATGCACTGCAGTCCCGCGATGGTCGAGGTGGGTGGCGCGACCATCTGGCGCCTGAACTACTGCGACGCCATCCCGAAAGTCCCCGGCGTAGGCCCAGCGATCGGAAGACAGCGCCATCCCGGCTCGGTCGATGTGGTGGTACTGCCCCGCTTTCTCCCTGACGGGGCACCACCCGTCCTGAAAGTTGCCGCACCAGTCATGGCGCTCAGCATAGGCAGGCCGACTATCTGTGAGGATATGGAACCAGCCGTCGTCAGCATGGACAGCGGCACGGCCGTCGTAGAACCCAAAGGTCCGCAGGAAGCGACTCGAGTACGCCGGACGGCCAGAGGTGTCGATGTGCATTGCTCCGTCGTCAGCCTGGGCCGGTGCCAGACCGGGCTCGTGGAACTTCAGTACCTCCACGAAGCGGACCTCGTAGATCGGCTGACCGTGCAAAGTGTGATGCGTAGTGTCGGAAGATACTCGGGTCTGTCGCCAGTCCATCATCCCTCCACCGGCTTGCGCATGTTGCAGCTGCGGCACAGTTCCCGGTTGCGGTAGGTCGTCGCCAGCTCCTGGTACCTTGAGCCGTGCCAGATCTCCTGGATGCCGGATTCGTCGAGGTTTCCGAACTCACCGAGTGTTCGCCGCTGGGCATCTGGTGCGCAGCAGGGGTCGAAGCGACCGAGTGCGCTGACCCAGGCCTCCTGGCCGAGGAACGGACATCGACCACCCGGTGCCAGGTCCGAGGTAGCGTCGGGGTCCAGCTCGAAGATGTTGTCGAGCAGGACCCTGGCACCTCCTGGCAGGCGGTGCTCTTCGGCGACATATAGCGCGGCCCGCACGGCCTCGTTCCACCGGGCGATCGCAGCCGGGCTCCGACGCATGGACTCGTCCTTAATCTCGTCGAAATGCGTCCAGAGGTGGTGGCCTTTCACGCGGTCTACGCCCAACTCGGCCGCCAGCCGCACGATGTCCGGCAGTTCATGGACGTTGCTTTCGAGGAAGGTGATCTGGAACGTGACGCAGCACCGGTTGCCTCCAATGGCGGCGTGGGCGTCGCGCACTTCGATGAAGGTGCGGACGTTGTCCAGGACCTGAGCCCACCTGGTTCCGACCATGATCTTCTCGTGGGTCGCTGCCGAAGCGCCATTCCAGGAGATCTTGGTGTCAGATGTGACGGGTACGATCCGATCTGCCCATGCGCGCGCTCCCAGCTTCGGGAATGTGCCGTTGGTGGTGAGGTTGAGCTTCACTTCGTGCTGTCGGCACAGGTCGAGGATGTCCTCGAAGTGCTGGAAGAGCAGCGGCTCGCCCATCGTGGACGGGATGACCTCGCGCAAGCCAGTGCCCGCCGAGTCTTCGAGCACGCGGCGAATCAGGTCGACGCTCATTCGTCGAGGAGACCGGCGGGCTGCCCGGCGCTCTTCCTGAAGTCGACTGTGCTGGCTGTGCTCTTCGCACATGATGCAGTGGAGATTGCAGTCGTCAGGGTTGGTGTCGAAGGTGATGCGCCAGGGACCCTTCGTTCGCGCCACCGAGGCGGTCTCCCTTCGTCGAATGGAGCGCGCGTACAGTTCCTCTACCTGGGCAGCATGGGTTTCCACCGTGGGGACGTCGCCGGTGTCGCTGAAGGGGTAGCCGGCCGCACCCAGACGGCGAGCCAGGCTGGAATCGTCGACCAGGCGCTGCATCTTGTCGGCGAGATCCGACACGTCGCGGTGGCGGTAGAGCAGGCCGTTGATTTCGTGATGCACATATTCGGCCATGCCACCGACATCCCCGGCGATCACCGGGACCCTGGCCTGCTGGGCCTCGTGGATGACGAGTGGCGAGTTCTCCACCCACACCGAAGGAACGACGATCGCGTCCACACGGTTGAAGACGTCGCGGACGATGCGCTGGTTCTTGTACTCGGGAAGCCAGGCTATGCGTTCTCGTGCGTGTTCGGGCAGCCTGTCCTCCATGGCTCGCAGTGCCGCTGTGCTCTGTCCCCGGTCTCGACCCCAGATGCGAAGGCGAGGCTCGCCCTTCAAGCGTCCGAAGGCCTCGATGAGGAGGTGGATGCCCTTGGCGGGGATGTGGGTGCCGATGTATCCGAGCGTGAAGGGCTCGTCGGGTGTTCGTATCCGTCCTTCGAAGCGGTCCCGGGCGAACCCGTAGTCCAGGTAGACGAGTTTGCTGGCCGGAAGCCCGAAGTCGCGCTGGTAGCGGTCCATGAGGTAGCGTGCGGGTGCGATGAAGACATCGACCATCTCGGTCATCTTCCGCACATGAGCCATTCGGCGTTCGACCCAGCCGGCCCAGTGGGCGACATCCCGCTCGTGGTCCTCATCGGCGCCAGAGAAGTATCGGGAGTAGCAGCGTTCCGCGCAGTTCCGATCCTGCTGGCCGTCACATGCGGTCCAAAGCTGCGACGGGTCGTCGGGAAACATCTGCATGAACTGGCCGCGTGGGCACATCAACCAGTAGTCGTGCAGGGTGTACACGACGGGGATCTGCCGGATTGCCGCTTCGCGTAACAGTGACGTGGACAGGTGATTGAGGTGGCCCACGTGGACCACGTCAGGCTGTACCTGGTCCAGCAACACTCGAAAGCGCGCGTCGATCTCCGTGTGGCGGTAGCGGTCGCGGTCGCGGGCGTAGTTGACGAGGTGGATCGCCACCCGAGGGTCGTCGGGATCCACCTCTTCGCGCATCGCGAAGTCCACCGCGAATGGGTTCTCCTCGCGCGTGAAGACATGGACCTCGTGACCACGCTCGACAAGCGCGTGACAGAGGGTCTGACTGTAGACTTCGGACCCCGCGTTGTAGCGCATGGGGTAGCCGTGGATGACTTTCAGGACGCGCATGACGCCCTCCAGGTGTTGTTGAGCAGGAAGGGAAGGGGTCCCGGGGGCAAGCCCCGGGACCATGACCATCAGCCGTTCTCGGGTTCGCCCGCGCCCCGCGACGACTCGTATGCGTCGTTGTTGGGGTTGAGCTGCCGCGAACGGTTGTCGCGGCTAGCCTTTTCAGCCGGCGTGCCCGATCCGCTCACCCCCCGCGACGACTTGTGTGCGTCGTCGTTGGGGTTGAGCTGCCGCGAACGGTTGTCTAGAGCCGCCTGTGATGGCGACCCTGAGTTCTTCCTGGCCATTGTTGTGCTCCATGGTGCCCGAAGGCACGGTGATCGCCATCGCGTACTTCGCCCCCCGAAGACCAGGGGCGCCTGGAGCACAGGCGTGGAAGCGACAGTATTCGATGGTGCGGGTCGAGAGAGAATGCTCCCTGTCAGTACCACCCCGCCTGGAAACGCCTTGCGGTGTTTTCGGTCCCCCGGAGCCGAGGCTCCTTTTGACCCGAACTGGAGACAAGAGGTAGTAGAGACAGATTGAGCGTACGCAGATGCGGTGTCATTGGTCAAGGGAGGCTCCGGTTTTTCTTCATAGAGGGCTGCAGGGGCGTGGACTGCCAACGCTTCCGCTGTTCGTCGGCGTGCCGGGGCGTCGCGTACCACACCGGGCGCTGCATCGAGATACGCCTCCGTTTCACCGACGACGAGGGCGGCACCCGGATGAAGTCGATCTTGACCCAATCCCTGAAGGATCTGGGCTTCATGGTCACGCCGCTGCGCCCCGCCCCCACAGACCGCGAGTCGTATCGCCCGGCGGAGCGAATCGCATGAGCGGCGGCTCTTGGAAGGTGCGCCCAGGGTTCCCCCCCGCCGACCTCGACGAGGCCGAGACGCGCCTCGAACAATTGAGGCCGGCGCTCCAACGGCGGCTCTGGCCACCAATGACCTACATGTTGATCCCGAGCGTCCTCGGTGCGGCGGATCGGCTGCTGGTCTGGTTCGAGGCCTACACGGGGCCCGAGCCGGAGCGGACTGAGACGTTGGCGACGGAGCTGGGCGCGCTGCGACGGGACTTTCGGCGGGAGGGGTGATTCCTCACACCAATTCCTCGACCGGTCGCCCCAACAGCCCCCTCCAGCCCGCCCCCAACAGTTCATGCCACCGACCTTCGGCCATCCAGTGCGGCCAGTCGCCGCCTAGGTGGCGTTCGACCCAAGCGATGGGCCCTCGGCTGCTGCCTGTGTCGGCGATGAGCTCGCCTACATCGACCACCAAACCCGCAGGGAGCTTGCGGAGATCCCGCAACAGCACGCCCCCCTGGTTGTCCCAGATGTCCAGCGCCACCCGCACCACCAAGCGCTGCTCGTCGCTGATGCGCTCATCCTGCGGGAGGTCCCAGGCACGGCTGGGGCCGTGGGGCATGCCGTCCCAATAGTGGGCCAGCCCAACTTCGTGCAGCAGGGCGCAGCAGGCGGCGGCGTAGACGGCGTCGAGATCCTTGCCCTCGCGCCGGGAGACGGGGGCTGAGGGGGGCGCAGGCTGGGCATGGACCGGAGGATCTCGCCACGCCAAGCACTGCGGGTCGAGCTCGAGGGGCACCAAGGAGATCGCACCATGGTGGCCGCCGAAGACCTGGGCTCGTACGGGCGCCCAGCCTGGACGTGCCGAGCGCGGTGCCAGCGGTGCAGAGAGCTGAACGATGGCACGTACGACGCCCCGGGCCACCAGCTCGGACCCAACGAGACAACCCTGGCTGTCGATTTCACCCAAGGGTGTCTCGGGCGAGACACCCGCCACCACGACCAGCCCCAGCTCTTGGGCCATGCCCCAGAGCAAACCGCAGGCGACGCGGGGCTGCGCATCCACCCGTTCGAGCGAATCGACCACTACCACCGCGAGCTGCGGGTAAGCGCTTCGAAGATGCTGAAGCGCTTCGAGAAGGGTGTCGTGGTCGCAGGTCTCGGGCTCGAGCAACAGCACCGGCTTCTGGTGATGGTGCTCCACCGCGTCGGCCAAGGCGGGCCAGTGGGTGGATCGTTCGAGGCCGCCAGCGTCGAGCCGGACCAGGGGGATGCGCCCCTGGGATGCCAGGGCCACCTGGACCACCCGATTCACCGTGTGTTCGAGGCAGAGCACCGCGACCGCGGACGAGTCAGGCTGGTGGGTGGCACAGTGGGTGAGGAAGGAGAGCCGCTCGGCCTGGCCGGAGGCCGTGACGAGCACCACGTCGCCCGGACCCAGCGGGCCCAGGGTCCGATCGAGGCTTGGGAGCGCGCCGGCCACGATGCGCGTTGTGAAGGGCCTCGCGCGAGCCGCAGCCCGCGCGCCTCCGGACCAGGTGGGTGAGAGCGCGCGCGATCCACTTGCCGTGGTCGCCTGAGGAGCAGCACCACGGACCATCACCGAGCCCAGAGGGAGTCACCGACATAGCGGGCGGGGGAGTTGCGCGTCGAGCCGCTCGGCGCTGACAACGGCGGCCAGGACGCCCAGAAACACCACGCCCAACGCGGCCCTCGAGCTCGAACGGCCACTGAGGGCGGGCTGACTGTACACGCGGGACCCCGCCTGTACGGTTCACGGGCTGCTAGTCCTTCCTATCCCCCCTCCGCCAGCCGCGGGCATCATGTTGCCAGCAGCGCTGGGTGGCGCTGCTGGCAACATGATGCCCGCGGTGCCCCAATGGTTTGACCTCTTTTCACGGTTCAAGGTATACCTTCGTCAGCAAGGAAGTCTGGTTGCTTTCAGGAGGGAACGTGTATATCGAAAATCTGAATCACGAAGAGCAAGTGGCGTTCATGAAGCTCTCGCGGCTCGTGCTGTACGCCGATGGAATCATTGCCCGGGAGGAGGTCGAGTTCTTTGAACACCTGAAACGGGTGACCGGGGTCAACGAGACCCTGGTGCAGCACAACGACGATCCAGCGCAGCTCGTCAGGGTCTTCGCGTCCCGCCAGTCCAGGGTTTCGGCGCTGCTGCAGCTGATAGCCATGGGGTACGTCGATGGCAACTACGACGAAACCGAGCAGAAGCTCTGCACACAGATCGGTTTGGCCATGGGCTTTGACGAAACCGAACTGGCAGCATTCGAGAGCTGGGTCGTGCGGCAGACCATGCTGCTTCAAGAGGCTCAGAGCTTCTGGACCTATGAAGAGGAGGAGTAGCGATGCCCCTGCCTCTGCTCCTTATCATCCCGGTGATCATTGCGGCCAGCGGCTATGGCGCGAAGAAGGCCGTAGATGGGGTCTCCGACACCAAGAAGGCCAGCAAAGTCAACAAGCAGGCCCAAGAGCTGTTTGACTCCGAGAAGTTCCGTCTGTGGCAGTCCAGAAAACGCTGCACCCAGCAGCTCGAGAAGCTCGGGCGCAAGAAGTTGCAGATATGGGATCGAAACCTCGGCAGGTTCGTCACCCTCTTTGAGCAGATCAAGAATGTGGAACTCGAGGGGCAGTCCCAGGTTGGCCAGCTCGGCGTCAAGGCGTTCACGCGGGGCGAACTCAAGAAGATGCGTGAGCTGTCAGGCTACGCCGCGGAAGCCACCAGCGCCGGTGCGACCGCCCTCACCACCGGGGCGCTTGTTGGTGTGGCCAGCTACGGAGGCGCCATGATGTTCGCCACGGCCTCAACAGGAACTGCCATCGGCAGCCTGGCCGGCGCAGCAGCAACCAACGCGACCCTGGCATGGTTCGGCGGCGGATCGCTGGCCGCTGGCGGGCTGGGCATGGCAGGTGGCATGGCCGTCCTGGGCGGCATCGTCGCGGCCCCGGTGCTGGCTATCGGTGGCGCTGTGTTCGCCGCAAAGGCTAAGAAAAACCTGGCGTTGGCCAGGGAGAACAACGCCAAGGCTGAGCAGGCCGCGTCGGAGATGTCCGCAGCGCGGGCAGTGCTCAAGGGCATCGAGGGGGTCGCCAAGCAGGTGTCAAAGCTGCTGGATTCCCTCAGTGAGCGCCTCGACGTGGTGCTTGACGACCTAGATGCACTGATCGGGTCTCGTGGCACCGACTTCTGCAGGTACTCTGAAGCCGAGAAGCGGCGGGTGTTCTTCGCGGTTCAGTTCGCTCAGGTCACGAAGGTCGTGCTCGAGGCTCCTATGCTGACCAAGTCGGGTGCCTTGAGAGCAGACCACGGCAAGGCGCTGTCCAAGGGTCGCAAGCTCCTTGAACTGGTCGAACAGCCCACCTGAGGGCACCGCGATGGCAGGCAAGCATAGGAAGAAGACCGGAGCTGTCGAGTTCGGAGCATCACAGGCCGGGGTGGTGGCGTCTGCTCACCAGGCTGCGGCATCGGATGCCACGCGGCAGGGCATGGAACTTTTTCGGCAGGCAGCGCAGAATCTGGCGAAGGTCGATCTCGAGAAGAGCAAGGGGAACCTCTTCGAGTACATTGAGGCGGCGCGGTTCAACGCTAGCGCGGCTGAGAAGGGCTCCGACCTGGTGGCCGAGGTGACCGCCGCCCACGGGCAACCCACAGCAGCGGCGGATATCCTCGTGAAGAGCGGTGAGCGGGTGGTCAAGGAGGTCCAGGCGAAGACCTCTCGCAGTAGCACTTGGATGGCGCGCGAGCAGGCGCAGGACAAGTACCTTGGCATGGACCGACTCGTACCCAAGGACAAGGCCGAGCGCGTCCAAGAGTATACCCGCAGGCTCGCAGAGCGATATGAGGAGAGGGGTGACATGCGAGCCGAGGCATTCGCGGACTCGAACGAGCACGTAACGGGCAAGCTGCGTGCGGGTGGGGTCGAATCGCGGGGCACCCGATTGGACGAGACTTATGCGGCCGGAAAGCACCCCAAGATCTTCGCGCTCGAAGAGGAACTTCGGGCTGTGGGGAAAGAGGCGGTCACATCCGGTGGTAGTGCCGCCTTGGCAGGGATGGTCATGGGCGGGGCGATCTCCACAGTCCGCAACGTCTATGCGCTTTCTGCTGGAAAGAAGTCGGCTGGCGATGCGGCGTTCGCCGTGGCGAAGGACTCCGGCATGTCGGGGCTTCGTGCGGGAGCGGTGGGGGCGGGCGGGGCCGTTGTCCGCCATGTCGGAGCCAAGGCCGGGATGGCTGCGCTTGCCAAGTCGAATGTCGCGACAGCAGTGGCGGCGAGCGCCATTGATGTCGGCGCGACGGTCGTAGGCTTCGCTAAGGGCGAGATCTCGGGAGAGGAGGCCGCGGAGCGGCTGGGGCAGAACGGGTGCAGCACTGCGTCGGGTCTGTTCGTGGGGGCGGCGGCGGGCTCGGTGTTCGGGCCGCCTGGCGCTGTGGTGGGGTCCCTCGTGGGCTACATGGTGGCCAGTGGGGTCTACCAATCCTGCCTGAACGTGCTCCGTGAAGGGCGTCTGGCGGAACAGGAAGCAGACCGCCTCGTGGCGATGTGTGCGGCCTCCGTGGCGGCCATGGATGCCGAGCGCAGGCGGTTCGAGATGGCGTTGGACAAGGCGCTTGAGAAGAGGGAGCGGGCGTTCGACGACTACCTGGAGCAGATCGACAACTGCTTGGTGTCCACTACGCCAGAGGCCTCGATTCTGCCGCTCGTGCAGATCGCTGCCCTCTGTGGGAGGAGGCTCAACCTGGGGAGTTTCGAGGACTTCGATGAACTGATGTGCGACGAGGACAAGGTGCTGGTGATCTGACATCAGTTCAGTTTCTCCTCCGCTTGGTTGCGGGGCTCCCTCCAGTAACGACGCTGTCCCTCCCACCCCCGCACCCGCCCCATCCGCTGCACTTCCCGCCACGTCACCCCCTTCGGCGCACGCTCCGCAGGCACGTCCAGCACCGTCGCGATCTCCGGCGCCAGACACAGCAGGTTCAACACGTCGCTCACCCTACTCGCAGACAGTCCCTCGGCCTGGGCCAGCTCGCGAACGCTCGAGAAGTCTCCGCCATCCAGCTGCCCCTGCCATCGTCGCGCCTTGGCGAACAGGTGCTGGAACCCCAGCGGCCTTCCCCGGTCGCAGGCCCTGGCCACCAGATACTCATCTCGGGCCTGGACCAGCCGGGTCTCGAGTTCGGCCTCTTGGCACCCAGGCCCAACCTTCGCCAGCTCCCGCAGCTCGCGAACCGACAGCGCCACCTCGGCTTCAAGGTCCCCGAGCACCACCGCTTGCACCGGCGCCGCCAGTTCCACCAACTTCATCACCTGAGTGACGCGCGCTCGGCTCAGCCCCTCACGGCGCGCGAGCGCTGCGCGGCTGGTCACCTCACCAGCCTCCAGCTCCAGCTCCAGCCGATGGCGCGCTTAAGCTGCACCCTGGCCCTGGCCCAGGCGTCAGTGGCGCATTCAACTAGTGGCGCGTTTCCACAGTGGCGCGTTTCCGAAGATCGCGCCCACCAGAACGAGAAGACCCCCGCCGCGAGGGGCGAGGGTCAACTGTTCGGGCCCGGTGGATACGCTGCGTGGCCTGGCTGCTGGGGATCGAGTGTTCGACCACCCAGGTGTTCAGCACAGAGGCTGCGGCTTTTCCGTGTGGACCGTTATGGCTCCTCATCCGGGCTCCCCGGCGGACAAAGGCGCTACTCCGATCTGGCGATCATGACGGCATTGACCCTGCGCACGGTGTACCACCTCGCGCTCCGCCAGACCGAAGGCTTCGTCGCCTCGCTGATCGGGTTGATGGGCCTCGAGCTGGAGACGCCGGACCACACGACGCTATCCCGGCGCAGCGGCACCCTGGAGGTGCCGAAGTTCGTCGGCTGGCACGATGGTCCGGTCCATCTGGTCATCGACTCCACCGGCCTGAAGATCGTGGGGGACGGCGAGTGGCACGCCTACAAGCACCGTAGTTCCAACAAGCGGCGGAGCTGGCGAAAGCTCCACCTCGCCGTGCGCGATGGCGGCTTCATCGAGGCGTCCATGCTCACCGACAGCGGGGCGGACGACTCGACAGTGGGCGAGGTTCTTCTGGAGAAGATCGTCGTGCCCGTAGCCTCCTTCAGGGGCGATGGAGCCTACGACTCGCGTGCGTTCTACGCCGCCTTGGGCAGAGCCGGGACGCCAGACATCGATATCGTCATTCCTCCGCGACGAAAGGCGTCGCCCTCTCAGCCAGCCGAAGGAACCTGGCAGCAGCGCAACGAGGCGATCGACAGGATCGAGCAGGTGGGCAGGCGTCAGTGGAGAAAGGAGTCCGGCGCTCACCAGCAAGCTCGGGCCGAGAACGGGATGTTCCGC
>Ga0307987_1000824_pt1 | contig 17852 bp, 14 predicted proteins | sample EllFjometagen181_FD_203157 | JGI IMG/M metagenome (GOLD analysis project Ga0307987, IMG submission 203157) | Marine microbial communities from Ellis Fjord, Antarctic Ocean - #181 | ecosystem: Environmental > Aquatic > Marine > Unclassified | place: Southern Ocean | collected 2014-10-08
TACGGACTGGCCTTGCGAGGCCCACAGTTCTATAAGATAGCACATGCCCCACCCGCCTCAACGCCCGCCGACGTTCTGCGTCCTAGATGGGGACCAACTTGCCGGGATTCAGCACCAGATTGGGGTCGAGAGAGCGCGTTGCGCCGATGTCGGGCAAGCCGTTTCCACCCAACCCCAGTTCGCCGGTCCGATAGGTCGTGAGTCAGGGAGCCGGATCAATCGTCGCCGAAAAGGTCCATGTCGTTCGTCTTCTTCGCCGCCTCTTTGCGCAGCTTCTCTCGGTACGCATCTCGGTACGCATCGGCTTCCGCCTTGGGCATCCACTCGTTTTTCCGTTCGAGTACCCTCACATAGCCGTTCGCCTGGAACACCTCCTCCTCGATCTTGCTCCTCAGTTCCGCTTGCTTCCTCTCGTGCCGCACCAGGTGTGCGGCACTCACTGCTTCCTCGCGGGACCACCAATCCCTCGCGTCGAGGCTGTGCATCTTGTCGGGCGACTGCGGAAAGTAGCCTGCCTTCGTCAGGGCCACCGGCAATCGCCGGGTCATCTGCTGCCGTCTGAATGCAGCGATCTCGTCATCGTACTCGCTGTTCCTGTCCCGGTCGTGAGCCTTGATCATCTTTTCCGAGAACTCGACATAGAAGCGGGCCTTCACTTTGTCGCTCAGGTCGGACGGGAGCAACCACCGGTTCCCCACCTTGATTCGTTGCTCGTTCACCACCTTGAGACGTCCCTCTCGAACGATGATCATGCGACTCGAACCCCGGATCCCGAACGCCGCGACGACCTCCCCAAGCTGGTAGACGCGGTACATCTCCTTGGCTTCCTTGAGGAATTCCCTCCGCTTTTCTTCCGGGAACTCCTCCCGGGCTTCCATGTCCACCGCCAACTTGATCGGCACCACGACTTGCCCCTTTGGCTTGGTCGCCGGCTTCAGGGGCCAGGCGAACCCCATGGCCTTCGCCGTGTTCTGCTTGGTTACCATCTTGTCCGCCAGCTTGGTCACCCGGCCATTGATGGTCTCGACGTGGCGCTCCCGTTCGGCCTGCCAACCTCCCTCCTGCTGAGCACGGGCTCCCGCGACTCCCAACACCATGGATGCCAGGAAGGCACACATCTCCATACCTGCGAACGCGTACCGGGTCAGCATGTTGATCTCCAGGACTTGGCCACCGCTCGCCGCGGTCCCTAGGCCCCCCGTCGTGCGACTGGGAGAACCACGGCCTCCAACGTTAACCACTGTAGCACCTTGCGGCGTTCTCTGCAAAGCCATGTCCGCCCCATCCACGTTCTGTCCGATGGACCGGCCACGACGGCCCGAGCCCCTACATGGGGACTAACTTGCCGGGATTCAGCACCAGATTGGGGTCAAGCGCCCGCTTCACTGCCCGCATCATCCCCAGTTGGGCTTCCTCCAGCACCAACGGCAGATAGCGGAGGCGCTTGCTCCCGATGCCATGTTCGCCTGAGATGGTGCCACCGAGAGACGCCACTAAGCCATAGATGTCCGTGAGGACCTCAGGCAACCGCTCGTGCCACTCCGCTACCGTCCAGGCGGGATTCATCACCGGGGTGGCGTGCAGGTTCCCGTCTCCGGCATGGCCGTAGCACGGGATCTGGATATCGTGTTTCGCGCCGATTTCGGCCAGGCCGCGAACGACCTTCGGAATCTCCGCGATCGGCACGACCACATCCTCTAGGCTCTGCTGGGGGCTGACCACCTTGAAGGCCTCGGCGATGTTCCGCCGCACCTTCCAGATTCGCTCGGAGGTGGTTGCGTTGTCTGCCACATAGACCTCGGTGGCCCCGGCCGCCAGGCACTGCTCGCCGATGGCATCGTAGTCCCGGACCACCTGCTCCTCGTCGGCCCCATCGACGGTGATCAGCAACATGGCCCCGGCCTGCTCGTAGGGGATGGACTCGTTCAGGTACTGGCAGGCTGCCTGGACACTGGTTTGGTCCATGAACTCGATCGCCGTGGGGATGATGCCGCTGCCGGTCATAATTCGGGGAACGGCGCCGATTGCCCCCTCGGCCGTCGGGAAGAGGCAGAGCAGATCGACGCTGGACTTGGGCAATGGCAGAAGCTTCAAGGTGACCTTGGTGAAGATGCCCAGGGTTCCCTCGCTGCCCACCATAAGCTGGAGGAGGTTGTAGCCCGTTACGTCCTTCACCAGTTTGCCGCCCAGTTGCACGATGTCTCCGGTTGGCGTCACCACTTCCAGGCCCGTGACATAGCGACCGGTCACGCCGTACTTCACCGCTTTGCCGCCACCCGCGTTTTCCGCGACATTGCCGCCCAGGTAGCAGGTTTCCAGACTCATCGGGTAGCCAGCATAGAAGAGGCCATGCGGCTTGAGCACTTCGTTGATCTCGTTGGTCACCACGCCTGGTTCAGCCACGATCATCAGGTTGTCCGGATCGATCTCCAGAATCTGGTTCAGACGATCCGTCAGCAAGACAATGCCACCATGGACAGGCACCGCGCCGCCACTCAGCCCACTGCCTGCCCCACGGGGGGTGACTGGGGTGTGTTCCTCGTTGGCCAGCTTCATGATCGCCGCGATCTCTGCCGCGTTGCCCGGGCGCACGGCCGCCTCGGGGAGATGGGCGTACTGCGCGTCGGCCACTTCATCGTGGCTGTAGGGCTCCAGTCTCTCGGGGTCGCCGAACACCACGTTCCGGGGACCGACGATGGCTTCAAGCCGGCGGATGATCTCGGGGGTCACGGGGCGGTAGTCTGGGGTCTTGTGCACGCGCTAGCCCTCCGTCCGGGGGGTCTTGTCCAGGGCGCGGAGCTTCCGCGTCAGCACGGGCAGGATCTCGTGCATGTCCCCGACAACCCCCAACTCGGCAACCCGGAAGATCTGTGCGTCCGGGTCGCTGTTCACGGCCACGATGTGCTCGCTGGTCTGCATGCCCGCCAGGTGCTGGATCGCTCCGGACACGCCAGCCCCAAAGTAGAGCCGCGGCGCCAGCGTCTTGCCCGAAAGCCCGATCTGATGCGGGTAGGAAAGCCAGCCTCGGTCCACCACGTCCCGGGTGCCCCCAAGGGCAGCCCCAAGAGCGTCGGCCAACCCGGCTATCGTGGGCAGATTGTCGGATTTGCGCAGACCGCGTCCGGCCACCACCACGCGGTCTGCATCTTGCAGAGCCACCTCATCCTGGGCTGGCGCGAAGCCGATGCGCCGCATCCGGCTACCCAAGTCTGCCGTCTTCGGCTGCAGTCGCTCGATCTGTCCGGAACGGCCTGGCACCTCTGGCGCCCGGGGTGCCGAATGGGGGCGTACCGTGGCCATCTGTGGTCGGTGCCGGGGCGTCTTGATCGTGGCCAGAATGTTGCCACCGATGGCGGGACGGGTCTGCAGGAGGTGTCCGCTCTCGGGCTCGATGGCCAGCTCCGTGCAGTCTGCCGTCAGGCCAGTGCCAACCTTGGCTGCCAGATAGGGCATGAGCGTCCGCCCTGTCGTCGTGGCAGCCGCGAGGAACACTGCGGGGTCGCGTTCGCGAACGAGCGCGGCGAGACAGGCTGCCTGGGGTTCCACCAGGAAATGGGCCAGGGCCGGGGCTTCGACCGCCAGCACGAGGTCCGCGCCGGCATGGATCAGACGGTTCAGTTCCGCCTCGGGCAGGGCCTCGCCAAGAACGACGGCCACAAGAGGGTTCTTCCCCGCATCCGCCAGTGCCCGGCCCCGTGTGAGCAGCTCGAAGCCAACCGGCAGAAGGACTGCCTGGTCCTGTTCCGCCAGTACCCAGATATCACCTGTACTCGTACCCATATGTCCTCGCAATACCGAATGGTTTGCTGCTCCGCCGCCAATGCGTTGCCCATGCTTGCCCGGACCATACCTGCTTGGCCGGGAAGGTCAACGCTCTCTTTTCCCTCCCAAGGCCCGCCGCTGCTCTTGGGCGCCCGCTCAGTTCGCGGTGCCTGAACCCGCTCCCGTCTCGTAGAACTGACAGATGCGCTGCCAGCCATCAGCAGCGGTCTCGCAGATCGAGAACAGAGACAGATCCTCGAGCCCGATCATCCCCCGGTCGGCGAGTTCCTGCCAATTCACCACCCGCTTCCAGTAGGACTCCCCGAACAGCACGACCGGCATCGGCTCGATCTTGCCGGTCTGAATCAGGGTCAACGTCTCGAAGAGCTCGTCCAGTGTCCCGAAGCCGCCGGGGAAGGCACACAGCGCCTTTGCCCGCATCAGGAAATGCATCTTGCGGATGCTGAAGTAGTGGAACTGGAAGGATAGTTCCTCGCAGCAGTAAGGGTTTGCATGCTGTTCGCGGGGCAAGGTGATGTTGAGGGCGATGGACTTCGCGCCCGCGTCGTGCGCGCCGCGGTTCCCTGCCTCCATGATACCCCCGCCGCCGCCAGTGGTGACGACCCATTCGCGCCTGTCTCTGGTGCCGTGGCCCTGGCCGTATTCGCTGGCCATCCGCGCCAGTTCTCTGGCCACCGTGTAGTAGCGGCTCTGCTCGACCATGGTCTTGGCGACCTGGACTTGTCGTCTCGCCGTCCCGCTTCCGGGCTCGGCGCGCAGGCTGGACTCCGCCCGCGCCAGTTCTTCGACTGCCTGCTCGGGCGAGAGCATGCGCGCGCTGCCAAACAGCACGATCGTGCTCTCGATCCCCTGTTCCTGCATGGCCACTTCTGGCTTGAGGAACTCAAGCTGTAAGCGCGCCGTCCGACAGGCGTCGGACTTCAGAAACTCGATATCCTCATACGCTTTGAGGGGCCGGACCACCCTTGGGTGGTCCCCGCCCCGCGCCTGTGACTCAGTCAAAGAGATCGTCATCCTTGCCCTTCTTCCCTCCGCCGGAATTACCCCTCTCGCCTTCCATCATCATCCCTTCCTCGCCAGCGGGTCCGCCAGCAGCATTGGCCCCACCTTCCGGGAACATGTCCATGTTGTTCGCCTCCTTCTCCGCCTTCTCCTTACGCAGTTTCTCCCGGTACGCCTCGGCTTCCGCCTTGGGCATCCACTGGTTCTTCAGTTCCTTCACCTTCACGTAGCCGTTCGCCTGGAAGACTTCCTGCTCGATCTGCCTCCTCAAGGCAGCTTCCACCTTACCGCGCAGTTCTTTGTACTTGGCCTCCATCGCTTGCTCGCGGGACCACCAGTTCCTCGCGTCGGTGCTCCTCGTCTTGGAGGGATCACGCGGGCAGTAGCCAGCGTCCATGAAGGAGCGCGGCAAGAGGGCCTCCATCCGCTGCCGCTTGAAACCATCGATCTTCCGGTCGTACTCGCTGTTCTTGCGCCGGGTGTAGACATCGATCATCTTCTTTGAGTACTCTTCATAGAAGCGGGCCTTCATTTCGTCGCTCAGGTCGGCCGGAATCAGCCACCGGCTCCCCACGCGGATGCGTTGCACGGTCACCTGGCGGAGATACCCCTTCCTGACGACGGTGGCGGTCCCAGGGCGGTTCAGCTTGAATTCCTCGACTACCTCGCCTGGCTGATAGACGCGGTACAGTTCCTTGGCTTCCTTCAGGAACTCTTTCCGCTTCTCCCTCGGGAACTTGGCCTGGGCCTCCTTGTCCACGTCCGCCTGAATCTGTCTTGCGATCTCATCCTTCCTCTTGGTCGGCTTCTTCACCGGCCACGGAAATCCCATGAGTTTCGCGACCTTCTCCTTGTTCACCACCTGATCCGCCTTCTTCTTCACCCGACCATTGATGGTCTGGACATGGCCTGCCCGTTCGGCCTGCCAGTTTCCCCCCTCCTGAGCACGGGCTCCGGCAACTCCCAACACCATGGTTGCGAGGAAGGCAACCATCCCCAGACTTGCAAAGGCGTTTCGGGTCAGCATGTTGATTTCCTGAATTTGGTAACCGGTCACCAGCGTCTATGCCCCTATCGTGGGGCGCGACTTGAAGGACCACAACCACCACAGTAGTCATTATAGCTCCTTACACTGTTATTGACAAAGCCGCGCAGCCCGCGTTGCATCCTTGGAGGAACATTCTGCCCATGCTTTCGGTCTGCCTCAACCCCGCCTGGCAGAAGACCCTGCTGTTCGATGGTGTCCGTTTGGGTTCGGTCAATCGCGCCCGTGAGCTGCACCAGTGCGGCGGGGGCAAGGGGGTGAACTTGGCCCGCGCGCTCGGCATCCTCGGCGAGCGCCCCCACCTCGCCTTGTTCGAAGGCGGCCCAACCGGGGACCTGTTGCAGGCCGAACTGGCCGAGCAGGGGACCACGGTTGTCTCCGTGCGTACCCAGGCGCAGACCCGCACCTGCACCACTGTGGTAGACCGTGGCACTGGGCAGGTCACGGAGTTGATCGAGCCCTCCGGCTCAATCCTGCCCGACGAACTGGCCGCGATGGACCGGGAGATACGCCAGGCTCTTCCCCAGGCCGGCGGCGTGGCCATCTGTGGCACCTTGCCGCCCGGCGTGCCGGACAGCTTCTACGCCGACATCGTGTGCGCCGCGCGTGCCGCTGGGCTTCCCGTCTTGCTGGATGGGTACCGAGACGTACGGCCGGCCCTCCGGGAAGGACCGACGATCCTCAAGATCAATGCGGCGGAATTGCGCCACCTCACGGGTCGGGCCAACCTGGAAGATGCAGCCCTGGAATGCCTTGCCCAATACCCAGTGCAGTTCCTGGCGATCACCGATGGCCCGCGGCCCGCCTCCCTTTTCACCCGCCAGCAGACCTGGGAGTTCGTGCAGCCGGAACTGCCCGTCCGCAACGCGATTGGTGCCGGTGACTGCGCCTCCGGGGCATTCCTTCTCGGCATGGTTCGGGGCGCTCCCCCCGCCGACGCGTTCCGCTACGCCCTTGCTGCCGCCAATGCCTCCTGTCTCACCGACACCCCTGCCATGTTCCAGCCTGCCACTGCCGACGCCCTGCTTGACCGGATTCTGGTCCAGCGGCGATAGGCGCTTTTCCCCCCCACCATCGGGAAGGACCGCGATGCCCACACCTTGCCGCCCCAACATCCTCTGGCTCTGTACCGAGCACCAACGCTTCGACACCATCCACGCTCTGGGCAACCCACATATCCGCACGCCGAACCTGGACCGGCTGGTGCGCGAGGGCGTCGCCCTGACCCATGCCTACTCCCAGAGCTCCGTCTGCACCCCCAGTCGTGCGAGCTTCCTGACTGGGCGCTATCCGGTTACCACCGGTTGCCGCCAGAATGGGCAGGACATCCGCGACCACGAAATCCTGATCACCCGCACCCTTCGTGATCTTGGCTACGACTGCGGGTTGGTCGGGAAACTCCATCTCAGCGCTGCCTACAACGGCTCGGAACGCCGGATCGATGATGGCTATTGCTCCTACCAATGGAGCCACGGATCCACCGCCAAGCACGGCGGCGACTGGGTCCAATGGCTAGCCAGTCAGGGGAAGAGTTTCGACGATGTGTACCTGCGCGACCCCGGCCTCCTCACCCGGCGGGTGAGCGACCGAAAGTACCACCAGACCACCTGGTGCTTCGACCAGGCCCTGGCTTTCATGCAGCAGGAACGGCCCGGACCTTGGCTGATGAGCATCAACCCCTTCTCCGCCCATGATCCCTACGACTACCTCCCCGAGTTCATCGAGCACTACGACCCGGCGACCATCCCCCCGCCGCTCTGGCGCGACGGGGAACTGGACCACAAGCCCCCTCAGCAGATGTCCTCCTACAAGGTCAGAGGCTACGCCGGCACAACCGACGCCCAGCGCCGCGCAATGAAATGTGCCTACTATGCCACCATCGAGCACATCGATGCAGAACTGGGCCGCGTGCTCGCTTGGCTGGACGAGACCGGGCAGCGTGAGAACACTCTCGTCATCTTCAATAGCGATCATGGCGACATGCAGGGCGATCACGGGATCTTCCGGAAAGGACCCTATCTCTACGAAGGGGCCGTTCGGGTTCCCCTGATCCTCTCGTGGCCAGGCATGCTGCCCCAGAACCGGCAGTGCTCCGCGCTCGTGGAGCAGGTTGATATTGTCCCCACGATTCACGGTCTTCTGGGCCTGCCCATCCCCCCGCGCATGCAGGGGAAGTCGCTCCTTCCTCTGCTCGGCAAGGAATGCCACACGCAGGAGTTCCGCGCTGGCGTCTACTCGGAGTACTACAACGCCAACCCAGCCGAGACCTCCCCGTTCCGCCAGCCCACCTACGCCACCATGTGGCGAACCAGGAGGCACAAGATCATCGTCTATCATGGCCAGGAGTTGGGTGAGCTCTACGATCTGGAGCTGGATCCCGATGAGTTCGTCAACCTCTGGGACGAGCCTGCCAGCAACCAGATCAAGCAGACTCTGATGAAGCAGTGCTTCGACGCCAGTGTGTTCACCATGGACCCCCTGCCGGCGCGCTCCGCCGGCTTCTGAACGCGAGGATCCCGATGAGTACCCACCGCCGCCAACGCGTTCTGGATGCCCTGGCCCACACCTTGCCCGACGCCATTCCCGTGGACTTCGGCAGCACCGCCGTGACCGGTATGCACGTCCGTGCGGTTGCGATCCTGCGCGAGCACTTCGGTCTGGAGTCACGCCGGGTCAAGGTCTGCGAGCCCTACCAGATGCTCGGCGAGATCGAGGACGACCTCCTGGACGCCATCGGCATCGACACCGTCGGCCTGGTTGGCCCCAGCAATATCTTCGGTTTTCGCAACCAAGGCTGGAAGCCCTTCACCGCGCCGTGGGGGCAGGAATTGCTCGTGCCAGCCGCCTTCGAGACCACGCTGGACACCAATGGCGACCTGCTGATCTTCCCGCAGGGCGACCGCGCCGCGCCCCCCAGCGGCCGGATGCCCGTGGGGGGCTACTTCTTTGACAGCATCGTCCGCCAGCCCCCCATCGACGAGGAATCCCTGGACCCGAAGGACAATCTGGAGGAGTTCGCCATCCTCGAAGCCGACGCCTTGGCCTGGTACCGTCAGGAAGCCGACCGGCTGCGTGGCTGCGGTCGCGCCGTGGTGGGCGGCGTGCCGGGCACCGGCTTCGGGGACATCGCCCTCGTTCCCGCCCCCTTCCTGAAGCACCCGAAGGGCATCCGCGACGTGGCCGAGTGGTACATGTCCACCGCCACCCGCCAGGAGTACCTGCATGCCGTGTTCGAGGAGCAGTGCCGGATTGCCCTCCGCAATCTTGCCCTCGTCAACGACGTGGCCGGCGATGTGATCGACGTGCTCTTCTTCTGTGGCACCGACTTCGGCACCCAGACTTCCCAGTTCTGCTCCACCGCCACCTTCGAGGAGCTCTATGCGCCCTATTACCGCGTGCTCAACCGTTGGATACACGAACACACTGCCTGGAAGACGTTCAAGCACTCGTGTGGTGCTGTTCTCCCTTTCATCGAGCCCTTCATCGAGTGCGGCTTCGACATTCTCAACCCGGTCCAGTGCTCGGCGACGGGCATGGATGCGGCAACCCTCAAGGAACGCTTTGGCGACCGTATCGTCTTCTGGGGTGGCGGGGTGGATACCCAGGGCACGCTTCCCTTCGGTACGCCGGCGCAGATCCGTGACGAGGTGCATCGGCGCTGCGAGATCTTTGGCCCCGGGGGTGGATTCGTGTTTGACGCCATCCACAATATCCAGGCCGACACGCCCCGCCTGAATCTCATTGCCCTGATCGAGGCCATTCGCGAGGTCAACGGGGCCTGAGCCAAGAGGCGGTGGCTCAGGAGCGCCACGCCTTTGCCGTCTCGTAGAGCGCCAGGATGTTCTCCGGCGGGGTGCCTGCCAGAATGGCATTGGCGCTGGCGGCGATGATGCGCGGGTAGGCCCCGCGCAAACACTCCTGCATGGCTTCGCGGACCTGATCGGGCGTGCCGGTGGCCAACAGACCACAGCTCACATTGCCCATGAGAACCAGTTCCGGGTACGCCTCACGGAGCTTGGCGAAGCGCATGCCTGCATCCACATCGCATTCGTAGTAGGCATGGGCCAGGCCGGGGCCGAAGAGCCCGTCAGCGACCGACCAGAGATTGCCGTCCGAACGCATCACATACCACAGATCCAGTTCCCGACTGCGGTCGAAGAGCCGCTTCCAGCGGGGTGCCATGACCTCGCGGAAGAACGCCGGGGAGTACGCTGGCCCCGCGTTGAACGCGAAGTCCCCGCCGCCATTGATCAGTCGTATGCCCGCCGCGTGCTCGACTTCCAGTTGGCGGATGCCGCGCTCCACCTGTACGTCCAAGTAGGCGGCCACGAGACCTGGATCGAGAGCCACTGCCTCCATGAACCCGGTCTTCATGGGCACGGCGATGCAGCACCCACCCGCGACCGGGAACTCGTCGCCCACCTCGCGCAGAGCTCGGGCCGCGAACTCCGACAGCACGGGCTGTCCCGGGTCGGCTTCGGCCCCCGCCCGGAGTGCCGGTTCGGCTTCCTCGAAGGTCCGGTACATACACGCCGCGTCTGCCAACCCGAAGGTGTGGGAGTGCGGATCATACTGGTAGACGCTCCAGGAGTTGCCCTCTGGATCGCCATAGAGGAAGCGGCATTCATCGAGTTGCCGCGTGGGCTTGGCAGCGAACCGCCACGGCAGAAACAGAATATCCAGATCCAGGAGGCGATGCAGCTCGACCACATCCTGGTAGACGTGCTCCACGAACTCCGCGTGGGCTTGCTCCCCCTGCATCCAGGCCAGGGACTCGCGGTAGTGCAGTTCCGTGCCGCCGGTGTGCGCCTCGCGTCCCAGCAGTTCGCTCGCGGTACTGGAGGCGAAGGCCTGCTCGCAGATGGGAACCCGGTCCGGACGTTCCCCCGCGAAGACGGCTTCTATGCGCTCATGGTGGCGTGACATCGCGATGCCCTCCGCGCTATGGCTGCGGCGCAAGCAGGAATGCAGCGGCCAGGCGAGCCGTCACTCGCGTGCAGGCGACGATGTCGGCCACCGCGACCTTCTCGCTGGCGCTGTGCGCGGCGCCGGGCCAGCCAGCGCCCATGCCGATGGTCGGGATGCCCTGTAGTTGGAAGTGGGAGAGGTCGCCCCAACCACCCAGCGGCTGCACCGGCAGGGGCTTGCCCAGCACCTCCTCGTAGCCTTGGTTGGCGGCAGCGATCAACCAGTCCGACTCGTCCCCGCAGCCGGTGGCCGGGAGATCCTTGATCCATTCCACGCGGGGCGGGTGTTCCTGGAAGAAGGCGTCCCGAGCTGCGACTTCGGCAATACACCGTTCCAGCAGCTCGCGCACGCAGCGGCCATTGCCCTTGCCGTAGGCCTGGAGTGCCGCCGCCGCGTCCTCGGGACGGGTCTTGATGTTCATGCCGAGAATGGCTTGGTTTGGCACATTGGCGGGGTGGGTGCCGCTCTGGAATACGCCCAGATTGAAGTCGCCAGGGACATTGCCCCGCAGGTCGCGGAACTGGTCGAAGGCGGGGAACAGCTTCACCGCTTGCTCGATGGCGTTGACGCTGCCCGCGCTGGCCGCGTGTCCCGCCTTGCCGAGCACCGTGATTTCGGCGGTGAGAATGCCGCTGCAGCCATTGGAGATGTGCGCCCCATCGCCATCCAGGACCACCACCGCATCGGGCCGGGGTAGACGATGCAGGCAAGTGGCGCTGCCCCGTCCCGCCCCGTTGCACTCCTCGTCCACCACGCTGCAGCAAACCAATTTGCCGTGCAGTGGCAAGCCGCTCCGGGCCAACGCCCGGGCCGCGCCGACCAGGGCCGCCATGCTGGCTTTGTCGTCGCTCGCCCCCCGACCGTGCAGGAAACCATCGCGGAGTTCGCCCGAGAATGGATCCCCGTCGTAGGTATCCACGGCCACCGTGTCCATATGGGCATCCAAGAGGAGCGTGGGGCCATCCCCGCCGAAGTCGAAGGTGGCGACCACGTTGGGCCGGTCCTCGTTGAGCCGGTTCTTCGGGGCCAGCACGCCCTGCTTGTCCATCGCCCCGTCGTCGCAGAGGAACTGCTCGATCTCTGCCCCGAGTTGCTCGAACTCCGTCACAATCAGCCTCTGCCCGTCGCCTTCCCCGGCGGGATTGGCGTCCCCGGAGTAGGGGTTGACGGTCGGGACCCGAATCAATCGCTGGCAGAGATCGACGAGATAGGCTTCGTCAATGGCTTGGTCGGTCAGGGCAGGGGAGAGCATGGTGCGGTTTCCTGGTGAGGCGCTACGGCAGGGTCTTGCGTACCCATGCCGCCGTTTTGGCTGCGGCGTTCTCTGGATCGACACCGCATTGGGCTCCTGGAAAGGCCTTGGCGGCAGCCGTGCCGCTCAGCGGCTGCTTGCCGTCGCCCACTGGGTTCTGGACGAGAACGGGGGCATTGGCCAGGGCGATGGCTTGGGGCACATCAACGGCCTTCAGCATGTTGGCGACGTAGAACCAGAGCGGGTAGGCGTTCCGGTTCGCCAGCCCGACCGCGAAGGAATGGGGGAGCTTGTCAGTGGCGACGGCTTGCACGGGTGTCTGACTGGCCGCACAGACCGCGAGCAGGCCGCAGGGACCCTCGCCGTGCAAGGCGATCTGCTTGTTCCCCTGTTGTCGGAGCCAGGCCACGCTTTGCCGAATATCCCAGACCATCTGTGCGAAGAGGGGCCGCCCGATCATCACCGTGTCGCTCACCAGATGGTTCTCGGGCGAGAGCTGCTCGCCGACCCCGCGCGGATTGACGACCAGCAGGCTCAGGCCGGCCTTGAGCAACTCCTTGCCAAGCCCTGCCGTCGCCGCCTGTCGCCGGTCCCCGGCCGTGATCAGCACCACCACCTTGCCGGACAGGGCGTTGCCGGGGGTGACCAATGTCGCAGCGATACTGAGTCCCGGCTCCGTCTCAATGGTCAGCGGTTCGACCTGGCAGCCTTCCCAGGTGAGGGTCGTGGTCACTTTGCCGACTGCTGTGAATGCCGCCGGATCGCTGCCGAGGACGGCGGCGAGCCGCTGAGCCAACTGCGCGCGTTGCGTTGGCTGGGCCGCGATCAGTCTCGCGGCCTCGGCCCGGTTCAGATCCACCATCGTCTTGGCGGTCTCCGGCCAGGCGGTGTCCGGCTTGATGCACTGGAAAACGGGGTCGTCGAACTTCGGCACAGCCAGATCCTTGGCCTCGGCGATGGGGCTGCCGTCGCCTCGGGCTTGGAAATGCTTGGCAAACCAGCCGTAGGTTGCTTCACGCAGGGGCAGGCTCCAGCCGTGCCCCTCTGATCCCTCGACGCCGCGTACGGCATCTGCGGCACCGTAAAACCCATAGATCCCCTTCGCCTTTTCCAAGGTCTCGCGGGTGCCCTTGATCGGGAAGATCGGGTCCTTCGCACCGTTCCCCGCCAAGTACGGGCGCGGGGCATTCAGTCCGATGATCTCGAACTGTTCCATGGTGCTGGTCAACCCCGGCATGTGGTTGCAGATGCAGTGATTGCCACCGTCGCGCAGCCATGCCTCGTAGGAACAGGTGAAGCAGAAGGACGCGGCCGCCTGGATGCGGTCGTCCAGAGGCGTGGTGTAGAAGGTGTTCTCGCCGCCGCCGGAATTGCCGGTCAGGCCGATCTTCCCGGCGTCGATCTCCGGGCGCGTGCAGAGGTAGTCAATGGCGCGGATGGTATCCCAGACGATGTAGCCCTCGTTGGTTCTGCCCACGAGCAGGGAGCCATAGCCGAGCGGGTGGTCGAAGCCGGGCCGCTTGCGCTCGCCTTGGCCGATGGGGTCGTAGGCCAGCACCGCGAAGCCCTGGCGGACGAGCCCGAGCTGCGCGGTCAGGTAGGGCTCGTAGTTCTTGCCCTCGACCATGGCGTGGCCAGGCACCACCACGATAGCCGGGAGCGGGCCCTTGGCTCCGAGCGGTAGGAAGAGGTTGGCCGTGACCAGGAAATCCGGGCGACTCTCGAAGATGATGTTCTCGACCCGGTAGTAGTCCCGCTCCGCCGAGCCGGTGATGCGCGGGTTGAGCGGCGTACGCTCCGGCCAGGGATCAAGGCCCAGAGCCGCCTGTAGCTTGGCCTTCAGTTCAGGTCGTCGGGCGTCCCACTCGGCCTTGTCGGCGGGCATGGTGCGTGCAGCCGCCCGCTCGCAGCCAAGGCGGATGTTGAACTGAAGGGCATTGGCTTCCGGGGCCAGGCCTTCGCCGGGGAATGCGGACCAGAGTTCTGCGTCGGTCATGGGTCGGAACTCCTCATCGTCGGTGAAACATAGAACGTCGGCTGATTCGTGGCCGACATTGGCATCGATCACTTCCAGGCGGTGCGCACCCGCGGAAAGCGTCGCCTTCCCGCATCGTCGCCAGAACCAGCCGCGCCGGTTGCCATCGTGCTGGGGCGGGAACAGCTGGTCACCCACCTTCACCTGGAAGGCCCGGCGGCCGCGCGGGGAGGCATAGCCACGGGACCACAGAACGTAGGTCCCAGCATGCGGAATGTCCACGCTTCCCGTGAGTGGTTTCTCCGCCCGCTTGGGATTGGCGTTCGAGGTGCAGAAGCCCCGTCCGTCGAAGCCGGTGATATTCGTCTGCTCCCGCCAGTTTCCGGCCAGGTCCTCGGCTTGGACATAGATCGGCTCGCCAGCGCTTGCTGTGACTAGCCAGCCGAGACCTGCTGCCATATTCCACCAGCTACGCATGGGATACTCCTTTGTCGCCTCTGGCGAACATCGTGCGGGGGAGAGGGAAGTCAACCGCGTAGCGCCGTTGGCGCTGGGGAGAGAAGTGGACGGAGTGGACCGAGTGGACCAAGTGTCCGGGAATGTGGGAGGGGCACCGTGTGCCGCGATCTTCCCCCGACTGTCCCAGAATGTGGGAGGGGCACCGCGTGCCGCGATCTTTCCTCCGTCTGGCCCCGGGCCCCCGGCCTACTCGACCGCTTCTGCCCAGGGATCGTTGGTCTGCACAAGCCAGGCTTGCAGCTCAGCCCGCAGGTCGGTCACATCCTCGGGACGCTCGCTGGCCACGTTGCGCATCTGGTAGGGGTCTTCCAGGCAGTCGTGAAGGGTGATCTGCTCCTCGCCGCCCTTGCGCTCGACCACGAACATGTACCGATGAGTACGGACTCCCCGACGGCCCCGTTCGGGGTGCTCGTGGTTCGTGTCCAGATACAGTGCGGAATCGGGGCGCTCCCCCGCTTCTCCCAAGAAGGCGCGGGCCAGATTGAAGCCTTCAACCCCTTCCGGAATCTCCTCGTCGAGCCCGCAGAGCCCGAGCAGCGTCGGCAGCAGATCGGGCACACTGATCAGCAGGTCGTCGCGCCGAGGCGTGAACTTCTTGGGCCAGCGAGCCAGGAAGGGCACGAGCATGGATTCGTCGTACCAGTAGCTCTTGTGCATCAGATCCTGGCTGCCCATCATGTCGCCATGGTCGCTGGTGAAGATGACGATGGTGTCCTCCTCCAGCCCTTCCTGGCGCAACGCGGCGAGGATGCGCCCAAATTGGTCGTCGATTCCGGTCACCGCTGCGAAGTAGTTCTTGGTGTCGTTCAGCGCTGCCTTCCCCTTGCCTTCGAAGCCCACGTTCGGGCGGGTGAGCAAGTCACGATCCGTCTTGCCCTCGTACAGCTTCACATACTTCTCGGGGACTTGGTTGAAGGGCATGTGGGGGGGATTGTAGGCCACGAACAGGCAGAAGGGTTTCTCGGCATCCCGGCAGGCACCGTCCTCGTTGTGGATGTAGCGCACGGCCACGTCTGTCTCGTGCTTCACCGACCATTCCTTTGGGTCGATGCGCTCGTCGATCTTGGCGTCGTTGACCCAGTAGTGCGGGTCGAAGTGGCGGTCGCAGCAGCCGTAGCTATGCCAGAAATCGATGCCGTGGCGGCGCGGGCCAGGGGGAGTGTAGGCATCCCAGACCTTGCCGTCGCCGCGTGGCCCCTCCCCGTAGGTGGCGTCCTCTGCCGTGGGGGAATCCAGGTGCAACTTGCCGATGTAGCCCTGGCTGTAGCCGGCATCGTGCAGCACATCGGTCAGGCAGCGTTCCGTCTCCTTCAGGCAGATGCCATGGAGTGCGGTCGCCGAGTTGCAGTTGGTCAGCACCCCATTGGCGTGAGGATACTTGCCCGTGAACAGCATGGCCCGGTAGGGGCTGCAGACCGGCCGGTTGCTGATCGCATGGGTAAAGACGATTCCCTCGGCGGCGAACCGGTCGAGATTGGGGGTCAGCACCGGGTCGGCGTCCATGCAGCCCATGGCCTGCTGGCGATACTCATCGGGGACCACAAAGACGATGTTCGGGCGCGCGGCGGGCATGGCAGACTCCGGTTGGGGACGGTAATTCAATGTCCCCGAACATCGCCCGCCGCCCCCCGGAAGTCAACAGCGGCGTGTGCTCCGGTCGCATCGCGCCACTTGTTTCCCGGCGGAGTCCGGGAAGAAGCCCAGCTCTGCTTCATAGGCCCCAATACTACACGCTTGAGGCAAGCCTGGGGCAGGGAGCCGGGGCTCGGGATGGAAGGTCCCGAGCCTCCGCCGGAGGCGGTATATCGTAGCCACGGGTGCGAACCCATGGTGAGCAGGGAAGGGGAACGGAGCCCCCGCCAGGGCGGCGGCATATCCCGAGGAAGGCGCCAGCCCGACGATGTAGCGAGGTCGGAAAGGAGGCACCGTCCGGAACGACCCCTGGCACCCCACCGAGCGGAGCGGAGTGTGCAGTAGCTCGGGACCGTGCCCCGGGTCCGTGCCACAGGAAGCCTGTTTCCAGCTCCATGCCTTTGGCAATCAGCAAAGCGTCATACTCCCCCAAGAGCGCAGCAGGTCCCCGAAGCATGAATGATATCGACCCTTGTCCGTAGCACTCAGATTCCGCATGACATCGACAGATATGGGCAGTCCCTTTTCGCTTGTCAAGCAAGGAGAGAAGGTGTACCTTCGATCCTGTACTTGTGCTCCGGGGGAGACGCCCCCGAGCGCATGACATCGAGAACTAGAGAATCATCTGTTCCGCCTTGAACCAAGATTGGATACAGACGAAATGAGGACGACCGTTCACCAGGCAGTCGAGGCTGATCAGGAGGGGCTTGCGGCACTGCTGACTGGGCTAGCCGACGAGCGGCTCGATGGCATCGGCATCGTCATCGATACCACCCCGGTTCTACCAGAACACGCGCGTGCCATTCTACAGCTCTTGAGTAGCCAGGGGGCCTCACTTCTCGTTGCGGAGTGCGATGGCACACTCGCAGGTTTCCTGCTGTTGGCACGTCCCGAGAAGTGCGATGGCAAGCACTGCTCTGGTGTCACCATAGCGGTCGCACGAGACTACCGGCGTCAAGGCATCGGCAGCGCTCTACTTGCCGCCGCCCAGCGAATGGTCGAGACAGAGGGAGTGGGCGGGTTGCTCTTGACCGTACGCAAGAACAATGAGCCGGCGGTCGGCCTCTACCGGAGATTTGCGTTCGAAGCGATTGGCGAGACAGAAATGGACCTGAAGATGAGATGGCAGAACAAAGCCGCCGCACACTGACCGGAGAGCCGCTCCGCGGCCCCCGGCCGGTGAGCGCCAGCGTTACAAAGAGGATTGATGATGAAGGGAATACTGGGAACCATACTTGGTGCGATCGGTCTTCTGCAGTTGGCTATTGGGATTGTCGGGGTGGCCAGTTCGGTGTTCGGGGACCGGTTGCTTGGCGGAGCGGAGATCATATTGTCCCTCGGCATCGGTGCTCTTCTCATGCTTCTCGCAGCGAAACTGCTGCGTGCATCCCCACAGCATCCGGCGGAACCGGAGGAAGAGGGCATGTAACATGCCGGCGTCACGGATCCGTTTGACGAGCACTATGCCTCGGCTCTACTCGGAATCGTACTGTTAGGTTCGCGCGAGAGAAAGGACACCCCAATGGATAGACGGGCGCAGGAGCAGCACCGACGGGACACCGACGCGTCAGAGCGGTACTTCACGAAGGAATGGAGCAAGTTGGGGGAGCAGCACGACGCTGAGGTGGCGGACCTCCACGAATGCTTCGACGAGCGAGAGGCGCAGGCCTGCGATC
>Ga0307987_1000825_pt1 | contig 17847 bp, 6 predicted proteins | sample EllFjometagen181_FD_203157 | JGI IMG/M metagenome (GOLD analysis project Ga0307987, IMG submission 203157) | Marine microbial communities from Ellis Fjord, Antarctic Ocean - #181 | ecosystem: Environmental > Aquatic > Marine > Unclassified | place: Southern Ocean | collected 2014-10-08
CCATTGTTTACCTTTTATCATTTACCGTTTACAGTTTTTTTACTGTGTACTGTACACTATGTACTATACACTTTTTCGTAGAAAACAACAGGAGAATAACATGAGAAAAATGAAGCAACAGGTAATAATTGTATTAGTTATGTGCGCAGTTATTTCTAGCACTATTTCGGCCACCACGATCTACGTCGATGCCTCCAACACGGGAGCACAGGACGGTCTGACGCCGACAACGGCATGGACGAACCTCGACAGCGCGTTCACGGATTTGGCGACAGCCAATTCCTCGGCGGGCGGTCACACGATTTTGGTTGCGCCTGGCACGTACTCGCAGACGGCCCAGGCGGTCACCAGCATCCACTCTGGGGGGGCTACACCCAATCGGTTGGCGGGTTCCGGATCATCTGCCAAGTTGGCAACACTCGTCATTCCCCTAACGCTGAGCGGTTGCACGAATTTTGTTGTTCAGAATCTGACAGTCAGCAACAAGACCTTAACGGTCAGCGCCAGCTCGCCTTACAACGTGATCAGCAACTGTATCGTCAGAGCCGCCGTAACCGGTATCAGCGTGGCGAGTTCTGATACGCTGATTACGCACTGTGTGATTTTCGACAATACGGGCGACGGCATCTATAACGTCAACTCCATTACTCGTAATCTCGTCAATCACTGCACGATTAGCCACAATGGGAAATCCGGTATTGCAAACGGGAACATACGTTTATCTGTCCGCAATTCGATTCTTTTCGGCAATGGCGTCTTCGGCTTGCATGCGGCCCATACCAGTTCGTCATACAACGCGACCACCAACCTTTTCTACGGCAATGGCGGCGCGAACTACTACTGGCGCCAAGTCGAGGGGTACTACAACACGGCGGAGGAGATCAATTCCGCGCCTTCGTGTGCCGGCAATATCGTCGACACCCCAGGCTTCGTCACCCTCACGAACTGGGACTTCGGCACGCTCTATGCGGATTCGCCCTGCCTGAACGCGGCTGATGACGGCACGCCCATCGGGGCCTATCCGACCCCGTCGCTGGTGGCCGTCTCCACCAAAACGTATTACGTTGCAACGGACGGGGATGATTCCCGTCTGCCTGCCGCGGCCGAAAATTCAGCCACGCCTTGGGCCAGTGTCAGCAATGCCGCCCACTACGCGATCGCTGGCGACACCGTGATGGTTGGCGTGGGAACCTACGCAGGACGCGTCTCCATTACGAGAGGTGGAAGCCAGAATCCGGTCACTTACCGGACCGTTGCAGGGGCTAAAGTCGTCAACACGGGCGATTCGGGATTCTACCTAGATCGCGTTGCGAACGTGACCGTCGATGGATTTGAGATCACAGGTTGTTCAATCGGGCTCTTCTCCTCTTACGCGGTAGGCTGCACGATAACGAACGGCAGCGTCCATAATAACAGTCCAGATGGACTTTCTTTTGCCTTGAGTCGGTGCATGGTCGTAGAGAACATGTCGATCTTCAGTAATACCACTTACGGTATCCATGATGCCTCCTATACCGGAGGGTCGAAGATCTCCGGCTGCCGTATCTGGCAGAACGGTACCGGCATCTATCCCTATAAGTATATGACGCTCACGCGCTCCATGATTTATGACAATACCAACCATGGCATAGAAATCCCCAACTTTGGTGGCGTCAGCATTGATCACTGCGCGTTCTATGGCAACATGAAGTCAGGCGTACGGGCCGGATATCTTGTGACACCGGTCATCCGCAACTCGGTTATTGCCGGCAATGGCGACAACGGGCTGGAAGAGAGCCATACCGCTGCTGCGTTCAATGCGACCACCAACGTATTCTTCGCCAATGGTGGGGCGAACTACTCCCGAGCCGAGTACGATTTAGGAAATATTGAATACCTTTACAATACGGCGGAGGAGATCAATTCCGCGCCTTTATGTGCCGGCAATCTCGTGACCAACCCCGGGTTCGTCTCCCTCACGAACTGGGACTTCGGTACGCTCTATGCGGATTCGCCCTGCCTGAATGCGGGTGATGACGGCACGGCCATCGGTGCCTATACGAACCCGTCGCTGGTGACCATATCCTCCAAAACGTATTACGTTGCAACGGGCGGGGATGATACCCGTCTGCCCGCCACGGCTGAAATTTCTACCACGCCTTGGGCCAGCATCAGCAATGCCGCCCACTACGCGATCGCCGGCGACACCGTGATGGTCGGCGCGGGAACCTACACAGGACGCGTCTCCATTACGAGAGGTGGAAGCCAGAATCCGGTCACCTACCGGACCGTTGCAGGGGCGAAAGTCGTCAACGCGGGCGATTCCGGATTCTATCTGGATCGCGTCTCCAATGTGGTAATCGATGGTTTTGATATCACGGGTTGTTTGAATGGTCTCTATTACTCTTATGCGCTGGGCTGTCGAATCCTGAACGGCAGTACTCACAACAATGGCGCAAACGGGATATGTCTGGACCATACGCAGGACACGGCCATCGAGAATATGCTAATCTACAGCAACAGCACATATGGTGTATACCTCTACAACCGCTCGGGAGGGGAGACGGTGGTCGATCGCTGTCGAATTTTTGCGCATACCGGCTCTAGCGATTGTGGAATCTATGCTGAAAGCTATTCTTTACTTCCGCGACGGATCTCCAACAGTGACATATTCGACAACTTTTATGGTGTCTCCGCGACGTATGTCATAACACGTCTTGAAAATTGCGTGATATACGGCAACACATTCGCCGGAGTCAGTCTCAACGTGGGCAGTGTAGGCTATCTCGTCAACTGTATTGTAGCCGGGAACACGTATGGTGTCTACGAAATGAATACGGGACCCGAATTCTCCTGCTCGAATTGCTGTTTCTATGCCAATACCACGGCGCACTACTACGATCACGAATCCGGGAACCTGACAACCGTGGCCCAGATCAACGCGCTCACGGATGTCTCGTGCGCGAACAATATTGAAGGCGATCCTGGATTTCGGGACCCGGCCGCCGGCGATTTTCGCATTACGGAGGAGTCTCCGTGTTGGAACGCCGGCACGCCCGCGACGGACCTGGTGCTTGACCTTTACGGCGGGGAGCGGCTGGTCGGCCTCACCGTGGACATCGGCAGCTACGAGGTGCCCCTTCCCCAGGGCACCATCATCATCATCCAGTGATGTTCCGCTGTGCAGTGGTTGTGGCTGGCTTCCAGTCGTACCTTGCCGAACACGTTTGTCATCTTCCGCATGGAGATTGACATCGTGGGGGAGGTGAAGTTGGCGGCCGACAGCCGTTATCTGCTGACCGTCAATGGCCAACGAATTCAATGGGGCTCGGCGCCGTTCGATCCCCGCTACCAGGATGCCGACTCCGTCAATATTGCAGAATTTCTCAAGCCTAGTGAAAATGTTATTGGTGCTGAAATTCTCTGTTTCGGACATGGCGATACAATTCTGGCGTAAGTGTGAGAAATACGCATCAAAGTTCAAATGACACCATCGACAAGCAGTAGAAAAGAAAAGGGAATAACGGCAATGGGTCCACGAGTAACAAAGAGAAATTAAATAATGAAACAAGTTTTGCCATTATTGGTGGTGTTGATGACATTCTCGATTTTCGCACAGGAACGTGGAGTTCTCATTTTCAGTGACAACTTCGATACCCCCTTGACCTTTGCGGAAAACTGGAATTCTCAAGTTACAAATGTTAAGCCTGTAAACAAACAGGTCCGATGGAGTGGAAGCGGCACTTTACTGTTACGGCGGGATACACCGAAAGATTTTTACGCCGAAGTCGATTTTACGTTTGACTCAATACACAACCCGCAGGGCAACAGTCGCGCTGGATTTTGCATTGACGGTAAATATTACCTGATTTCACCACTCGGTGCGATTTTTGGTTGGCGTGGAGAGCCCATCGCCGGCTATGAGGTCGGGAAACCGGTCAAACTCACCCTGATCCGTAAATGCACATCAACAAGCGCGCAATATATATTTTTAGTAAACGGCAAAGAAATCCGGCGGGAAATGATCGCTTTGCCCACCGAACTTCTCTTGGAAGCAGCATTAAAGGAAGATCAGAAAAAGGAAACAATCGATGATTTGGAAGCAATGCTAGAAGGCAATGATTTGGATGCGCTGCTGGTGGAAGAAGAAGAAGACGATGAGGTTGATGAAATGCTGGCGAAGGCAAAGGCACCGATGCCAAGCAAGTTAAAACCGCTGGGAATCTTCCTCTGGTCGCAGGATATCCGCATTGATAATTTCCGGTTGTATGCGCTAAAGGACGACAACTTTTCCAACAACCTCATCATCAACAGCGGCTTTGAGTATGAGCAGGACGGTTTCCCGCTGTACATCTGCCGTCAGGGAACCTTCGATTACACCAAGGTCGATTCCATACCCTATGAAGATTATCTGAACACTTGGAGTCTGGACACCAAAGAAAAACATTCCGGCAGGCAATCGCTTAAACTTGTGAACAACGACTGCTCTAAAGGGCAGTCCTTGATGATGCATAGCGCAGGCACAATGAGTCACAGTCCCGGTGTATTCAGTGTGTGGATGAAAGCTGATCAGGAGGACTTTCCTGTTTCAATCGGCTACGCAAATCGCAAAGTCGTTAAAGTTGGTACGGAATGGAAGCGCTATGAAGTCGTGAACCCAAAACTACCGAAACCCGGTATTTATTCTCCGGTCGGGATGTCCTTCCGCGAGAAGAAAGGGACGCTTTGGATTGACGACATGCAGGCGGAATACCTCAATTCTATTGATTCCTCCGCGCTTAAGGCCGGAAAATCTTTAGCCACTCCTTATCTTCCTTCAAATCTCGACAAGTTAAAATTCCGAAAAAAGCAGACGTTTACGCGTGTTCCTGAATTCTTGATCCCGAAATTGCCGTCCGGACTTATCCCCAACGGCGACTTGGAACTTTGGAAAGACAAAGCAACACGTCTGGATAAATTCTATTACGGCGACAAAACCCCCGCCAACAAGACCGAGGTATTCCTTGCCTGTGATGCGAATAATCTTTATCTCGGCTATCGCTGTTATGTCAAGGACTCGGCATCGGTCAATAGTGAGAAATTTCCGCGTGATTCCTATAAGCTTTTCGGCTCCGACAGCGTGGAGTTCTTCCTAAATCCAGAAGCCGACTCCAAATTCTTCCAGTTCGCCGCCAATGCGGAGGATGTTTTATTCGACGCTGGAAAAAACGGTGACATCCCCTGGAACGGTAATTGGAAATCCGTCGCTAAAAAGAATGAGAAAACAAACAGTATTGACTATGAAATAACAATCCCGTTTGCGATGCTCGCTAATCCCGAATTGAAAACGCGTTGGCTTCTCAATCTCTGCCGCAACGACGGTGACGTATCCGAAATCCTTACTTTGGCCAAAACCCCCGTTCCCATGTGCAAAAACACACGCACTTGGCCTTATGCTCAATTCCCCTCCGAAATCGTCCGGCACTATGCCATTGGTGCAGTCGCTGACGGTTTTTCCAATTTCCACGATGGTGGCATCGTTTCTTTGGATTTGCAGAACAACTCCGGTGATCAGATCATGGTTAAGGCTGAACTATTCAGCACAGGAAAGGATGAACGTCTGATCGGGACCAAGGAAGTCACCTTGAAACAAGGCGCGAACAAACAGCTTTTTACAGTTGAGAACAAAAATGAAAATGTCCGGTTGAAACTCTTAAAACAAGGTAAAGTAGTTTCGAATCAATACATCAAATTGGAAAAACGTCCCCTCATCACAATGCTCGGACGGTTGAGTTATTATATGAGCGAATCCGAGGCGCCTTTTCGAGTCAATACCACGCTTCTCGGCGCGGAAAATCTTACCGCCGTCCTGACCTGTGGAAAAATTTCCGTAAAAAAGAAAGTTGGAAAAAATTTCACGGTTGCGCTCCCGCTCAAGGACGTGCCTGATGGCGAGCATGAAGTCAAGCTCTCCATGATGCAGGGCGATAAAGTCATTGCGGAGATCGCACACAAGCTTATCAAGCGTCCATACAAAAAAGGCGCGGTTCAAATCAATCATTTTTCTCGGTGTGTCCTACTCGACGGCAAGGGCATTGTTCCAATCTGTCCGTTTATGGGTGATCTGGCATTTGCCCATGTTTTTACGAAAAAGGTTTGCAAAGGTATAACAGACTTTTTCGTTAAGTACGGGTTCAAGTTCGGACAAATCCTGATTGCCCCCGTTGGGTTCCCGGAAACGATTGAAAAAGGCCAGCTCATTATTGAAGAAGCGTTGAAAAATGACTTCAAGATTCATTTATGGGTCAAATACGATGATATGACCGATGAACAGATCCGTAAATTCGTTAAGGAATTTGATTATCCGAATATTGTCGCTCAGCAAGTGGCCGATGAACCCGAAATTACCAGCATCACCTCCGATCAACTGCGCGACCACGTCCGTCGCATGAAACAATTCCATCTGTATAATCCGGTAAATATTTGCTACACAATAATGGGGATTCCCCGTGGCTTCGGTGGTTTGGAAGTCGATATCTTAAAGCTGGACGACTATTTAACCAATATGGATTACCGTACGGTGTATTCTGTGGTGGCCAATACCGACATCATGTGGAAGAGTGGTGCAAAGGAGGGCAAACCCTGCTGGTACACGATTGTCTGCGCCAATATGCCACTCCATCCCCGTGAACCTTCTTATGCCGAACAGATTGCGCAGTCTTACGGCAACATCGCCTCCGGATGCACCGGCCTGATCTATTTTTACAGTCCTCCATAAACTCCGGGCAACTGGAAAGCATTCCTTCAGATCAATCGGGAAATCCTACCGCTCACGGAAGTCTTATGTTCGGAGGAAGAGACAACTGATGCAGTATCTTCCGGTGATCCGAAATATCTGCGAGTACGTACGAAAAAGCATAACGGCTATCTAAATCTGATAACCTGTAATATTGACGCCGATCCCGCCGGCAAGGTCGAGTTTACGCTGCCGACGGAATACCAATACGGCGACCAGACCGAAGTACTGTTCGAGAACCGCAAGCTTGACGTGAAGACCGGGAAATTCACCGATGACTTCCCCGGGCACCAGAGACACGTTTATAAAGTAAAAATCAAATAATTAATTAGAAAAAAGGCAAAAAGCACTATGTTTAGACAAATCTCGATATTATTACTGGTAGCACTTATGGCACTTCCTGGTTTTGCACAAGAAGCAGGAATCCAAATTTTTCAAGACAACTTTGACACCTATGCTACCTTTGCTGAGAACTGGATTCCAATCAAAGGTTCTTCACGAATAGTGAAACCCGACGCTATGCAAATTTTATTCCCGCGAGCCGGATATTTGACCATGCGGCGTGAGACTCCGCTTAATTTTTACGTGGAAATGGACGTTTCAATGGATATGTCGCATCAGGAAGACCCGAAAACATGGGGTTCGGCCTCGTGCGGATTTTTAATTGATAACTTCTCCTTCCTTGTAATGCCGTCCGGAAGAACTTGGATGATCTATAAGCTCCCTGAATGGAAAAATTCAGAAGGACAAATGGTGAAGATTGACGGTTTTGAACTGGGAAAGCCAATTAAATTAGCAGTCATCCGGCAAATTAAAAAAGGACGCGCAACCTATACTTTCCGCATTAATGACAAACTGGCGGGGTATTTTTCTTGTAACGCACCCAAACCGAATAAGAACGCATCCGGAAGGGAAGTTTACAAGCCGCTGGAAATCTTTACAAGAAACGTGAATATGCGAATCGATAATTTTATTCTTTCAACGGTAAAAGATTCCGCCGACGCTTCGCCGAACACGGTGATTAATAGTTCGTTTGAACACGCGCTTGATGGATTCCCAATTTTCTATTGCCGTATGCCGTCAGCGGCGGTATTCGAGTCTCTAGGCACAACTCCGTATGAAGAATATACCAGCCTTTGGCAGCTGGACACATTGGAAAAACATTCCGGCAAGCAATCTTTAAAGATGATTACCAACAAGGTCTCAGACTACCAATCGCTTTTTGCTTGGGGCGCAGGAACCGTCAAAGATTTGGCCGGAGTGTTTAGCGTCTGGATGAAAGCCGATAAAGAGGATTTCCCAGTCTGGATTAGTTACGGCAAACGCAAGGAAGTCAAGGTAGGTACAACATGGAAACGTTATGAAGTCGTGAACCCTAAATTACCCGGAGGAGGGCCTTACTCACCAGTAACAATTACAGTCAACAAAGTCAAAGGCACTTTGTGGGTCGATGATTTGCAAGCGGAATTGATTGACGATGTCAACGAGGCGGAGCTGAAGAGCGACAAGACCTTTGCAACGCCATACAAAGTTTCCGTGCTCGACAAAGAAAAATTTACAGTGCAGAAGGTCGAAAAACCTGTCCGCGCACCGGAATTCACCATTCCGAAGCTTTCTGCCGGAATAATGCCGACAGTTCTCCTTGACGCCTGGAAAAACAAGGCAGTCAAGCTCGACACATTTTATTACAACGGCGGCAAAAAGCCGACGAACAAAACGGACGCATATCTTGCCTGTGACTACGAAAATCTATATATTGGCTACCGATGTTTTGTCAAGGAATTCCCGAAAGACACAATCAAAAAAGATAATCGTGACGGATTTGGCATATTTGCCCGAGACAGCGTTGAAATGCTCCTGGATCCCAAAGCGAATGGCAAATATTATCAACTGGCGACGGATACAGCTGGAAATCAAGTTGACATTTCAGTTGCTGAGGGTTCGGCGTGGAATGGAGATTGGAAAACTGAATCCAAGTTAAATTCCGCATTAAAAAGCGTCGATTATCTTGTCACCATTCCCTTCGCCAATTTTACCAGCGCCAATATGAAGCCACGTTGGTCATTGAACATTTGCCGCAACGACATTTCGATCGGCTTTCAGCAGATGTCCATTGCTAAAAAGGGATTTAAAGACACCGCCTATTGGGCGTTTGCAAATCTGCCGGAGGATGTGGTTAAAGCATACGCTTTCGGCATAACTGAAGGCTCGTATTCCAACACAAAAGATGGCTGTTCCATTGCATTGAAAGTCAGTAATTCAACCGGAACCCCGCTAAAACTTAAGGCTGAACTGCTGGATGCCTCGAATAACTCCGGCCTTATTGGAAGCAGGCAAATTACGCTCAAAAAAGGTATGAATGATATTGTGTTTGATTTGAAAATCAAAACCAATAAAGTCACCTTGAAATTGACAGAAAACGACAAACAGGTCTTGGCGCAAACCATTCGACTTGAGAAAAGCGATCTGGTTTCAATGCTCGGACGATTGAGTTTCTATATGAATGAGCCTGAAGCCGTTTTTAAGGTTGAAACGACTCTTTCCGAACCTGAAACACTATCAGCCATATTGACTGTCAATGGTCAAAAAGTTGAACAAAAAGCATCCGCGGATTTCAAAATTGCATTGCCTTTGAAAAACATTGCAAACGGCACGTATGACGTAACCTTGAGCTTGCAAAAGAACGGCAAAATTATTGCTTCTACAAGCACAAAATTGATAAAGCGTCCGTATAAAGCTGGTGCGTGTCAAATAAATCATTTTTCGCGGAGTCTGATTCACGAAGGTAAGCCGATTGTTCCATTTACTCCGTTCATTGATACGGGTCGGAAGACAGTAAAAACAATGACATCTATCATTGATTATTTGCATAGAAACGGATTTCAGTTTCTTCACATTTTATTTGACCAGCGGGTGAAAGATAAAGACGCGGTGGAAATCCTGAAACATGTCAATGAAAAAGGAATCAAACTTACCCTTTGGACCGCGATTGGACAACTGCCGGAGAACAAATGGGATGAGTATCTAAAAGTGCTTGATTTTCCTTGCGTGACTTCACTGATGGTGTTGGATGAACCGGAAATACGGGGAATGAAATCGGAAGAGGCAAAAGTACTTTTGGAAAAAGTACGCAAAAAAACTCCGTATCTCCCAGTTACGATGAACAACACGAGCATCGGAATTCCTGCCCGTTACGCCGATTTGCATACGGATATTCTCGGCCTGGACGATTACTTGAGCAACAGTCAAAACCGGACTGTGGAATCTGTACTCCGCAATGCTGACATTATGTGGGAAGCCGGCAAAGATAAGGCAAAACCTTGCATGTTTTTTCTTGTTGGCGGCAACTTTCCACTGCATTATCGCGAGCCAACCTACGCCGAGCAAATCGCACAGACTTACGGCGCTCTCGCCTCCGGATGCGTTTCGTTCAGTTACTTCTACGGCATTGTTCAAACCGAAGGCAATTGGAAAGCCATGAAACAGCTCAATCAGGAAATATTGAGTTTGACGGACGTAATCTGTTCCGAAGAAGAAGTTGGTGCGTCGTCCTGCTCGGTAGTAAATACGGCTGATGCGAAATTGCGGCATAGAACCAAGAAGTATAATGGGTATGTGTATGTAATCAGTGTCAACACGGGTAAGAATCCGATGGACAAAGTGACATTCACACTGCCGGCTGAATTTAAATATGACGGCAACGTTGAAGTCATGTTTGAGAACCGCAAATTGACGCAGAAGGACGGCAAATTCACTGATGATTTCGCCGGTCATTTCCGTCACGTTTACAAGATCAAAATCAACTAGGAGCTTATACCAATGAAAAACATTATCGTGAAAGTGAATACAGAAAAAATCACTGGAAAAATCAAGAAACTCAATGGGGGCAATATGGCGCCACCGTTGTACGGGGAGGAAGTAGGGATGAATCTTCGGGATTCGTATCAAGCGTTGAATCTGGCCGTTGCCCGTATTCATGACGCGCCGTGGGACAATCCCAACACAAAAATCGGCGATGTTTACATGATTTTTGCCAACTTCCACGCAGACGCGGATGATCCGCGCAATTACTTTTTTGAACAGACCGATGACTATCTTCGCAACTGTATCGAAGGCGGCACGCCTGTTTTCTATCAACTCGGCTCCACCATTGAACACAGTATCAAACATTACTTTATCAATCCCCCGACAGATACAAAGAAATGGATTGATATCTGCGCGCATATCATCCGTCATTATACGCAAGGATGGGCGAATGGTTTTCATTTTGATGTCAAGTATTGGGAAATTTGGAACGAGCCGGAGGGGGAAACTACATGGGGTGGCGGACAAGAGGAGTTTCTTCAATTCTATGCGGAGGTGGCAACTGAACTCAAGAAGCAGTTTCCTGAACTGAAATTTGGAGGACCGGCGCATTGCGGTTATGCCGACAGCATCACACCCGTATTCATCAATTATTGCGCGGAACATCATGTTCCGCTTGACTTCTATTCCTACCACCAATATATTGGTGAGCCTTTCGGCTGGATTCAAGAATCTCCTGCCATAGTCAGGAAACAACTTGATGCCGCCGGTTTCCGCAACGCGGAAATTTTCCTGGATGAATGGCATTATATTCCCGATGTGGAATCCTGGTCGGGCGCACCCCAAAAGGAGGAAGATGTCTGGGATGGGGAATTGCCTCTAGGATTGAAGCTGAAAGATTTGAATGTGGGTACATGGAAAAGGATGCGTTGCGATGAGGAATCGGCGTATGAGGAAAAACTGGAAATTGAAAAATTCATGAAGGGCATGGATAGCGCGGCATTTCTCTGCGCTGTGATGTCTGGTTGGCAGGATACTCCTGTCGACATGGGGGCATATTACAGCTGTACAGCGACGCGGAACTGGGGCATTTATCAAACCGGCACTAATGTTCGCACCAAAGTATGGTTCGGGTTGTATGCCTTCGGCGAAATCGTGCGCTATTCCGAACGTCTTGAGGCCGAAACGTTGTCGAAAGAAAGCACCGTTCTTGCCGGAGATGACGGCGCTGGGAATTCGGCGGTGCTTGTCACTCTATTCAAAACAGGTGAGGCGAAATTGGAAATTGAATTTGCCGGAAAGGTAAATATTGAAAGTGTGTCCATGCTTGACGACAAGCACAACCTTGCGGAATATCCATTCAGGTTTGACAACGGAAAATTGGAATTGCAAAGTAATTCCAGCTCAGCGGTGGCGTTGGTTAAATTTACTAGAGAGAAGAAGTGTTAAATAAAATCAGTCCTGGCGAATATTTTTTTTTTAGAAAGGATCAGATATCTTGAAATTAGCAAGAATCTTGTTCAAATAGCAATATGATTACAATCAATATCACAAACAGGAGAATTGAAGATGAAAGCATCCGTATACAAAGGTGATGGGCATTTTGAAATTGAAGATGTGGCGGCGCCTGAAATTAAATTTCAAGATGAGGTGATCATCCGGAATCTGGTATGCAGCATTTGCGGAACCGACGTTCACATGACCGCGCCGGATTATAAAGAAGATATGCACGGGAAAATATTAGGTCATGAGATTGTCGGCGAAATTGTGGAAAAAGGAACTGCAGTGACCAATGTTGAAATTGGAGATCGTGTAGTGTTGAATCCCAATTCATATTGTGGCGATTGCGGGACATGCCGGGCAGGATTTCAGAATCATTGTGAAAATATGGAGCTGATTGGGATCACACATCCGGGTGGTTTTGCTGAATATCTGAAGAGCCCTGCGAAAATGGTTTTTAAAATCTCAAAGGAACTTCCGCTGAAATATGCCGTTTTTGCGGAACCGCTATCCTGCGCGCTGAACGGATTTGGGAAATTGGGTGTGACGGTTTCTGGAACGGTTCTTGTACTTGGATGTGGTCCGATTGGTTTGCTTTTTGCAAATCTGGCGCGTTTAGCCGGGGGGAATGTGGTCTGCATAGAACCAAATGAAAAACGACGTTCTATTGCGGAATCACTGGGGTTCATGGTATGGTCACCTTCTTCGAGTAATATTTTGGAACGGTTAAAGAAACATTGGGACCGACGGGCAGAGTTCATCATTGACGCTGCAGGAAGGCAGCTCCCAGTGGCAGTTGAATACGCAGAGTTTTGTGGACGGATATTAAGTTTTGCTCCGACGGGAAGAATGCCGGATGGAACAGACCTCGGGAAAATTCAATCGAAGGAACTTTCCATAATAGGGTCTTTTATAATTAATTATACTATGCCGAGGGCTGTGGAGTTGCTGGAAAACCGAAAACTAAATCTTGATTCAATCATCACGCACGTGCTTCCGCTGGACAAACTCGACGATGGAATCCAGTTTATGCGTAACGGCGATGGAATGGAAATCATTCTCACAATTGGAACAAATAACGTTGATTAATACGGAACTGTCAAAAGTTCTATGAAAAATATATTTCGCTCATAGAGCGAACGCTACATCGGAATGCAATATTCGACAAGCCTGTATTGGTTATAGTAAAGTATAGTATTGTTGTTGACCGCTGTAGAGTCGCCCAGCCACTAAAGTTGTAAATAGTGTATAAGTCTTAACATGCTCATGTTGTTTTTAGTAGCTGGGCTATGAACCGAAAAAAGGGGATAATAATCCCATTGATTTAGAACAAAATAGGGCTGAAAAGAAGGTAAAACTTTTGACAGTACCATTAATACGGAGAGGTATAAAAAATGAAACTTTTGATTATTGGAGGAACTGGCATCATTAGTTCTGGTGTGTTGGAAGTCGCTGTTGCAAAAGGATTCGATGTTACCGTGCTGAACCGCGGAACAACAAAGAATTTTTTGAACTATGAAGGTGCAAAGTATATTACGGTTGATTATTATGATGAATCCGCATGCAAAAATGCACTTGGGAATAAAAAATTCGACTGTGTGATTGATTTTATTAACATGAACACAGAAACCATGGTTTACTCGACAAATTTTTGGCGTGGACGAACAAATCAATATATTTTTATATCCAGTGCGTCTGTTTATGAAAAACCGCTTAAAAATCCGGTTGTTACTGAAGATACTCCGCTTGGAAATCAATTTTGGCAGTATGCAAGAAACAAAATTGCAGCGGAAGAGATTATTCGAAAGGAAATTGCGAAAGGCTTTCCGGGTGTGATCGTGAGACCTTCACTCACTTATGCCGATTCCTGTATTCTGTTCTCGTTTTATAGTCCGAAATCCACCTGGGCTATATTTGACCGTATTCTTAAACAGAAACCCGTTATTGTTCAGGGAGATGGTCTTTCTCTTTGGTGTATCACGCACAACACCGATTTCGCGGCTGGCATTCTCGGCCTGGCCGGAAATTCGAAAGCAATTGGAGAGACATTTCACATCACAACGGATGAGATTATTACCTGGGATGGTATCTACAATGCCATTGGCCACGCGTTAGGAGTAAAACCTGTCCTGTGCCATATCTCTTCGCAAAGCATCATTAAACGAGATCCGTCATACGAAGGAATACTTCTGGGCGACCACTCTAACAGCATCCTTTTTGATAACTCGAAAATCAAACTTTTTGTGCCAGGTTTTCAGGCGCAGGTTTCATTTGAAGACGGTGCGAAACGATGTGCTGCATGGTTTGAAACGCATCCTGAATTGAAAATAACAGACTCCGAATGGGAAGCAAAAATGGATTGTTTTGCATCTCAGGCATGAATTCAATTAAAAATAAAAGAGGAGATAATTTTATGTTAACTATTGGAGATAACACATTTTCAGTGGCATTCAGCGAAGATAACGGCGCTCTGCAATCGATAAGCCATAAAGGATCTTTACTCACGTTACCGGGGAAAGAACTGTTTACGCTTGGATTGCGTGGGCAGAAAGGCGATCTCATCGAATGCCAAAGCAGTGAATTCCGTTTTCACATGGAACAAAGTACGCAGGGATTTGTTTTTCACTTTAAGGAGGGGGAGAAACGGTTCCCGATGTTGACTGTATCCATCACGGTCACCTGTGAAAATGATGGCCTCTCGTTTCGTCCGCGCGTCGATGGCATCCCGGAAGGTTTCTTTTTCGAATGGATCGAGCTTCCGCAGATTCAGCTCTCGGGAAGCGGGAAGGTCTTGTTGCCCCATTTCGGAGGTATTCTCCTGGATGATCCACTGGAACAGGCACATTATTCGGAACCGGGATGGCATTATTACAGCCATTATCCCGGCGAACGGCACATGCAGTTCATGGCGTATTTCTCTGGCGGACACGGATTGTATTGCGCGACGCATGATCTCGCGCACTGTACAAAGGCGTTGATTTGCCGACCTGGGGAAAATAACACCTTTACCATGGCATTCCGCATTTATTGCGGAAGCGGTCAGCCAGATTTTCCACTTGTTCTCATCCCTTTTAGCGGAGATTGGATGGACGCGTGCGACATCTACCGGGAATGGGTGCAAAAGGATCCCGTGCTCCCGCCCAAGGGCGCAATGCCGCAATTGGTAAACGAGTCGCCCGTGGTGCTGATCTATCCTGTGCGAGGCGACGGTGACGACAAAGGCGAGATGACTCCGAATGAATATTCTTCATACGTGAACGCAATGCCCGTCGTACGCAAACTCGCGGAACAATTCGACAGCAAGACCATGCCGCTTCTGATGCACTGGGAAGGGACTGCGCCCTGGGCGCCACCGTATGTCTGGCCTCCATACGGAGGCGAAGATGCGCTTGCCGAATTCCGTGATGCCCTTCATGAGGAAGGGCATTACCTCGGGGTGTACTGTTCCGGAACCGCATGGACTCAGACCAGCAGCATCATCGATTATTCCCGCGAGAAACAGTACGCCGAGGAAGGATTGGAAAAGGAAATGATCCGCGGTCCGCACGGGGAGATCGATGCGTACATCTGCAACGGCCCGACGAATCAAAGAATCGGATATGACATGTGCATCAGTCAGGAGCGTCCCCGTGAAATTGTGAAGGCGGAGGTGAAAAAACTCGCTGACTTCGGGCTGGACTATGTGCAGTTCTTTGATCAAAATCTCGGTGGCGCTTCGCACATGTGCTGGAGCCGCGAACACAACCATCCGCCCGTTCCTGGGAAATGGCAGACCGACAATATGGCGAGCCTGATGGCTGACTTGTGCGCGTCCAATCCGAATCTTGTGCTCGGCTGCGAGACCGCCGTTGCCGATGCATATCTGCGCTACCTGCCATTCAATGATCTTCGCGCCGGTGCCTGGGGATCTGAGTACGGAGCGTGTGTACCTGCGTATGCGTATGTCTTTCATGAATACATTAACAATTTCATGGGAAATCAATGCGGCTACACCTACTGGGAAATCGACGAGAAGAAGAGTCCGGAGAACCTGTTGTACCGCACGGCGTTCACTTTCAATTCTGGCGACCTGCTGTCTGTTGTGCTTAAGGATAACGGGCAGATCCATTGGGGGTGGGTGGTTAAATGGAAACATCCGTCGCCCGAACAAACAAGCATCATTACGCTAATCCGCAATTTGAACGCCATGCGAAAGAAATATCCAGAATTTCTGCGATACGGGAAAATGATAAAACCCCTGGCCAAACTCACGGGCGGTCGCTGGACGCTGTTCACGGGAACCGGCAATCGCGAGCAGGATGCTTTCCTGCATTCATCCTGGGAGTCGCCCGACGGACGCAAAGCGCAAATTGTGACAAACTATCTGCCTCAAGAACAGAAGATCCATGTGGCGGCGCTGAACGGAAATATTCCCTTCGATATCACAATTCCACCCCTTTCGGCCTTTGTTCTCTCATTGGAGCAACTCCACGACGATAGTTCCATTCAACGCATAAACGCAGGAGGAGAAACGCAATGTTAAAACAAATCATGGCATTACTAATGGCGGCTCTGATGGTGTTGCCTACTTTTTCGTAGAAACGTTGAACGGCTATTTTCAGCAACAGTTTTGACACGCATCTGACATTCGCCTAGAACTGGATCCAGGAAAGCGGTTTCAAGATCAACTCGGCAGACGGAAAGCTGCGTGATATCGCATTACAAATGAATGAATTGTATGAACTTTATATTAACCCAGCTACTAAAATAACCATCAAACCTTAACATGTATTAAGTATTTCTTTATTTAGTGGCTGGGCTGTAAGCTTTTTGGGCAAAACATACCAACCTAGGCTTGCTAGTCCCGCTAAGCGGGATTACACTTTTAGTGTGTTTACCATAGTACAACATTTTATTCAAACACAATTTATGAATTAAACAGGATGCCCTAAGTACATTATTCGTGTCGGATGGACCGCCAGATGCAAAGAATATCATCAGGAATTTCGATGTTTGATGTAAAATTCATAAAAAAAAGAAATACCTCTTGTATAAAGCTGAGAAATATGACAATATTTTTTACTGAATGGATTCAGTAAATTGTTTCGGTATGGTAAATAGTTAATAAAGATAAGATATTTAGCCATCAGGCGTCGCTCTACGAGCTATGCCCGACACGGCTGATGAACACCGATGTACACGGATAAGAAAAGAGAAGAGTTTTCTCGCACAAAGGCGCAAAGAGCACAAAGAAGAAAGATTAAAAAAGAGTTTTTATCCGCAGATAGGCCATTCGTTGCACTCATTGCTGTCGTAGACTCCAGCCTCTCTCCCGTTGGTCGGGGCTGATTATAGCTCCATAAGAGCGACATCTTTGTAGCCCCGGGTGTAAACCCGTGGAAAAATAAAATAAGCGAAGCTTATCCCTGCTCACGGCAGTGTCTTATTTGAAAAGTAAAGATTGGAAAAGAAAATGAATATAGATTATATAAAACAGATGCTTGAAAAAGGTGAAGGACTGAATTGCGAATTCAAAGAAGCTCGCACCGCTTTGCCTAATAATTTGTTTGAAACAATTTGTGCTTTTCTTAACTCAGATGGAGGATATGTTTTTTTAGGTGTAGACGATCAGGGCAGTGTAGTAGGAATTGATCCATCTGCTTTGCAACAAATGAAAACGAATTTGGTGAATTTATCTAATAATCCTCAAAAACTTGATCCATCTTATATACTATTTCCTGAGGAAGTTGAGATTGAAGAAAAAACAATTATCGTTATTCAAGTTACTGTTAGTTCTCAGATTCATAAAA
>Ga0307987_1000826_pt1 | contig 17845 bp, 16 predicted proteins | sample EllFjometagen181_FD_203157 | JGI IMG/M metagenome (GOLD analysis project Ga0307987, IMG submission 203157) | Marine microbial communities from Ellis Fjord, Antarctic Ocean - #181 | ecosystem: Environmental > Aquatic > Marine > Unclassified | place: Southern Ocean | collected 2014-10-08
TAGAGCAGTTGTAGACCGCCCATGCCGACCGGACAGATACCGCCGGGGTTGATGGGATAATCGGTCCGACCCTCAATTTTCACAGCCCTCTCTTCGACCTTTCTAACAGAAATCCCGCATCCACCCGGGCAAAGGTTGCAAACAGTCTTTTCTTCCGTAACGGCCCCCGTGGACGGGACAGGTACCCACGGCCAGTTCTGGGTCCATATGGCGGCATCGTCTGTAAGCTTCCAGGGTAACGGCGTGACCTGAATCCCCACGACCCCGCCGACAACAGATGCGATGAAATTTCTTCTGGTTATTTTCATGGTCATCTTCCCCTTATTTGTGACACACGAAACAGGCGTTATTCTGTTCCTGTCCCTTTTCGGTATGGCATCGGGCACAATCATCCATCTTCATACGATCAGCATATGTTTTGTTCAGATAAAACCCGGAAATATTTTCCCCCCAGATGTTGATGCTGTAGCCTGTTAATCGGTTTTCAACATACAACGGCAGCTTTTCGTTGCCGGCAAAATTCCCATGACAGGTGGCACATTCCAATTCTCCCATTTTTACGTGGGCAATGTGAGAAAAATAAACACAGTCCGGCTGTTTTGAGTAAACCAACCAGGGAATTTCCTTTTCAGGCTCCACGTATCCCACCATGAACGCTTTTTCTTCCGGCGTTTCTCCCAGAGGAGACTCGGGATCATCATGGCATTCCGTGCATTTTTCCAATGTTGGAATACCCGCGAAGCTACCGTCCTCTCGAAAATCGTGACAGCTCTGACATTTTTCTTGGGGCGTATCCCCTTCAATGCCATCCACGACTTCGGAATTCAGGTGCAATGCATGATTGAAATTGATGGGCTGCGGTTGCTTGGAATATAGCAACGCAGGAAAAACGACCCAACCCACAATCAGCGCACCGACAAGTCCTAAGACAAGAAAACTGATGTCCTGAACAATAAGACTGAGGTTGATCCACTTTGGGACCAGGCCGCCATTGGGTGATTGGGTTCCGTTTTCAGCGGAATTTGATTGTTTTTTCATGGGTGTGAGCCTCTTGCATCCGGTTATGGGTTGAATAAATTAAAGGGGCCGACAGATTCGGCTATTTACCTGATCGTGCCTCATTTTGTCAAGTGAAAAACATCACACACAAGACAAAATGAGGGTTTTTCCGCCGCACACCTTTCCGATATTCGAATGAACAGGACACTAAAATCTTCTTACTTTTTTCCTTCTTCTTTTCGCGGCCTTAGCCTGTTTCTTTTTTTTCTGGACGCTCGGCTTATCATAAAAACGTCGCTCTTTGATTTCCGAAAAAAAACCTTCTTTGGTTAACTTCCTTTTTAAATCCTTAATGGCCTTTTCAATCTGATTATCACGAACAATTACTTTCATAGGGATATAACCTCGTCTTGCAAAAAAATCTCTGGTTCAAAAAAAAACACCTCACAACCAACAGAGATGCTTTTTATCGCTTTCAACAGCGGACGAATTCAAGTTTTTCATCATTATATATGGGTCACTGTCACATCGGTATCGGGGTCCACCTGTTGTATATGCGATGAAAGTTCAAAAGCTCTCGTATGTTTGGGGGGCATGTAGCATCTGCCGGGACCGTAAGGTCTCGCAAAAGAAAAAAAACTGATAAACCTACGGCCATTAAAAATCACCCCCTTTACGCGAATTACATCTTCCAACTAACTTAGCCATTCAGTCTATTTTTAAAATTATGTTTTGTCAATCCTTTTCCACCTTTGGCTATTTTTTTCGCCGCGAGAGTTTGGCAACTGCCTCAATATGGAATGTATGTGGAAACATATCAACCGGCTGAATTTCATCCAACGTATAAGCCTCGACCATGATTTCCAGATCCCTGGCCAAGGTCGTGGGGTTGCACGAAACATAGACGATTCGTTCCGGCGCAAGGGCCAGCGTTTCGGCCAGCACATCCTTGTGCATTCCCGCACGCGGCGGATCAATGATCATAAGATCCGGTTTAAAGCCTGTCATCCCAAGTTTTTCACGGATATCTCCGCATATAAAGCGACAGTTCCGAACACCGTTTTCCAATGCATTCCTGTGGGCGTCCGCTGTTGCGCTTTGGCTGATCTCTATGCCGGTTACCGAGCGGACCCTGTCTGCCAGGAATATGGGAATGGTTCCCGTGCCACTGTACAGGTCGAGCACCCTTTCCGTCCCTTTCGGATTTGCATAACGAAGTACCTGGTCATAAAGTTTCAGGGCTGCGGCGGTATTGGTTTGAAAAAACGAATTTGCCGAAACCCGAAACGTGAAGGAACCGATTTTGTCACTGATAAACCCATCGCCACTGAGCACTTTCTCTTTTTCTCCAACGGCAATGGAAGCCTTTCGCCCGTTGATATTGTTAACAACGGTTTTGATGTCCGGAAATTTTCGACAAAGGCGGTCAACCAGAGGCTGAACAATGGAAGCATCTTCTTCCGAAGTCACCAGATTGACCATCCAGTGGTCGAATGCGGCAGAATGTCGAAGGGTCAAATAACGCCAGAAACCTTTGTGGCTCTTCAAACCATAAACCGGAACATCCGATTGCTTCACATATTGACCCACTTCCTTCAGAATCTCGTTCCCCGTTTGCCGTTGCAGCAGGCAAGCTCCCATATCAATAACCTTATGATATGTTCCAGGCACGTGGAGCCCCAATGCAAAATCGTCACTTTTTTCTTTAAAGGGGAGTTCATGGGGAAGATACCAGCGCCTGTCAGAAAAGGAAAACTCCATTTTATTTCTATATCCAAAAATCTTTTCCGAAGGGAGCAGCGGTTGAACCAGCACATCCTTTAGTCCTGCGATATGCTCAAGAGGTTCCTTTACATGCTCCCGTTTAAACACCAACTGCCTGTCATAGGCCACATGTTGCCATTGGCAGCCCCCACAGTATCCCGCAAAAGGACAGGCAGTTTCAATTCGGTCAGATGATGCATCCAGTAATTCTACAAGACCGGCCTCCGCATAATCCTTTTTTTTCTTGTAGATCCGAGCCAAGACCCTGTCACCGGGAACCGTGCCCCGCACAAAAACTACAAACCCGTCCAGACGGGCGATACCGCGCCCCCCATAGGCCATCTTTTCGATATTCAGTTCAACCGTATGCCCTTTTCGCAATTTCATTGTCATGCACTTAATCGTCTCTGGTTTTTGAACCGACACATTTGGAAATCATTAAATTTTTGTCGACGAGCGCTGACTTTAATGATATCTATGAGCAAAGTCAATGGTCGAAGAAAGCCTCACTCAATTTGATGCTGATGACGATTCCACATCAGTGGGTTATGGGCCGAGCGCCCCATAACGGATCACCGATGGTTTAAAACAGGAACTTGATATGATACAAAAATTCCGAAAAACGATTCCAAGCCGACATGTGTTACCCTTGGTGTTTCTATTGATAATTTTCGGCTCGCCGGCGTTGGCCCTTTGTATGGACGAAAATACTGAAGAAAAAACCGAAATGTTTAAATCCGCTCTCATCAAGGACAAAGGAGACAACGGCGTAAGCATCGACAGCCGACGATACCGGGTTACCGAATCGACCATTATTCTCGATCTTTTAGGTAAAAAAATCCCATTGTGCGACCTGCCTGTCCCCTGTGAAGCCCTGGTGGAATACCGAATGTTCGCCGAGCAGGACCCCGTCTGCCTTCGGATAGAGATGCGGAGACTCCTGGAAGACTCAAAGGATAAAGAGTGATAGACACATTAAGGGCGCAGGTTTGCGCCCAGCAAATATTCGTTGAAAAACCTTTTAATATTTTGGTGGCTTCTGCATGACATGCTTTCTAATCTGAATATCCAAAATTTCGCCATTATTGATAACCTGTCACTGTCCCTGCAAAACGGCCTTAACACACTTTCCGGCGAAACGGGTGCCGGAAAATCCATCATTATCAATGCTATCAATCTTATTTTGGGAACAAGATCTTCCGCAGACCAGATTCGCACAGGTTCCGGGGAAGCGACCATTGAAGCCCACTTTTCTTTCCCCAACAACCCGGAATTGAAGCAGCTGATGCAGGAATGGAATATTGGATTTAACAGTGATCTCAAAATCAAAAGAATCATTTTCCGTGCAGGACGAAATAAAATATTGATCAACGATTCACCGGCCACACTTCAGATGTTGGGCCGGTTGGCGCCCCATATGGCGAGTGTCTCCGGTCAGAACGCTCACCAACACCTGCTAAAGCCGGACCACACCCTCTACCTGCTGGATGAGTTCAGCGGGCTTATAAAAGACCGAAATCATTTCAGCAGCGAATTTGAGAAACACCAGATATTAAAAGGTCAAATCAGGGACAAAGAGAAATCCATTGTGGAACACCGGGAACAATGGGAACTGGGCGGTTTCCAACTCCAGGAAATTGAACGTGTGCAACCCAAACCCGGTGAAGACGAACTTCTAAAAGAGGAAAAAATCCGCCTCCAGCACGCCGAAGACCTGTTGGAAATCGCTCGGAATGGATATCAAATCCTTTATGAACAAAATGATGCCATTCTCTCAGTCCTCTCCCGCTGTGGCAAGAGCGTCACAAAAGGCGCCCAACTGGACAAACGTCTTTTACCCATGGCTGATGCGCTGTCCGAAATCGAAATCAACATTGAGGATGTATCTTTTGCGCTACGGGATTTCCAGGAAACGGTCCAGATTGACCCCAAACGGCTGGCGGCCGTAGCCGACAGGCTTGAGGCTCTAAACGGTCTCAAACGAAAATATGGCGGCACCATTGAAGATGTCTTGCGTTTCGAAGAAAAACTAACCTCCCGGTTTGATGATCTGGCTGAAAAAAAAGAGACAATGGAAAGGCTCATCATGAAATGTAAGGCATTGGAAATCAGCTTGATTCATCATGCTGAAGACCTTTCCCTAAAAAGACGAGAGGGTGCACAAGGGCTTAAAACGGCATTGGAGAATGAACTCCGCCAACTCCATATGAAAGATGCCCGATTTGGGGCCATATTTGAGGAAGACCCGCTGACAACCCGTGATTCCGAAGGCGATCGTATTAAGGCGCTGGGACCCCACGGCTTTGATCACGTGGCCTTCATGCTTTCCACCAACCCCGGTGAAGCCTTAAAACCCATGTCAACCATCGTTTCCGGTGGCGAACTTTCCAGAATCATGCTGGCCATCAAAACCATCCTGGCAAAAAACGCATTTGTGGAAACCATTGTTTTTGATGAAGTGGACGCGGGCATCAGCGGCGCCACGGCCGAGATCGTGGGTGAGAAGCTTTTTTCACTGGCCGCATTTCATCAGATTTTGTGCATCACGCACCTCCCTCAGATTGCAAGCCAGGGAGAAAACCATTTTCTCGTCAAAAAAGAGGTCACAGACGGTCGAACCCGGGCGATCATCACCAAACTTGCACCTGGTGCGAGGGTCAAAGAAATCGCTAGACTTCTCGGAGGCCGGAACACTACGTCACACGCCCTGGCACACGCTGAAACCATGCTGACAAAAGTATAAGAATTAAGGCGGGCTTTGTTTGTTGATGAGCTTGTTTAAGGACTGATTCCAGCGGTCGATTCTCAGCACGGTATGTTGGAGAACCTCTATGAGCACCTCTTTTTTGAGCGGCTTCAGTAAAAAATCGCTTGCACCGCCATCCAAAGCGTCCACAAGATCATCCAAATCATCTGAAACGGTAATGACGATTACCTGTACGCGATTGTTGTATTTGGCTTTTATTTTGTGCAGAAGCCCTATACCACTGATACCCGGCATTCTGAGATCCGTAATCACAATCACAAAGTTCTCGTTTTCAAGACGATCAAGTGCCTCCTCGCCGGAAAAAACCGAGGTCACATTCCAATCCTTCAGGTATTTGCTCATCACCCCATGAATGATCGGATCATCGTCAACGAAAAGAATGGGGGTATCGGGGTTCTGGACAGGGTTCTTATCCCCTTTACCCAGAATTTCCTGGCTTTTCTGCCACAATTTACCCATTTGAAATAATTATCCCATCGGAAACAGGCCAAGTCTTTGACTTAAGATAAATAGCATAAAGATAGCCTCAATGCGTCCATTTCTTTCATGTAACATCGACGAATGTCAAGGGCTTTTTTTTGCACCTCAAAGCCCTTGTGGTGATTTGAAATAAAAATTTCACATAAAAACCCCATAACCCTTTTTTTCTTTGACTTGATGACGGGTTCACCAATATATTAACAGGGTATTTTTTGGGTCAGTGATCCGCAATCTTCAATTTAAAATTCCAATTGGAACCGAGCCATGGCGACTGATTTCTACAAAATCCTTGGGGTTTCCAAGGATACTTCTGAAGAAAAAATTAAAAAGGCCTATCGCAAGCTGGCCCGAAAATGGCACCCTGATATTAACCCGGGGAATAAAGCGGCGGAAACAAAATTCAAGGAAATATCGGAGGCTTACGACTGTCTCGGCAATCAGGGGAAAAAAGCACTTTACGATGAATTCGGAAAGGACGGCCTCCAGGCCGGCTTTGATCCCGGAAAAGCCAGAGAGCATTCACAGTGGGAGGGCTTCCGCCAGGGAGAACAGCGGGCCAACAGCGAGGGATTTGGCCGGTACCAGAGTTATGAGGATGTTTTTGGCGATATTTTCGGGTCCGGCATGGGAGCATCCGGTTTCCGATCCCAATCCCCTGCAAGAGGAAGGGATCTCCAGCACGACATGACCATTGATCTTGTTTCAGCGCTGAGAGGTTTTGAAACAGAACTCTCCATGCAGAAAGCCAAAACCTGCGACCTCTGTGGCGGATCCGGCAACGATCCCAATTCCACCTTGAGCACCTGCGCATATTGTGGTGGCTCCGGACGGTTGAACGTGGCAGAGGGGCCGATGCATTTCACCAAACCCTGTCCCCATTGCCAGGGCCATGGCCAAACCGGAAAACCCTGCACGACATGTGGCGGCAGTGGACAGGTGTCGGGAACGGAAAAAATAAGGGTTACAGTCCCGAAAGGCGTTAAGGAAGGCTCCAAAGTGCGTATCGCGGGAAAAGGCGAATCCGGATCCAGTGGCGGCCAACCCGGCGACCTCTATCTGATCGTTCACCTGAAACCCCATCCTTTTTTGAAAAGAACCGACGATGACCTTTACATGGATGTTCCTGTAACCGTGAGAGAGGCCATGGCAGGGGGAAGTATCGACATCCCGACGGTGGATGGAACGGTTAAATTAAAGATTCCTTCCGGTAGCCAGACGGGCAAAGTGCTTCGGTTAAAGGGAAAAGGGGCCACCAATCTTAAAACAAAAACCAGGGGCAATCTCATGGTCAAGCTGGTGGTCAAGGTGCCCCACACAGAAGATCCGGAGATTCTCTCGGCAATACAAAAAATGGATGGGATGTACAAGGAAGACGTGAGAAGCGCCATCAGGATATAGGTTTTAGCTTTTTCTCCATTTCCCGGGACAGGTCTTCCAAAATGGAGTCGAACTGTTTTCGCATGGCAACCATGTTTTTCCGCATTTGCAGAACCACCTCAACTCCGGCCAGATTGACATCCATTTCGTCCATCAGAATTTTTGCAAGCCGTACCTTCTCCATTTCATCATCAGAAAAAGACTTGTTTGACAGACCGTCACGGCAGGAAGGATACACGATATTTTCTTTTTCCAGATCTTCAAGGAACGCCTCGTTAACCTGAAAAATTTCAACCACCTCCGTAACACTCCAGTATTTCTTTATCATACCAGCTCACCCTGTCATCTGAAGTAACAAGCAACCAAAAGTATCGAATTTCGGATGCTTACATACATAACCGTTGCCTATGATTATTATCACAGGAAAAGGCCATTGACAAGTTGATTTCACCAATTCCCATGAGGCGTTTCTCGAAATAACGACAATTGCCTCCATTTCAAAATTGTCATGGACTTCCTTCAGGAATCATGATAGCTTCCAAAATTCTGCAAAAATAGGCATTGTGCCTGTGAGAGCAATTATGGGTAATGAAAACGGGAGGAAGTACTGAATGTTATTGAGCCTCATGAGAAAACATGCCAAGAGCTGGCTGATCAAAGCTTTGATTGCGATCATCGCTGTCGTTTTCGTTTTCTATTTTGGATATTCCTTTACATCCGATCAGGCCTTGAAAATCGCTTATGTAAACGGCGAATTAATCAATGGTCCTGAATACGAAAAAGTTTACCGCGAAATGCTCAATTCGCTTCAAGCAAGATATAAAAGCATGTGGAACGACAACATGATCAAAATTTTCAACCTTAAGAAAAGGGCGCTTGATTCACTGATCACGCAACGACTCTTGAGCCAGGCCGCCAAAGAGTTGGGCCTTGAGGTGACGGAAGAAGAAATCCAGAAAGCGATCATGAACTACCCCGCATTCCAGATAAACGGGCGGTTCGACATGAGGCGATACCAAATACTACTCAGCAACAACCACATGAACCCGGAAGATTTCGAGGCCAGCATCACATCGGAATTGCTGGATAAAAAGCTCAAGCAGTTCCTTTTTGCCTTCTTAAACATCACAGACCGGGAAGTTCTGGAATACTACACATTTGCCAACGAAAAAGTGAAAATTGCCTTTGTTGAGTTCAACCCGGAAAATCTCCAAAAGTCAGTGAAAATCGATGAGGCCCAGCTGAAAAAGTACTTTGAGAAAAACAAAGAGCAGTATCGGGTACCTGAAAAAGTCAGCGTGGTCTACCTTGAGATCGATCCGAAAATTTTTGAGGGAGACGTTAAAATAACCGGCAAGGAGATTGAATCCTATTACGAATACAATGCCAAGATATACAGTCAACCCAAACAGGTTAAAGCAAGGCATATCCTGTTCAAATCTGATCCAGGCGACTCTGATGAAGTAAAGAATAATGTTAAAGAGCGGGCCGAAAAGGTGTTGAAAAAAGCACGTAAAGGAGAGGATTTTGCCACACTTGCAAAGGAACATTCCGAAGGCCCTTCAAAATCCCAGGGTGGGGATCTGGGTTATTTTAAAGCCGGACAAATGGAGCCCCCCTTTGAAGAAGCTGCTTTTGCGTTGAAAAAAGGGGAGATCAGCGATCTGGTCCAAACCCGTTTTGGCTATCACATCATTTTGGTGGAGGACATCAAAGAAGCCGGGACGACCCCGTTGGAAGACGTCAAAGAGGATATCACAGCCACATTGATCGGCAATCTCACAACGGAATTGGCTCACGAAAAGGGATTAACCCTTCTGGATCAAATGCCCTATGACGTGGATCTGATCGCATATGGAAGTCACCACGGCATTACCTCAAAAAATTCCGTCCATTTTTCAAAAAATGAGCCAATACCCGACATCAAGGGGAGTGAAAAAATAGGCCCTACCCTGTTTGCTCTGGAGAAAAACGAAGCCAGCGGCCTCATTGAGTTGGGAGGGAAATTTTACATTTTCCAGACAGCTGAGAGTAAAGCAAGTTATCTTCCGGAATTGAAAGACGTCAGAGAGTCTGTAACGGAAAGATTCATTGCCAATGAGGCCCGAGCGGCAGCAGAATCAGCAGCGGAAAAATACCTGAAAGCGCTCAAAGAAGGTAAATCCTGGGAAACCATGGCAAAGGAAAACAACCTGAAGATTCGGAAACCCGGGTTTTTCACCCGACGGGATCCCATACCCGACATCGGCAACGCACCGGCATTAAACGAAATGGTTTTCAAATTGGGAAAAGACCATCCGTTTACCCAGAAGCCTTTTGTGAACAATAAAGGGGCTTTTGTCGTTCGGTGGGAAGGGAATGAAGGAATTGATGAAAAGAAATTCCAGGAAGAAAAAGACAATTATCGCGATTCACTGACCCAGACAAAACACCAGCGTATTTTCGAAAGCTGGATTAAGAACCTGCGAAAGAAGGCTGAAATAGAAATTCTTACCCCTGTGGATGGAAATTCCTGACAGACCAATCACTAAATGGTCTTAGGCGTTTTGCGGGTCTTCCACCCCAATTTTGAACATTCTGCCGTTTACGGGTAAAACGTAATCTCCTCCATCTGCTTCAATGTGCGCTGCCAGTTGATAATAGGCTGCGCGATTGAAGCGTGCGGGAAAGGTTCCATCCTTAACCCTGCAGTAAAGAACATTCTCTTCTCCCATATAGAGGGTGTCCGGCATCAGTTCTTCTTCGGTATCATCACTCAGGCTTAGCACGAACCCGGCTGGCTTTCCGTTTTCTTCATTTATATGGGATGCACGTCTCACCACGAAGGCTGTGTCTGCCACATCCACTTGGCAGCGCTTCCCCCCCCAATAAATGATGTATTGCCCCATAGGGTCCAATTCCATTTGCTGGTAAAACGACCGAACGAACTCACGTCGAATCATCTCGACACCTTTGTGGAACCATCTTCCTTCTTTATCAATATGAATCAAACATGGCACAATGCCATCTTCAATGGGGGACATTCAAAATCCTTTCTTAAACAACGGTTTCCGGTTATCGGTTTCCGGTTTGTAGTTTTTTCGACCGTTAACCGCACTTACGAGCCTGTACATCGCCTGTGGTGATCACGTCAAGACAATATCTGATTGCATCCGATGGCTTAACCATGTAGAATTCGTTTTTAGAATAAAACCACCATTTAACAAAGGTAGGGCTGGATAATCATTCGTCCCTACATTCGGGAGGAGATGGATATGCCGGATGCGGAAGGAATCTTGGAAGCCAGAGAAATCGGGGACATGCCACCGGAAAAGAAAGCAAGTCCGGATGGTTGGATCAAAGGGGCTGACAATCTGGATTGGGGAATGAAAAACAGGCTTTCCCGTCTGATGGGTAAGGATGGACACTGCCAGTTTCTTCCCATTGACCACGGCTATTTTCAAGGGCCCACACGATGCCTGGAAAAACCGGCTGAAACCATTCAACATCTCGCCCCCTATGCGGATGGCCTATTTGTCACGCGTGGCGTATTGAGATCCGCCATCGATTTTCGCATCGATACGCCCATTATTCTCCGGGTTTCCGGCGGCACCAGTGTGGTCGGCGAAGACCTCGCCAAAGAAGTGATTACCACCTCCATTGAAGACATGCTTCGTCTGAACGTCTCGGCTGTGGGCGTATCCATCTTTGTGGGAAGTGATTACGAACAGGAAACCCTGGAAAATCTGGCGCAACTTGTAAATGAATGCGAGAACTACGGAATTCCCGTTATGGCGGTCACCGCCGTCGGCAAAGAGATGGAAAAGAGGACCGCCCGCTACCTGGCCCTGGCCTGCCGGATTGCAGCGGAACTGGGCGCTAAGATTGTCAAAACCTATTACTGTGATGACGGTTTTGAAAAGGTCACCATGGGATGCCCGGTCCCGGTGGTCATTGCCGGTGGACCCAAATGCGAAACAACCCTGGAAGTGTTTGAATTTGTTTACGACGGACTGCAAAAAGGAGCCATCGGGGTCAACCTGGGAAGAAACATATGGCAACATCCCCATCCCCTGGCGGTCATGAAAGCGCTGAATGCCGTTATTCACGCCGGCGCCACACCGGAACAGGCCCTTGATCTTTTTGAAACCACCCTGGCCGAAAACCCTGAATAGCCCATAGAATAGAGCCATGACACAAAAAAACATGCGCGTTTTAATGTATTATGCGAACCACGATGTCCGCGTTGAAACCATGCCCATACCCGAAATCGGGCCGGATGAACTCCTCCTGAAAGTTTTTGCCAGCGGCATCTGCGGCAGTGACGTAATGGAGTGGTACAGGCGGGACAAGGTCCCCCTGGTTTTGGGCCATGAGGTGGCGGGCGAAGTGGTGTCAACCGGTGAACGCGTCGAAAAATTCAAACCCGGAGACCGGGTGGCCGTCACCCATCATGTTCCCTGCAACACATGCCATTACTGCCTTTCGGGACACCATACGGTTTGCGACACCTTGCTCAGGGGCACCCATTTCCACCCGGGAGGGTTTGCGGAATTCCTGAGGGTCCCGGACATCAATGTGGACCGTGGGGTTTTTCCAATACCGGAGGGTGTAACCTATAATGAAGCCTCATTCATGGAACCGTTGGCCTGCGTATTGCGCGGGCAGAAAACCGCTCGGTTGAAACCGGGACAATCAGTTCTGGTCCTTGGAAGCGGCATATCGGGGTTGCTCCACATAGGGCTTGCCCGCGCCCTCGGAGCCGGTCTGATTGCGGCCGTTGATACCATTTCGTACCGGTTGAAAAAGGCTGGGGAAATGGGTGCCGATCTTGCCATACATGGGGACGATGATGTCATAACAGCCCTTCGCCAGGCCAATGAAGGCCGCCTGGCGGATCTGGTGATCATCTGCTTTGATGGATTTATCCCCCTGGCCCTGAAAGCCGTGGAGAAGGGGGGGACGGTGCTGTTTTTCGCCGGTGCCCCCGAAGGCGCCTCCCTTCCGGCAACCATCAATGACCTGTTCTGGCGCACGGAAACTACCCTCACCAGCTCCTATGCGGGCGCCCCTGTTGACTGCAAAACGGCGCTTTCATTGATTAAGGAAAAAGCTGTCCCGGTTCTTGCAACGGTCACACACCGGTTAAGCATGGCAGAGGGACCTTCAGGATTTCAAAATGTTTGTGCCCCCACCGAGCACGACTGTATTAAAATAATCGTCGAACCCCATATGAAATAACGAAGTGTCACAAAACAAATTAGAGCGGGTCCACAGTCTGAATATTGGAGAAATTTCAATCATGAAAATAGAACAAATCACCCTTGATCACGGCAGCGGCGGAGAAGCCTCCCGGGAACTGGTGGAAAGTGTATTTCGAAGTAGACTTCACAACGACATCCTGGATCGCATGGACGACAGCGCCGTCGTCAACCTGTTTGACCACAACCTGGCCATGACCACCGACTCTTATGTGGTGGATCCCATTTTCTTCCCCGGCGGGGATATCGGCAGCCTCTCCATTCACGGCACCGTCAACGATCTGTCCATGCAGGGGGCAAAACCCCTCTATTTGACCCTGGGGCTCATTTTGGAAGAAGGCTTTCCACTGAAAGATCTTGAAAAAATTATCGATTCCGTCGCTGCTGCTGCAAAAGAGGCCGGCATCAAAATTGTCGCCGGCGATACCAAAGTGGTCCCCAGGGGGAATGCCGACAAAATCTTTATCAATACCGCGGGCATCGGCATTATCCCCGACGGAATTGATGTGAGCAGCGGTAATGCCCGGCCTGGAGATCTGGTGATGATCAACGGTGACATCGGTGATCACGGTATGGCCATCCTGACAACCCGGGAAGGCCTTTCATTAAACTCGCCACTCAAAAGCGACAGCGCCGCCCTCAATACCCTGGTGGCGACGATCCTTGGCATCAGTCATAATGTTCACGTGCTCAGAGACCCCACCCGGGGGGGCGTGGCCACGGCCCTGAATGAAATTTCCACCCAATCCGGCGTGGGCATCCAGATTTTTGAAGCCGATCTTCCCATTTCAAAGCCGGCCCTGGCAGCCTCGGAAATTTTAGGCATGGACCCGCTTTACCTGGCCAATGAAGGAAAGTGCCTTGTCATCGCACCCCCGGAAGATGCCCATTTGATTCTCTCAAACATGAAACAGCACCACCACGGAAAGAAAGCCCGTATTATTGGAAAGGTCACCTCCGACAATGCGGGAAGGGTGCTTCTGAAAACAAAGGTCGGCGGCAACCGCATCCTTGCCATGTTGACCGGTGAGCAACTCCCGAGAATCTGCTAGCCCATGAGTAAACGCCTCATCACCATCCTGGGCATTTTGACACTTCTGGCCTATGCATGGCCCGCATGGACCCGGTTTTCAACCACCCCCATGACAAGCGCATCCTTCTCCCCCCTCCCCCGTTCAGAACTTTCCACGAACCATACCCCTTTCATGGATCAAGATTTTATCACCCCTGGCACAGGATCCGGCATAGTGCATGTGGGATCTATTTGTGAAATGCCTGACGGAGAGCTTGGAGCGGTCTGGTATGGCGGGACCCGGGAAGGCGCCAAGGATGTGGCGATCTTTTTTTCAAAAAAACCCCAGGATTTCAGCGCATCCTGGTCACCCCCAAGGATCATTGTGGATCGCGCATCCGCCACCCGGGAACTCAACCGGTATATTCGAAAAGTAGGCAATCCCATCCTCTTTAGAGGCCCGGGGAAACAACTCCAGATGATTTATGTGACCATCACCGTGGGCGGTTGGTCCGGCAGTTCCCTAAACGTCAAAACTTCCCGGGATAGCGGCCTCACCTGGACTGACAGTCGGAGACTCACCCTCAGTCCCTTTTTCAATATCAGTGAACTGGTCAAGGGCCACCCCTTGTCAGTCAACATAACAGGAGAGAATGAAAACAGGCATCATTTTGCCGTTCCCATCTACCACGAATTCTTAGGCTATTTCCCTGAAATTCTGTGGATCGCCTTTTCCCGAGAAAACCAGGAACTCATTTATGAAAAAAGCCGCATGGCCGGGGGATCGTCCTTCATACAACCATCAATTGTACCTCTTAACACCCGTTCCGCCACCGCCTTTTACCGATGCCGTTCCAAAGCCGGACACATCGCCATGGCCCGGACGGATGATGGCGGACAAAACTGGTCTTCGCCGCACTTTCTCGATCTACCCAATCCGGATTCAGCCGTGGACGCGCTGCCCTTGACCAAAGGTCGCATCCTCCTGGCATTTAATGACAGCCGGAACAATCGGGAAACGCTTCAGATGGCCGTTTCCAATGATCGAGGTCTCAACTGGATTCGCATTTACACCCTCGAAAACAGCCCGGATCAGGAATTCTCCTACCCCTATATGATCAGGGGGCAAAACGGATTGATCCACCTGGTCTATACCTGGAAAAGAAAACGGATCAAGCACGTGGTCTTTAACGAGGCCTGGGTTGATCATAAGATCGAGCAGGCAACCAAAAGATGACAGCGGCATTTTCTTATGTTTTTCCATTTCTTCTCATGATGGCCCTGTGCCAAAGGGTCATGATATCATGGGGAAAACGCGCCACAGGGTGGATCCCCACCATCATTCTCGCTTCAGCTTCGGCGCTCATGGTTATCCTGCCCATTGCGGGTCTGCCCGTGGGACGCTGGCTGGTCAGCCTTTACCCCAATCCCAGTATTCCACTGACAGCCCTTCTTTTTTCCTGGGTTCTGAAAAATGCATTTCAATTGAACCTCTTAGACATGAGAGCCATTCAAACATGCCGGGGTTTTTCACTATTGGCGGGTGTGGTACTTTACCCAATGGCTTTGGGTGTCAGTGGATTTGACCCTTATGGTGCAGGCTGGCATTTTTCCTGGCTGTTTATTATTCTTTTTTCAATCACTTTACTCCTGCTTTTCCTGAAAAATCGATTTTCCGTGGTCCTTCTGGCAACCATCCTGGCCTTCAACCTTCATCTTCTTGAATCCAGCAACCTCTGGGATTACCTGGTGGACCCGATTCTGGTTCTAGTCACCATTGCGGGACTAACCGTGCAGATTGTTAAGTTTACTTTTCAAACAATGTCAGATACATTCGGCAAAAATAGATGACGCTATACAGATATATACTCAGGGAAATATGGCCTACTTTTCTGGCAAGCCTCTTCGTTTTCATTTTCATCATGATGGCGGCCCGGATGCTGTCCATCACTGAATTGATTGTCACCCGGGGTGTTCATCTATCGCAGGTAGCGGGCATGGTGCTTTTCCTTCTCCCCGATATTTTGACCTTCGCGCTTCCGGCGGTCACGCTTATGAGCGTGGTTGTGGCATTTCTCCGTCTCTCAGCAGACAGCGAAATTATTGCCATGAAATCTTCGGGCATCAGCCTCTACCAGATGCTACCGCCGGTGATCTTTTTCTCTCTGGCGGCTTTTTTAGCCTGCCTGGCCATCACCACTTTCGCCGCTCCCTGGGGAAATCGATCTTTTAAAGACCTGCTATTCAAAATTGCAGAGACAAAAGCGGATCTCGGAATCAAAGAGCGCATATTCTGTGAACCTTTTGGGAACCTGGTCTTCTATGTGAACAACTTTTCACGGGAGGAACGGGTATTAAAAGACGTTTTTGTGGTGGACCGACGGGACGAGGAAATGACAAACACCATCGTCTCCGATGAAGCCCGGATCATCATGAGACCGGCCGAAAGAACCATTACCCTGCTGTTTATGAGAGGTACCATTTTTCTGGTGGAAAAAAATCTTGAAAGTTCCCGGACCATCAAATTCAACACCTATGCCCTGAATATAGGGCTCAAAGATGTCCTGGCCGACCTGGCCTCCAGAAAAAAAGCCCCCCATGAACTTTCCGTAGGACAACTGGTTGACCAATTGAGAAGCACTCCGGATACCGAAAAAGAGTACAGCCGGATCATGCGAGAACTCTTTGAAAAGCTATCCATCCCTTTGGCTGTGTTTTTAATGGGAATCATCGGCGTTCCCCTTGGTGCTCAAATACGAGGCCGAGGACGCTCTACCGGAATCGGCGTCAGCCTCATGGTGTTTTCGTTGTTTTACCTGTTTCTGATGATCATCCGAGGTGTCTGCTCCACGGGTGCCCTTTCTCCAGCTTTCGGTGTATGGATTCCGGATCTTTTTCTGGTTGTATCCGCTATTGTTCTTTTTCGTCATGCCTCGAATGAACGCCCGATCCATCTTCTGCCCCGACTTTCCTTTTTAAGGAAGAAACCGGTGAGCTAAAATGAAAAAGGATGCCCAATGCCACTATATCTTTCGTTTTTTGGGATAAGCTTTGCCCTTGCACTCATTTTAACACCATTCATCAGAAAACTGGCATTGAAATCAGGGCGGATAGCCGTGCCAAAAGAAAACCGATGGCACCGTAAGGAAACCGCCCTTCTGGGGGGTGTGGGAATTTTTTCCGCCATGATCATCGCATGGTTTTCGGGGACACTTTGGGCGGGTTGGACGACTTTCGGTCAGCCCTATCTGCCCATGGTGCTTTGCGCCTCCGGTATATTCCTGCTGGGCCTGGTGGATGATATTTTCAACATGGACCCCCAACACAAGCTGGCGGGACAGGTCATCATCACCGCCATCCTCCTGTTTTTCGGTTTTCGCCTCGGCTGGACGGATTCAAAAACCCTCGACCTGTTTCTGTCTATTCTCTGGATTGTGGGAATCACCAATGCCTTCAATCTTCTCGATAACATGGACGGCCTTTCATGCGGTATCGCCTTCATTGCCGGTGCCTTTCTTTTTCTTTATCACTATCTCAACCCGTCCCCGGATCATTTCGGAGGTCCTGGACTCCTATTATTGTCAACCTACCTGGGATCCATTCTCGGTTTTCTGGTGTACAATTTCAATCCCGCCTCCATATTCATGGGAGATGCGGGGAGCCTCTTCATCGGGTTTGTTCTGGCCTGCCTGGCAATGGCGGGAAGCACGTCACCCGCAGGAGGAGAAAACAGCTTTTTTCACCTGCTATCGGTTATTCTGATACCGGTTTTGATCCTCTTTATCCCCATACTGGATACGGGTTTTGTGAGCCTCATGCGCAAGCTTTTCCGAAGGCCCATCTCCCAAGGAGGGCGGGATCATTCCTCCCATCGCCTGGTGGCCATCGGCTTTTCCGAGAAAAGGGCGGTACTGGTTCTCTATGCATTTTCCGTTGCCTCCGGGCTGCTGGCCCTCGCCATAAATCGTCTTAACACAGGCACCAGTGTGGTCCTCATCATACTGTATCTGTTGTTTATCCTGTTTTTCTGGATTTACCTGGCCAAAGTCAAAGTCTATTCGGAAAAATCGATTGTCGATCATCCCTCCGGCAGGATGACGCCCCTGCTCATCGATATGACCTATCGAAGAAGGCTTTTTGAAGTGCTTCTGGACCTGGTTCTCATTACCGTGGCTTATTATACGGCCTATCTTCTTCGTTTTGAGG
>Ga0307987_1000827_pt1 | contig 17838 bp, 9 predicted proteins | sample EllFjometagen181_FD_203157 | JGI IMG/M metagenome (GOLD analysis project Ga0307987, IMG submission 203157) | Marine microbial communities from Ellis Fjord, Antarctic Ocean - #181 | ecosystem: Environmental > Aquatic > Marine > Unclassified | place: Southern Ocean | collected 2014-10-08
CAGTTAACCATGATTATTAAAATTGTAAAAAAAGAATAGTCGGCATTGCATCTATAAAGGCTTTATTCCCAGGGGTTTTACTGATAAAAAATTAAAATTTTTCCGAGTTGATGAAACTTACACCCGGAGCACTCAAATCCTGGGTGAAAAACACTGTACAAGTTTTCTAATATAACTTTTTATAGTTGAATTTTGAAAAGTTGGAAAAGCAAGTAGACCATTGCATAACAGTTTTTTTTGTGGTATTAAACCCGCACTTCAATTTACCTTGTGCGCCCGTAGCTCAGCTGGATAGAGCGCTGGACTTCGAAACGCTTAAGCCTATTCTTGACTAAAACTCCCGAAACGCCCTAATACCAATTGATTCCAGAGTTTGATTGATTTTTTGTGAGCGCACATTTTTTCTAGAAAACGCTCTTAAGCCGCATGGCTATGCGGGTTTCCAAGCCTTTTTGGAAAAGTCCAGTAAGGACTCCACCCAAGACCCTTGTCAGGCTTGCGTTCCCAACACACCGGCACTCCCACTTTACCCGGTATACGCCCGGAACTCTTTTTTTCGGGTATTGTTTTCATTGCCTTATTGATGCATGTATGGCTAACATTTTGTATGTTTTTTAGAGTTTTCCCAATCGGTGGATAACTGCTAAAGTTTATAAATCGGGTCATCAACAACAACAAAACCAACACAATTTAAATAATCGTTCGAGTCAACATGAATAGATATATAAGCCCTGCCTGATGATAACCGGATTATGCATCCTCAAATGATGGTTTTTCCGGGTAGAAGCATCGGTTATCCCATCACAATAAATTATATTTTCACACAAGTTGATTTATTGAATTTCTTTACAGGTTTCAGAGATATTGATATGCAATTGCAGGTCATAGTTTTTTGATTTGTTAGATCGGATAACATTCCAAATTACATGATATCCTGATCTGTACAATAACCGGTTGGCGATATCAAACGGGAAAGGAGAAATAATTGGAAATCAATTTTGAATGTCAAAAGTGCAAAACGATCTTTGATTGTGACGTGGGCAAGTTTCGATTGATGAAAAGTCAATGCGTCCAAAATTTGAGAAAAACTGGATTGTCCGAAATGTGGTAAATTGACAATGGATGATGTACACCTCACAGAGCTCGGACGGGGACAGTTAGCCTGTTCAAAAGCATTTAACTTATCAAAAACCAACTTGGATAGATTCATTACATGTTCTCGATGCCTCACTCTATAATCAAGACCATTTAGAAGTATTCCATGCTTTAAAAAATCGTTCTTTTTGGGCAATAGTGGTTGTACCATAACGACCTTTAAAGAATTAGTACCCTCCCGGAATGGGGATTTAATTTTTTCTATGTATATGGGAAGATCGGATGCAGTACCGAATAATTTCCCTTGAGAATGAAACCTTTTTGAAATTAATTTTGACAGCACATCTATGGTCCATTTTGAAGGCCACTCAGCTTGTATGTTACGCAAATTTAATCCAAGCCATTGCAAGAGATGAAATAATAATTCCGAAATCCAATTTGATAGAGGGGCAGTATCTCCAACTAAAAACTCTGGGCTATTAGCCATTCCTATACACCGTTTGTACCAACTCGTTTTCAGTCCATAATAACAATTATCCTCAGCTTCTCGGAGCAAAAAATTTTGAGCAAAAAAGTCGACATCACCTATCACACAACTTCTTGCAAAAGCGCCTAGCCTTCAGATTCTATTTTGTTGATCAATCATTTGAAGTTCTTTTAATAAGTCCTCATAATCATATCCCATAATATAAGTATAAAATTTATTTAAGTCTATTTTTTCAAAACTTAAGTTAGCCAATCTTATAAGATGTGTCATACGCTCTTTACTTTCATCAAGTTCTAAAATGAAATGTCGAATTGCTGTTGATGTGGCTTGTATGTTATATTCATTTTCATGCTTTGATTTTTTTAGCACAATGTTATCAAAAATCAATACCGCAAAATTAATACTCCGTTTCAGTTTGTGTGAATCGTAATTCTGATTATTAAGTATTAACTTCTTTTGTATCAATTCATAATACAATTCACAGCTTTGTTTATATACTATTTGTGACTCTTCTCCATCTTGAACCATCATTTTAAAATAATCACTATTATCTATAAAATATTCAAAAGATTTTAATAAAAGTGCGAAATAAACATAAGCGTCTTTAGAACCATCTTTCAATTTATCGTAGGTAAATTTTCCGATTTTTCTAAAAAATACTTTCATTAATACACGACTAAGATCTACTTTTTTAGGAAAATGATATGTCAAATTCCCACGTCCTATCCCTGCTTTTTTTGCGATCATACGAATAGTAGTGTTATTATATCCATATTCTTCAAAAAGCAAAACAGCTGTTTTGAGTAATTTTGCCTTCATTTCTATGCCTTTATCCATACCAAGCCTCCCAACTCTAATTCTGTATATATGTTTGAAAGAAACTGTATATATTTGCTCCTATATTTCATAAAGAGACCATCAAAGTATACATACATGACATATAATTCAGCATGTTATAACTCGCTTCTCACTCTTTAAAATCGAAAATAATTATTTATTCTCACTTCTATAATCTGGTAAGAGGGTTTAGTCAACTGTCCCATAAGTTATACCTCTTCAACAGATATTGAACAGAATTCAAAGTTTTTACATTTGACTAAAAACTTTGCATTGGAAACAGTAAAGTAACTATAAAAAAAGCGCTAATTAGAACGTTAACTTTGTATTATGAAAATTGGTTGACTTCCCATATTAAGGATGCTACTGCTGACTGAATTAGCGCATGCGCTAAAACTATAATACATATTTCAATAAAATCAACAACAACAGGGAGGGGTACCATGAAAAAATTTGTTTTAGTTTTTTTTATTATCATAGGTCTTTTAATTACGACGTCCTTGACCTATGCCTTATCGGGGCCGGAAAATCAGGTGGTGATCAAACGTGATCAATACGGCGTCCCCCATATCTACGCTCAGACGACTCATGGAATTTTTTACGGATACGGTTATTCCATTGCACAGGATCGACTTTTCCAAATTGAAATGGCCCGACGGGGTGGACAGGGATTAACCGCTGAAGTTCTAGGAGAGGAATATATCGCTTTTGATAAAAAGATCAGAGCGAATTACAATCCAGCCTCAATTATAAAACAACTTAAAGATTTATCTGAAGACGATCGAGCTGTCTTTAATGGCTATGCTTCAGGGATCAACGCCTGGATTAAAGAAATCAGAAATGACCCCGACAGGCTTAAACCCAAACAGTTTCTTGATTTCGGATTTGAACCTCAGGACTGGACGCCTTTTGATGTGGCCATGGTTTTTGTCGGGTCCATGGTGAACCGTTTCGGCGATTTCAATACCGAACTGGCTAATGAAGCCATCCTTAGCCTTTTAATAAAACAGTTAGGTGAGACCAAAGCCCAGGCCGTTTTTGATCAATTAATACCTTTGACCGTTGAAGGAGCCCCTACAACTATCCCTGCTAAACACTGGCCTTATAATAAAACCGCAGCAGCTCCAGCACCGAAAAAAATGTTCGAGTCTTCACTGGCTGTAAGTGACATCAAGAATATTCAAGATCTTAATCAACCGCAGCAAGCATTCAGCAACGCCACTCTCATAGGTAAAAAGAAAGCAAAAGGCGCCTTGTCAATCTTAATGAATGGCCCCCAGTTTGGTTGGTATAACCCTTCCTATGTTTACTCCATCGGCCTACATGGAGCAGGTTTCAACCTGGTCGGCAATACACCATTCGGCTATCCTGTAATTCTCTTTGGACATAATGATCGTATCGCCTGGGGCAGCACTTGGGGAGCCGGGGATATGATCGACGTGTACCGGGAAACATTGAACCCGAACAACCCAATGGAATATCTATTTAAAGACAGCTGGCTACCGATAGAAAAGCGAATCGAGACCATTAAAGTCAAAGGTGCTCCTGATGTCCAGTTTATAGTTCATAGAACAATTCATGGCCCGGTTATAAAATTGGATATTAAAAATGGTGTGGCTTACGCAAAAAAACGAACCTGGGAAGGGTACGAATTGGACACTCTCCTCGGCTGGATGGACACCACCAAGGCGAGCGGATTCCAAGGTTGGCTTAAACAAGCCGGGCGCTCAGCTTTGAACATCAACATGTATTACGCCGATTTGGAAGGAAATATTGGATATGCTTTCACAGGCAAATACCCCAACAGGCCAGCAGGACTTGACAACCGACTTCCAGCTTCCGGCAGTGGTGATCAAGAATGGGAAGGCCTGGCGCCTTTTAGTACGAATCCCAAAGTCTTCAACCCAGAACAAGGTTTTATCTCCAATTGGAACAATAAGCCAGCCAATGGCGTGCTAAATCCGGATATGTTTTGGTATTCCTGGTCCAAGGCGGATCGTATCCAATGTTTTTTTGATGAATTAAATAGTAGTGAGCAAATGTCGGCCGACGAGGTCTGGTCTCTAATCAAAACGACGTCCTTTATTGACGTTAATGCCCGCTATTTTATTCCTCTGATCAGTAAGGCTGTTGAAAAAAGTTCGGATGAGAAGCTTAAAAATGTTGCAGCGATGCTAGAGGAATGGGATTTCCAATCTCAGGATCGGGATGGTGACGGGAAATATGATGAAACTGAAACCGCAGTATTTCAAGCATTCTTACCCTTGATGCTTCAATACACGCTTCAGGATGACCTGGGTGGTGCTTTTAATTTTTTTGCATCTCCAGGCTACCCAACGCCTGATAAACCTGCAGGAAGTGGTCTGAACATCCAGACTGGGACCAAGGCAGTTGCAGAAGCGATATTAGACCCCACATCCCAGGCTTATGATTTTTTCAATGGGCGCCCACCTGAAGAAGTAGCGCTCAAAGCTCTGATTGATGCCGTAGAGGGATTGGAAAAAAAATTCAGTGCCGATATGACCCAATGGAAGCTGCCTGTGGCGCCCGTGGTATTCGGATCGAACAATTTCTTGAAGATTCCGCAAGCCGCTGAGAATGAAGCGATGAGATTACCTACTGGAATGAATAGGGGTACCGAAAACAATATGATTGTCTTCGGTGAGGATGGGATCGTTGCCTACGAAGTAACCCCGCCAGGACAAAGCGGGTTCGTAGCTCCAGACGGAACCAAATCACCTCATTACGATGATCAGCTAACCATGTACGGTGATTTCAAGAAAAAAAGAATCTGGCTTTCGGAAGAGGATGTGGAGAAGCATAAGACTTCGGAAATTGTTCTTGATTATTAATTCATTCAGCAGCTATCAGGAGGTTCTCGGGAATGGAAATCCGAGGCCATAGATAGAAGTTACTTTTTTTTGCAAATGAAAATATGGAAAAACATTCACCCGCTGGTAATATAAACACACTCAACGCCATTAAAACTGATGGTGTTGAGTGTGACACTAATGTGTAAAAAGGGTTCAATGCCACATATGAACAAAGTCATCATCGAAAGGGGTTCAATGAAAATGCTGAAGAGATCCTTGACCTTCAAAAGCTTGCATAGGTGAGTGAAGCTGAAATAATCGCTGATTTCAAGATACAACATTTACATCAAATAATGGACGAAATACTATCCGAATTCAAAAATCAGATCTTTTTAAAAATTGAAATCGATAATAGAATCATTGGTTCTGTGAGAATTTGTTTGGAAAGGAGAACATGCCATATCGGCAAACTGATCGTCCACCCATAGCCGTTCAGATTAAATTATATGAACCGAAAACTACTTGCTGATCATTTTTCCGCAATGTTTTTTATAAAAAATAAATCACATTTTAGCAGGATGTGAAAAATTTTGCAACTAATTCCAACTTTTAAATACAATAATGATGTTAAAAAAGCAGAATCTTCTTTTATTGAATTGTTTGCCAAATTTATCGAAAAGTCAAAGTCTTGGGGGGTTTACTCTTTGAGTCAATCTTATGATGATGAACTATTATGGGCATATTACGCTGATTCTCATCGAGGATTTTGCGTCGAATATGATTTAGAAAAGCTAAAAGAGTATAAAATAGAAACTGAACCTGCTGTCAACGTCGAATATCAAGATGAAATACCTGTGATAAGCTCTTTAGATGTCCTTCAAATGGACAAATACCGAAATGTACTTCAAAAAAAGTTAATGGGTACAAAATCTAAACGCTGGAAACATGAAAATGAGATTCGAATAATTACAGGTCAAACTGGATTATTTGATTACGATTACAGGTCTTTAAAATGTGTATATTTCGGTTATAGATCAGATGAGAAATTTCAAAAAGATACAATGAGAGTCCTTAAAGGAAGGGGAATTAAATATTATTTAATGGAGCCTCAAGACGGCACGTATAAACTTGAAAAGAAAGAATTAGAGGATATCTACGCTGATGCCCCTGCCTATTTATCTAAATTAGCAACTATTGAAGAAGGTGTTCCATTCATAGATGATATTATAAGGCCTTTTGAAAAATTAATTCGTAAGGCTATAGAAATTGTGAGATGCGAACCATATTGTGAAAAAATTACTGATGCATATTTAAGCGGTTCCAAAGGTTCAAAAAATGATCCTGTATTCTATGTCACATATGATAGAAGTGATGGTATGCCAAAAAATTTCTATATAAGTAAAAGTGAAATAGAGGCTTGTAACTAAGTTTTGAACTCGTATACCGTTACCACATTTATGGCCATGCTCCAATAACTGATTTACAAAGATTTGCAAAAGCGATTAAACCTGATAAGCTGGTTCCCATTCACACATTTGAACCAAATCTTTACCAGGAATATTTTACAAACGTCAAAATCCAAAATGCTGGAGAATGGTGGGCTATATGAGTAAAAGCGTAATGCAACAGCTGATTGGTCATTTTAATGAATCATCTTTGAGCAAGTGGAGGATAGATCACAAAAGGTTGTGGATGGAATATTTAAAAACAGGCAAATTGCCATTTACCCCGAAAGAATTACATACGACGATCCAAGAAATCGCCAATCAACCGGAGAACAGACCACGGGGCGAAAAACTTCTTCACTTCCACAAAAAAAATAGATTTACATTGAAAGAGGATAAAACTCCTTACCGCCCGGAAGAAGCTCTTGAACGTTTTATAGTTGCGTCCAATGAAGATAATTTTTTTAATCAGGTTCCTGTGGGTGGCGGGAAAGAATCAATTGATCTTGTGGTCAGGCATAGTATGGATTTGGTTGAATTCATTGAATTAAATCCCTGGAATAGTGGTGACTCACCGTTATATGCACTCGTTGAAAGTTTGAAAAATCTTGTGGAATATCGGGTGATTGTTGAAAGGAAAATTAAAGAAATTGATGTTCCCTGGAAGGTAGATATCAGCATGTTGGCCCCAAGACAGTACTATCAAAATTTCTTTCTTCTTGATGCTTCAGATTCTGGTATAGAGGAAAATATTTCCAGATCAATCAATTTATTGAATGAGTTGGCTACAGAATTCAATACAAATGTTTCTATCTACTCTCTGACTCTTGGAAATGACAGTTTCAGGCAAGCGTGTTCCCAAATCTATGATCATCATGACCTAACTGGTCAACAGATTGCCAGTGTAAATGAAAAGGATGGCATCAATTCTTTAAATAGATCGAATTGGGCAGAACTGGCATCTTCAAGGACAGTTTGAGATTAGCTCCACCAAACCTGACTGTTTTAAATTCATAACCAGTGACATAAGATTCGAAGATATTTCAGTTTATTCTCAACAAATCGAAACAAGATCATAAAAACATCGTCAGCAATTCAAAACATTATTCGATGTTAAAAATGGAGATTCCAGCTTATATCTTGAATGTTGTAAAACTGCATGATACAGATTCATTTGTTGGAATAATTTTAGAAATTAGGATAATGGATAAAACAGAAAATAAAACATATAACAGTTCTATCGTTTACGGCTCTTTGCTTATGGCGGAAAGCCGTAAAATAGCTGATTTATTACTTAGAAATGCAGATTCGGCTCAATGGCATCATGCAATCGTTATTGAAAATATATTGCAAAAGAGAAGCACTGTAACCGCTAAAAAGCAAGGACACCTAATTAAAAATCGCCTAATCCTTATGGATAAGACCTTATGGATGCTTGTAAGGGACGGATCAGCAGAGGTTGCATCTCAGTCACTCCTTGCAGCAGCTATAAAGCATAGCCGACTCATAGGCGATTTCCTGGATACAGTCATGCGGCAACATTGGCAGACATTCACAAAAAAAATCAATGTGAAGGATTGGAACCTTTATCTTGAACAATGTGCCCAGATAAACCCACAGGTTGACACATGGAAAACAACCACCCGGTCAAAATTAAAACAGATTGTGTTCAGAATATTAGCTGAAGCAAAATATATCGACAACACAAGGACATGCAATTTGATTCCAATCTCCATAGCGCCAGAAATAAAAACGTATCTTGTCAAAAACAAGGAGGACTATGTATTGAGCTGCATGGAGATTACATAGCCCAATAAGGATCTCATATGACACCATTTAAAAACCGTCTGGACAAAATTCTTGATCGACTGACATCTGATGAACTTCTATCTAATTCTGGACTTGGAAATGAAATCGGTTTTTATATTTTCGATTACCCATCTGAATATGAGATGGAAGTGCGAGAGCATATTCAGTTCATTTTAAGACAGCTCCCAAAAAGAAAACCAAATCTTCGGTTCAAACATATCAACTTGTTTGATCTAATTCTTGTCTATTTAAAAAATAGAAATCTTCTTGATCGTGTTTTAGACATCGAGTCTAAAAAGGGGAATGAAGCGCTTTTAAATTCCTTGAAAGGTCCACTTGATGCCAAAAAAATTGCCAAAGAATTCATAGATCTTGCACCTCCTGAAGAGAATGACCTTGTATTGGTATCAGGCGTTGGAAGTGCATATCCCATGTTAAGAAGTCATAATCTTTTGAATAATCTTCATCATTTAATGGAAGATACACCATTGGTGATGTTTTACCCTGGAGTATTTACAGGCCAGGGATTAAGACTTTTTGGGAAGTTAAAAGAGACAAATTATTACAGGGCATTTCAACTGGTTGTATAGAAAATAGAGAGCAGAACAGACATCTTAAAGGAAAGTTGGCTATGCAGATTCAAAATATTTTCAAAAAGAATATCTCAAGACCCATCAATGGGGTTGTGAAAGCAGATCAGCTCAATGAATCAGTGGTATGGCAGGAACTTGATGAGTATGTTGTCACCCGAGAGCTTGACAAGCACTTTAGAACTTTTTTGTCTTCCTATCTTGGGGCAATAGATAACCAAAATGATCCCATAATGTCCAGCAGAATGGCAGTCTGGATATCCGGTTTCTTCGGTTCCGGTAAATCTCATTTTATCAAAATCCTTTCCTATCTTTTGGGAAACAAAGAGGCACGTAGCCCTGACACATCTTCAGAAAAAAGAGCAGTCGAGTTTTTTACAGATAAGATCAAAGATCCCATGTTATTGGGAGATATCAAGCGAGCATCAAGTATCGATACAGATATCATTCTTTTTAACATAGACAGCAGAGCAGATTCAACAGAAGGCAGATCCACCATTCTTTCGGTATTCTGGAGACTGTTTAATGAAAGCCAGGGGTTTTGTTCTGATTCATTGCATCTGGCTGAAATCGAAAGATATTTAACCAGAAAAGGCAAGTATGAAGCCTTTAAAGACAAATTCAAAGAAATATACGGAGCTCCCTGGGAAACAGAAAGGGATGCCTATTCACTACTTCAGGATGAAATAGTTGAAGCTTTGTCCATTGTTTTAGATAAGAATCCGGATGCAACCAGGACGTGGTTTGAAAAATATGAAAATAATTTTAGTCTGACGGTCGAGCATTTTGCAAAACGGGTTAAAGAGTATCTGGATTCAAAATCACCCAACCACAGGATTATTTTTCTGGTGGATGAAATTGGACAGTTTATCGGTAGCGACACCCACTTGATGCTGAATCTCCAAACGATTGTTGAAGATTTGGGAAGAGTCTGCAACGGCAGGGCTTGGGTTTTGGTTACCTCTCAGGAAGATATTGATGCTGTTCTTGGTGATATTAAATCCTCAAAAGCGAATGATTTTTCTAAAATCCAGGGTCGATTCAACACCCGGCTTTCTTTATCCAGCGCCAATACAGATGAAGTGATCCAGGCCAGGTTGCTTGAAAAAGAGGAAGATGCAAAAACGGAGCTTGAAAAATTGTTCGCTCAAAAAGGAGATATCCTCAAAAATCAGCTTAGTTTTACCCATGATACATCAACACTGAAAAATTATTCAACAGCTCAGGACTTTGTAAATAATTATCCCTTTACCCCGTATCATTTCCAACTGGTTCAAAAAATATTCGAGTCCATCAGAAAAGCCGGAGCAACGGGTCTTCATCTCAGCCGGGGAGAAAGATCCATGCTGGATGCATTTCAATCCGCAGCCATCAATATTGCATCTAAAGAAATAAATGCTCTGATACCCTTGTATGAGTTTTTCCCTTGCATAGAAAGCTTTCTGGACACATCGGTTAAAAGGAGTATTGAGCAGGCAAAAGACAATAAAGGCTTAGATGGACTTTTTGACATCCAATTGTTGCAGACACTATTTTTGATACGATATGTAGACATTATTAAACCCAATATTGATAATCTTGTGACTCTTAGTATTGATCGGGTAGATGCAGATAGAATAGTCTTGAAGCAAAAGATTGATGAAACGATCCAGCGTTTGGAAAAAGAAAATCTTATCAGTCGTAATGGTGATTTATTCTTTTTTCTTACCAATGAAGAACGTGAAGTTTCCCGTGAAATCAAAAGTGTTGAAATATCTTCCCATGCAGAAACAGACCTACTGGCCAGCATGGTTTTTGAGGACATTCTGAAGAACAAGTCAAAACACCGGTATGTACCATTCAAAAGGGATTACGCTTTTAATCGCATCTGTGATGACAAGCCCTGGGGCAAAAAAATGGAGGATGAACTGGTGCTTGAAATCATCAGTCCCATGCATGACCAGTATCCTGAATTTAATCCCGGAAAATGCAATATGCACAGTCTGGACAATGACGGTACCGTTCTTATAAAGCTGGACAATGATCCGGATCTTTTTTCGGCAATCAGAACTTATATTCAGACCGATAAATATATCAGGGATAAAAGCGATGCAGCAGCATCAATCAGTTTGAAACAAATATTAAGAGACAGGGCTGATGAAAACAGAGGCAGAAAGGAACGGCTCATAGCAAAGGTTGACGATTTAATCTTTAACGCTGAATACTATACACTGGGCAAGGCACTCGAAATAAAGGCTACAATAACTTCCAAAGCCCTTGATGAAGCATTTGATTATCTGGTTCAAAATACGTTCAGCAAGTTCAATTATTTGTCCCAGGTTCATGATGATACCATTAAAGAAATCAAACAAATACTGCTATCCGATGACATTGGACAGGAACAGTTGGTTCTTGAGTTTGCACAAGGTGAAACACAGGATATCAAAGAGATCAGAATGTTTATAGAATTGAAACATGCCAGCAATAAAGCCATTATTCTGGACGAGCTTGTCAAACATTTTGCAAAACGCCCCTATGGATGGCCTGAATTTCAGGTAGTGATCCTTGTTGCCAGATTTTTCATGGGTGGGAAAATCAGTTTGATAGAAGATAAAAATAAGGTTAGACCTAAAGATGCTATTCCATTGTTAGCCAAAACCCATCAATGGAAAAAGGTACAGATTCTGATAAAAACCATCGCGTCAAAACAGGATCTTCAACGAGCACAGACACTCGGAAAAGATATATTCAGTACCCTTGCACCGGAAGGCCAGGAGAAAATAAGCCATTACATAAGGGATGGGTTGAAAAAATGGACCGTACCGCTGGATAAATATAAGACATTGGCAGATACCGGCAATTACCCCGGTAAAAAAGAGATTGATAACTGCCTGAAGATAGCCCGTATAATCCTCGATATCCATGACGCACTCGAGATGATCAAGGAATTTAACTTAAGAAAAGATGACCTGCTGGATGCCCATGAGGATCTCTTGGATTTACAGGACTTTTTCAATAACCAGAAACAAACATGGGAAACACTGCAAAAAGCATTAAACAAATTTCTTCCCAACAAAACAGCCATTGAAAAGGATGTTGAGACACACAAGGCATTGAAAAAAATGGAAGAGATCATTTCTGCTGAAAATCCCTATCAGATGCTTAAAGATGTCAGCACGCTGGTTTCAAAAGTTCAGCAATTTAATGATCAGATTTTGGAGGAAAAGCGCAAATCAGCTTTTGATGAAATTGACGGTAAGATCAAGCAGGTGTCAAATCTGTTAAATGAAAAACAAGCTGACGATGATTTTAAAAACAAAACCCTGTATCCACTTCAAAATTTCAAGAAAAAAATCGAATATGAATACAGCATCCCTCAGATATCCTACAGTGTCAACGAGACCCAGGAAGCTTTTGAAGATGCCCTTGAATCCATTGAAGAGAAATTTCGTCTTAAAGATGAGCCTGAAAAGCCAGTTAAAAAGACAACAATTATTAAGCCAGCCAATTTTAGACATAAGACCTATTTTGATACAGAAGAAGATGTAGCAGAATATCTTGAAAAGGTTAAATCTGAATTGCTCAAGGCAATAAAGGACAATCTGAGAATACGGATTCTCTAAAATAATCGATATAGGTTGATAAATGAATACAGCTCAGATCAAAGCATATGCACCCAAGGCAAGAAATGACTTTATAAAAGCCGTGACGGAAAGAGCAACACGGTTCGGCCTTCATGGAGACAATAAATTTGATTCAATGGAATTCAAAGGCGATGTGGCCATTATAAATACCCAGGTCTTTACTAAAAAAGGCGGAGAACTGAGGGGAAAACTGGTTGAAAAAGTTCAGCAGCAGGGATTTGAAATGTTTATCCGTTCTCATGCCTATACCTGGTTTAACCGGTTTGTTGCTCTCAGGTATATGGAACTGCATGATTTCCTGGATCATGGTTTCCGTGCGCTAAGCAATCCCAATGGATCAGATATTCCTGAGATACTGGAACATGCTACAGAGGTTGATCTTCCCGGTCTTGATAAAGAAAAAGTGATGGAACTCAGGCTTGCCGGTGATAAAGATAATGAATTGTACCGAATGCTTGTCATTGCTCAATGTAATGCGCTTCACAAAGCCATGCCTTTTTTATTTGAAGAGATTGACAATGAGGCCGAACTTCTCTTACCGGATAATTTATTGCACACCAATTCTCCTGTCAGGAAAATGGTCACGGAAATTGATGAAAGCTTATGGACTGATGTTGAAATTATAGGTTGGATATATCAGTTTTATATTTCTGAAAAAAAAGATGAAGTTATCGGAAAAGTGGTTAAAAGCGAAGATATACCTGCAGCAACCCAGTTGTTTACGCCCAACTGGATTGTGAAATATATGGTCCAGAACACCTTAGGTAAAATGTGGATGGCTACCTATCCGGATTCTTCCTTAAAGACAAAGATGGAATATTACATCGAACCAGTAGAACAGGAACCGGAGGTTCAAGAAGAAATAGACAGGACAACCCCCAAAGAATTAAACCCGGAAGAGCTGACTTTTTTAGATCCGGCCTGTGGTTCCGGCCATATCTTGGTGGAAGCCTATGATATTCTAAAAGAAATTTATCTTGAAAGGGGATACAGAACCAGGGATATCCCCTGTTTGATTCTTGGAAAAAACCTCTATGGCCTTGATATTGATGACAGGGCTGCCCAACTTGCCTGCTTTGTTGTTCTAATGCGAGCCAGAAAAGACGATAGAAGGCTGTTTAATCGTGATGACTTAAATCTAAATATCATGTCTATCATTGAAACAAAGGGGCTTGAGAAAAGCAAGCTTTTAGAAGCTGTTTCAAAAAGAAAGGGTGGTAAAAGTATTTGGGTTTGGATTCATGGATTGGTTGAGCTGTTTGAACATGCAAAGACTTTTGGCTCTCTGATTACAATTTCAGATGAACTGGCTGACAAACTGAATGATATCCAATCCATTATTGAATCAGAGCGAGCAGACCGCAATGATCTTTTTGATTTTATTGCTGGAGAAGAGCTGAACAGCCTGAGACCGGTTGTAAAACAGGCGAAAATCTTGGCAAGAAAATATGATTGTGTGGTTGCGAATCCGCCTTATATGGGGGTGAAGGGCATGAATCCAAAACTGAAGGAGTTTGGAAAGGATCACTTCCCTGACAGTAAATCCGATTTATTTAGCATTTTTATTGAACGTAATCTTGAATTTTTAGTGAAACAAGGCTTTGTTGGAATGATCACCATGCAAAGTTGGATGTTTCTTTCCTCTTTTGAAAAACTTCGAGAAAAAATTCTGATTGAAAAAACGATATCGTCTATGATCCATCTTGGAGCAAGAGCATTTGATAGTATCGGTGGTGAAGTGGTCTCAACCACTGTTTTTGTATTGGAGAATGTGAGCAAACCCAATTCACAGAGTAGTTATTTCCGCCTTATCGATGGTAAGTCAGAGATGGAAAAAAAAGCTGCCATTCGTGAAGCTATTAAAAATCCTGTCTGTGGTTGGTTCTTCGATGCCGCAGCCACAGACTTCAAAAAAATTCCTGGTAGGCCAATCGCTTATTGGGCTTCTGATAAACAACTTAATGCATTTAAAAATTGTCGACTACTTGGTGACATTGCATCTCCAAAGCAAGGGATTGCTACCGCCAATAATGATTTATTTTTGAGACGCTGGTATGAATTATCCTTCAGTTCTATTCATCTTTCGCTTAATAATAAGGAACAGGCCATTGAAAGGGAGGCTAAATGGCTTCCATACAACAAAGGTGGCAATTTCAGGAAGTGGTATGGAAACAATGAGTTTGTTATCAATTGGGAGAATGATGGTCATGAAATACGCAGTTTTTGTGATGATAGTGGCAAGCAACGATCCGCTATTCGGAATCCTGACTATTACTTTCGACCGTCAGCAACATGGACAGATATTAGTTCTTCAGCTTTTGGTGTCAGACGCTCAGGAAAAGGATTCTTATTCGATGGTTCAAGTCATTCAGCATTCTCCGATCCATCTAACATAGACTTCATTATCGGCTTGCTCTGTGCTAATACTTCCTTTGAATTTCTCAAAATTATTAATCCAACTATGCATTTTCAAGTTGGTAATGTTGCCTCAATTCCTGTAGCGGAAAAGGAATTAAAAAGTAAAAAGGTTCGTATTGATGAAATTGTTAAATCTCAAGTGTCTAATGTTAAAAATGACTGGGATTCCTATGAAATTTCTTGGGATTTTACAACTCTCCCGCTTCTGCATTTTGAGGACTATAAACCTGCACTAAAATTAACTTACACAATTTTGCGCAGTAATTGGAAGCAAATGATTTTTGAAATTCAAAGACTCGAAGAAGAGAACAACTGCATATTTATCGAAGCCTACGGCCTGCAAGACGAATTATCACCTGTGGTTTCACTTCCCGAAATAACCCTCACCTGCAACCCTCACTATCGCTATGGAAAAGGAAAAACAGAAGAAGAATATGAAGCCCTTCTTCTCACGGATACCATAAAAGAGCTAATTTCTTACGCCATCGGATGTATGCTTGGCCGTTATAGCCTTGATGAACCAGGCCTTATCTATGCTCACTGTGATAATATAGGATTTAATCCTTCAAAATACGAAATTTTTCCTGCTGATGATGATGGTATTGTTCCAATCATGGACATGGACTGGTTCGAAGATGATGCAACTCGGCGATTCGTTGAATTTGTTAGAACAGCATGGCCGTCAGAGAGTCTTGATGGAAATTTAAAATTTATAGCCGAAAGATTAAAACCCAAAACAAATGAATCACCTGAAGATACAATCAGGAGGTACCTGAGCACCACATTTTTCAAAGATCATATGAAAATATATAAAAACCGGCCTATATATTGGTTGTTTTCAAGCGGTAAGCAAAAGGCCTTTGAATGTCTGGTGTATTTGCACAGGTATAATGATTCCACACTGTCCAGAATGAGATCCAATTATGTGACCCCGCTTCAGGGCAACATGAGTGCTCGAATTGAATTTCTTGAACATGAAAAAGATGCCACCACTACTGCATCAACCCAGAAAAAAATTCAAAAGCAGATTGACACCTTAAAGAAAAAACAGGTTGAACTTAAATCTTTTGATGATGAACTGCGGCATTATGCGGACATGAGAATTTCAATTGATCTTGACGATGGGGTGAAAGTCAATTATGGAAAGTTTGGGAACCTGTTGGCAGAAAAGAAAGCAATCACCGGGGAAAAATGATACCTAAAATGATAGCTGATCAATCAAGTGTTTTTTGGCAAGCATCTTCAGGGAGGCCATGGAATGGGTAATTTTTATTCTGATCTTTTAAAACAGCCTGAAGGCAAAACCATTGAATTAAAGCAGGATTTGTCTTCGCCAAAATCCATCATGAAATCTCTTGTTGCCTTTGCCAATACCGCAGGTGGGCGGCTTATTGTGGGTGTTACAGATGACCGACAGATACGGGGGGTTGAAGACCCGTTGTTACAGGAGGAAAGGTTGTGCAGTATGATTGCCGATTCCATTGCGCCCCGCCTTGTGCCGAACATTGAAATGATTACGATTGAAGATAAAACCCTTTTAATTGCTGAGGTCTTTTTGAGCAGCAGTCGTCCCCATTTTCTGCGGTCCCAGGGCCGGGAAAACGGGGTTTATGTGCGACTGGGTTCAACCAACCGTCAGGCAGACCGTGAACTGATTGCAGAACTTTGCAGGTCAGTGGAAGGGGTAGCATTTGACGAGATGCCGGTGCCGGGACTTTCCATTGACGATATTGATATCAATGCGATTGTCGAAAGTGTCCGCGAAAAATTTGTTGTTGATGAGACAAAATTGAGAACGCTTAAACTGCTTGTTTCCCATCAGGGCAGGTTTGTGCCTTCAAAAGGCGCTGTTATTTTATTCGGCAGAAAACGGCAGGAACATTTTTCTGATGCCTGGGTGCAGTGTGGGCGGTTTACGGGTGTGACTAAAACAGACATTTTTGATCACATTGAGCTGCATGACCATCTGTCGATGGCAGTGGACAGTATCATGCTCTTTTTGAAAAAACATGCCATGCGGGGGGCGGATTTTTCAGATATCAGGCGTAAAGACGTCTGGAGCATTCCCCTTGGTATTCTGCGTGAAGCAGTGATTAACGCCCTGGTTCATGCAGACTATTCCCAGCGGGGGGGACCTGTCAGAGTCGCCTTTTTTGATGACCGCATCGAAATCGAAAATCCTGGAATCCTTCTGCCCGGAATGACAGTGGAAGACATGAAACAGGGGATATCAAAAATCCGGAATCCGGTTATTGCCCGTTTTTTTCGGGAGATGAACCTGATTGAACAATGGGGAACCGGTGTGCCCCGAATCTTCAGCCAGGCAAAAGAACAGGGGCTTGCAGAACCTGTGATTGAGGAGCTGGGAATGAGGGTGCGGTTTATTGTGTTTCTGGCAAAGCAGGTACATGTAAAAGAAGATACGGTAACCGAACAAGTAACCGAACAAGTAACCGAACAAGTAACCGAACAAGTAACCGAACAAGTAACCGAACAAGTAACCGAACAAGTAACCGAACAAGTAACCGAACAAGTAACCGAACAAGTAATAAAGTTCCTTAAACGTCTTAAAAAAACACCGCTGGGGACAAAAGAAGCCATGAAATGCCTTGAATTGAACCATCGCCCCACATTCTTATACACCTACCTTCAACCGGCATTAAAATCAAATCTGGTAGAAATGACACAACCGGACTCCCCCAGAAGTCCGACGCAAAAATA
>Ga0307987_1000830_pt1 | contig 17754 bp, 20 predicted proteins | sample EllFjometagen181_FD_203157 | JGI IMG/M metagenome (GOLD analysis project Ga0307987, IMG submission 203157) | Marine microbial communities from Ellis Fjord, Antarctic Ocean - #181 | ecosystem: Environmental > Aquatic > Marine > Unclassified | place: Southern Ocean | collected 2014-10-08
AGAGTCAGAGAATTACGGATACAAATTCAAAATGAACTTCGTTTTTCATATGCATCCACAGATTTTAAATTTTCCAAAGAACAAAAAAAACAAAAATTACATGCAAAAACCTAACCGGACACTACTGCATTTTAATGGAAACAGGTAATGAATTACAAATTCCAGTTATTCACGGAGTCTTAAACGACTTACAGAAAAAAAGAGGGAAAGGGAAAGCCCATGGTAGCTGGATCGTGCCTGAAGGTTCATCGTTAATAAAAGAGGCTGAACAAACACTTAATGATACAATTAAAGCTATAAACGAATTAGTACAGGTGCTTAAAAAAATATCTTTGTGAATATTTCATTGTAAATCCCCCCCTTGTCGTCTTCTTCCTAAAAATACGACATCCCTGGCCTTGCTCTACCCTAACCCCCCTTAAATCCTTAATCCTAAAAAATACATATTGCGTCAGGTTGTCGCATCTGGTATCATATGCGGCATAATGTCATTATAGAGAATTTAGAAAAAATAAAAATGAATTCAGCAGAAAATAAATCAGTTAAATTCTCATTCCGTATCCATTTCAAATTAATGCCTCTTCAGTTAATGGCATTATTTTTTTGACTGGCGGTAACACCTCAAATCGGTCACAATGGAATATTTTTTCGGCCGGGGTACGAACGTTGACCCGCTAATGAAGGGGAAAATAATCCGTTGTCCGTAGTCAGTGGTCCGTTGCAAGAGCACAGATAAGCGATGCATTTGGTTCGCATGGCGGCGGGGCATTGATTCAGTCTTCTGGTTGAATCGGCAAAAAAACAAAAACCAAAGGACAATGACGCCAAATTGGGATGCCGATCCATCAAAAAATGGCGCGGTGGTGGGTGGTAGAGACAAGGCATGCCTTGTCTCTACGGATGCATCGGTTCGCCAGGGTAGGTCATTTATCCAGCGGTGCTGGCAAACCGGCCAAACCCGCAAAGCACAAAGGATTTACGTATTTGGTTTGTGGGGAGCTGGGGCGTTAACCCTTTTCTGGGGGTGAATCTCCAGAAAAAATACATGAAAAACACCAAAGAAACTTCTTTTACGACCACTATTTTGATAAAAAAAGAAGATGGGGCATTCGTCGCCCACTGTTTGGAACTTGACATAGTTGCCGTTGGGGAAACATTAGATCAATCGAAAAAGGATATTGTGGAGTTGGTTGCCGCTCAAATTGATTATGCATTTGCTAATGATAATATAGAAAATCTCTTTCATCCTGCCCCGCCTGAAGTATGGGATCAGTTTTTTGCATGCAACGAACAAACGGAAGATGATTATAGATTCAATCCACAGTCCAGATCATAAAATGGCTGGACTTTTTATTTATTTTGAGGCTCATGCGTTAACCACAAACCCATTTGTGGCTCATAATCAGGAAAATATTGACCACAAACAGTTTAGGGGTTTAGGGGTGAGCGCATGAGCCTCAAAATACATCCTGCCCTTGAGCCGCATTAATTAATTCTGGAAATGCATAAATTGCGGAACGTCGTCCACTGGCTGGACGCAGGATTATAATCGAAATTTTTTGCATTTCAGATGTTGAGACCTGACCCGACCGGGCTTCCAGGGCATCGTTCTTTAAAACTTCATAAATGACCGATCCTGCCTTTCTCTCCCTTCTCGAATAATATCCACTATTTCTTGCGTCGTAACCTTTGCTTTAATGGATGGAACATCCAAGGGTGAAGAAGCCATTTTTTCAGGGACCAATGCGAACGTTCGCCCATCTTTTCTTCGAATGATCGCTTTTCCGCTATTTTCAGCCTCTTCAAGAACCACGGCAAGTTTTTGCCGAGCTTCTGAATATGTATAAACATTCATTTTAGACCTCCATGATTTCGACTTTGAAATCCTGAGCCACTTTTTTTAATTTTTGATCCAAGGTCAACAGGGGTGTTTTATGTCTGATGGCGCAATCCAGAAAATAGGCGTCATAGGCATACATGTTGGCTTTTTTCGATATTTTTAAGGCATTGCCAAAGTCTGGTTTAATGTTCCTGAGAGGGATGTTCTCAAAAATTTCAAAACCCTTCCGGGCTTCTTCAAGCGTTAACCTGTTCTGTTTAAACAAGGAGGCGGAATGGCGTTATTTATCCCTTGGCGTTCCCATAGGCGCCATTATGAAATCATATAACGCCAACGTGCTCGGGCATTTGGCCGAAAGGAAGCGAGACTAAAATTCCAGGCATGGACCCCTAACTCGCGGCCGAAACAATGATATCCGCTATCTTCTCGGCTGAGACCCCAAAAAGCTCATGGGTTTCAATCCGTTCAAGCTCCTCATCCCGCCATGCCACGCTGTTTTCCTGGACAATGTTTTTAATCCGCTCGTATTTCCCGCCCAGCCCCTTGATTTTATCTTTGAGGGGAATATCGCTTTTGTATAAAACATTTAAGAGGAGGAGATGCTCAATCCGGTTCGGGTTTTTTGGAGATGTTGAAATAAACGGAGCCACGATAATATTTCGATCGTCTTTCCTTCCTTTCCCGATATACACATTCTCTTCAATGACAATCAGTCGTTTGGTCCCCTTGAGGGTGGAATCGGACTCGACCCGGGAGGGAAGGGGCTTTAGCGATCCTTCTTTTTTCAAGACCGTGATGGCGGTGTCGTCTGTGGGCTCCCCCATCAGATTCAGGCCGTCTATTCTGTACAGTATGGCCCCTTCGATGCTTTTCACCAGGCCCTGTATATTTTTCAATATCAAGACATTTCGGTTGATCAGTTGAGACGGATGAAAGCCGTATGCGCGAAAGATATCAAACAGCATCCCTTCCAGTTTTTCCGCAATCCGGCTGGTTCCCACAGTCACGGTCTTTGCCTGGTGTTTGATGGCGTCCACTGGCCGGGCCGTGGATTGAATCAATTCTCCCAGGGACTTAAGCAACGCCTTGATCATGTTTGACGCCGTCCCCTTTTCCCCGAAATCAATTTCAAAATCCAAAACCGGAAGTCGTCCTGAAAGATATTTCAGCAAAAGCGCCAGGTCTAAAATAGAGGCGGACTCCAAAATGGCGGGGAAACTGTTTTGATCCAGTTTGCGTCTGAATTCATTATAGGCCGCTGCGATCTCCTCCTTGAAACCGTTCTCCAAAACAATCTCAAAAACATCCAGCCCCTGGTTGGCATAGTCATCAATAATTTTTTTTATCCTCTGGCGAAGCCCATGGAAAAACTGAGACGCTCCATTGATGGCCAGGGCCGCGTAATATCCCCACAAATGACCCACCAGCGTGTTGAGCACAGGGGCGAGATGTTCACTCACCGCCGGGACATGAAACACATCGTGGGCATAGGCGTCAAATCGCCGTTCCCCTTGATTGGCGATCACAATGGGCGCCGATTTGTGAGCCCGGAATATGGCGGTGTCCTTGATAATGTCGCCGATGACATTTTCCCGGACCCCGGCCGCGCAAACAATAATCAGTGGTTCTGAGGAAAGATCAATATGTTTTTTGTCTTCGACAAAGTCTGAGGAGATGGTCTTATAGCAAAGCTCGCTCAATTTTATCCTGATTTCATCGGCCGACGCTTTGTTGGGACCGCTTCCAACCACGGCCCAGTATGTTTTTTTCACGGCGTTTTTTTGCGCCGATTTCTTGATTTTTCCCTTAAGGCCAAACACCGTCTTCATGTGACCGGGAAGCGCCCGCAGGTTTTTGATCTCTTCGGATATAAATTTGGCGTCCCTGGAATGTTTCAACGCGGCCATGTTCAGACTTAAAAGGGCTCCGGCCACGATTTGGGAATAAAAGGCTTTTGTGGACGCCACAGACATTTCAATGTCCCGTCCGCTGCTGGTGTACATGACGCCATCGACTTTGAACGTAATGTCCGAGTCGCGCCTGTTGACGATGGCAATGGCTCTGGCGCCCCTTTCCCGGACCATATCCACTGTGAGATTTGTGTCCGTTGTGGTTCCCGACTGGCTGATGGCAATGACAAGCGCGTCGGCCATGCTGTTTTCGGGGCGCTCGTAATCGATGTTAAACCCGCTCAATTCAGATGATTTTAACGCCGCCACATGGAAATGCGGGTCATTGATATAATAATTCAGGATGCCGGCGCATGCCTCGGCCGCCACCCCCGCCGTCCCTTGTCCCATAAAAAAAACGCGGCGAATGGTCCCGTCTTTAATGGCTTCGGCAAGGGATTCGGGAAATTCATTTTCATTGAGACTGACGGCAAACGAACGGCTTCCTTCCGGAGCGATCTTCCATCTGTTTTGAATGGTTCTTTCCAAAGACGCGGGCGCTTGTGAAATCTCTTTTAAAAAATAATGATCAAAATTCTGTCGATCAATGTCCCTGGATGTCAAGCGGGTCTGTTTGATATTTTTTTCTTGCGGGACAAACGGGGTTTTATCATAATTCATGGCTGTTATGCCCTGAAGCCCCCCTCCTGAATGTTGATCCAGGATAAAAATCTGCCCCCCATTTTTTCCGACGGCGGCCTCCTCGTCGTTCATTTTGACATAGACCGCGGTCTCTTCAACAAACCCGTATACTTCAGACGCGGGCATATAATGCTCATCGGCGATCCCCACAAATATGGCCTGCCCGCTTCCCTTCTGGGCCAAAAAAAGTTTTCCCGGCGCCAGGTCGGTCTGCATGGCGATGGCATGGGAGCCTGAAAAGTCGTTTACAGCCAGACGGAACGCCTCTGTGATATCGTGCCCCTCGTCCATGCGCCGCTGAATCTGAAACGGAATCAGTTTTGTGTCGGTGGTGATATCCGGGCTGATCAAGCGCCCTTGGCGTTCATTCTCTTTTTTCAAGCGCTCATAATTATCAATATCTCCGTTCAGGCAGACGTGGATGATGCCTGAGCCGGACCGGTTTTTATCCTTTTGATCCGAGGCCTCCCCTCTCATTCTATTGTCCACCGGATGGCAGTTCGCTTCGGTGATGGCCCCCACCGACGCCCATCGGGTATGGGCGAGTATGGCGCCCTCTGACCAGTTCAGGGGAATCAGGGTTTGTAAAATATCGTCTCCGGCGATCTGACGGCGTATAAAATCGACATTTTCCCCCAGACTCCCGATTTCAGAGGCGACCTTGTAAACGAATGCCACGGCCGACTGTTTTTCCCCGGACGCGTCCCATGAGTGGTTTATGGAAACGCCCTTATTGAAGAGGACCTCCAGATTTAATCGGTCGTTCAATTGATCGGATCGGTTTTTAGCGGCCAGTCGCTTTAAAAAAATGTCATATTCATCTCCTCGCAATATGAACATCACGGATATTCCCGCTGAATCGCGCCCCCGGACCTCCAGGCGATCAATGCCGTTTAAAACGGAATTCATCTTTTTTAAAACCGAAACCCCTGGCAACAAAAGCGATTTGGCCCCGTCCCCTCCAAGGGCCCGGGTTTTTTTTATGTTTTCAGCGGTTTCAAATTTTAGAAACCAGGCGATATCTTTGGCCGCCTCAATCCGCTTCGACATGATCTTGACCATGTCGGAGTCCAGACGGCCCATTTGATCCGACAAAACAGTCTCGTCCCGGCGGATGGCCTGGGAAAGCTCATGGGAAAGCCGGTCCAGCTCTTTGACTATCCCGGGGTTTTTATACATTTCAAAAAAAGGCGCGTCATTTTTCAAGGCGCGAACCGCTTGGGTCATGGAATCGATAAAATCGTCCCCGCCAAAATAAGAATCGCCCAGACTGGCGCGGTTCTCAGAAAATGAGTGGAACCCCTTTTCGTCAATATGGCGCAAACCATCGCCGATTTCACCGATTAACGCGGCGATATCAATGGGGGCGGGATGTTTGGAGGGAGATTTTATGGCCACGATGCCGGCAAGGCCACAGCACAAAACCGTTTCACGGCATGGGAAAAAGACGATGGCGTTTTTTGGAACGCTCCCCATGCGCCGCCCCACATGGATTCTTCGGCAAACGGCGCAAATCGCCTCGACGCTTCTTTTTATCAACCTAAAAATAGATGGCATGCATCACATTCTTTCATACAGCGATTGAATTTTGTCCCGGGTCATCTTTTTTTTCCAATCCGGACCCAACGCATTTTCCCAAAGCGGCTCCAAAACCAGCGCCACGTCAATCATTTTTTCCATTTTTTTCGACTCAAGGCCCTTTGCAAGGCCCTGGGAAAGGCGGATGCCCTGGATGTCCATCATGGCTCGAAATTCGTCCACCCCTTTGGGATAATACTCTTCCAGATGGTCAAACGCCACGCAATTTCCAATGCCGTGATGAAGACCCAACACATACGAAAGGCCGTATGAAAGGGCATGGCACACCCCGACCTGGGAGTAAGCGATGCTCATGCCTCCGAAATAAGAGGCCATCATCAATTCATCGTCATATCTGGACTGCTTGCTGTGAAACACCTGCTGGCACAATTCCATGGCCTTTTCTCCATAGGCCCGACTGAAACCATTTAAAAAAGAGCCTTCCAGAGATTCCACGCAGTGAATGAAACAATCCATGCCGGTATAAAAACGTTGATCCTTGGGGACGTCTTTGATCAGCTCCGGATCCAGAACAATCTGATCGAAAACCGTGTGATCCGAATTGATTCCCAATTTTTTATCCGGGCCGGTCAACACCGTGGTTCTGGACACTTCGGCCCCGGTGCCTGAAAGGGTGGGGATGCCCACATGATACACCGCCGGATTTTTTATCAGATCCCACCCCTGATAGTCCGCCGACGATCCGGGGTTGGTGGCCATCAGGGAAACCGCCTTGGCAAGATCCATGACGCTTCCCCCGCCGATGCCAACGACGCATCCGGGCAAATCCGCGCCCGCCGAAGTGACAAAATCTGAAACCTGATGGGTCAGCTCATCCACAACCGCGGTTTTGGGCTCGTCATCCACATTGACCCAACAGAGCAGATCAGCGGGAGACGCCGGTATTCTTTTTTCCAGATCGCCGCCCGTAAACACATCGTCAACCAGAAAAACCCGGGGCCCATCCGGCTTGGGGCCGTCATTTAAAATTTCATCCAGTTGATCAAAACAACCCCGGCCAAACACAAACCGTGAAACGGATTTAAAATTGCGAAACATCATTGATCCTTATTTATCCTTTAAAATATCAATTAAAATTTTTCTCATTTTTTCAATTCGGACCCCGATCTCTTCTTTGGTCCATGACAGCTTGATCTGCATGGAGATCAGGCGCCCCATGATCTGGTCGGACTCGGGAAAAGAGAGGTGATGGTAATCGGGTCTGTGTTCCATGAATTGAGCCGCCAAAGGGGCCGGGGATTTCAGTTGCGCCAGATGCCCCCAATTTTTTATGTAATGCCATTTATTTCCATACCAGTAAAAACATCCGTCAACCCCTCCCTGTCCAAGAGCCTCGGCGGCTTTTTCCGCCAGGGTTTGATTTGGCAGAAAAAATGAAAGGAAGGTGGCGGAATCCCCTTGCTCATCCGGGATATCTCTGAAGGTCAGGCCATCAATATCATTCAGGGCGTCTTTGATGGCTCTTTTGTTTTCACGCTGTGTTTGTATGATCTTGTCCAGTTTTCCGAGCTGAGCCACCCCCACGGCCGCGTTCAATTCGCTGATGCGAAAGTTGGCGCCCAGAAAAACATGCTCTTCCATGCCCCGGTCAGAGCCGATGTGATCATGCCCATGATCCGACCAGGCGTGGGCGAATCCGTACAAATCCTGTCGACTGGTGACAACGGCCCCGCCTTCGCCGCAGGTGATGGTCTTGACCGAATCGAATGAAAAGCAACCCATATCCCCAAATGTTCCGATGGCTTTTCCTTGAAACTCGGCCCCGATCGCCTGGCATGCGTCTTCGATTAAAATCAGACTGTTTTTCTCGCAAACATCCTTTAACCTATCTATCCTGGCCATGGACCCGCACATGTGAACCGGTATGACGGCTTTTGTGCGCGGGGTGATGGCTTTTTCCACGGAATCGGGATTCAGACACAACGTCTCGTCAATTTCAGCGAAAACGGGAATCGCCCCGGCCATCAGAACAGACTCCACGGTCGCCACAAATGTGAAGGGGGGAATAATGACTTCATCCTGGGCGCCCACGCCGCATGACGATAGGGCGACGCTTAAAGCGGCGGTGCCGCTTGAACACAAATGGCAATAGACGGTCTCTTTGTTTTCGCCCTGAAGGCGAGCCGCCAGTTTTTCCTCAAATGTTTTCGCTTTCCAGACGCCTTGCCGCGCCTGGTCAAACCCATATCTGAACAAAACGCCCGTCTGCAAAACGTCCCCGACCTCTTTCCGCTCTTCATCGCCAAACCATTCAAAACCCGGCATAATTGATTTTCTCCTTTTATTTTACCCGTGTTCCCGGGATGATGTTTTTTTCAAAGGTGGCGATCTGACACCCATTTTCGTCCACCGCCGCAAGCAACATGCCGTTTGACTCCACGCCCATCAGCTTGACCGGTTTCAGATTGGCCACGATAATGACCTGCTTTCCCAGGATATCCTCCGGGGAATAGCTTTGGGCGATCCCGGCCACGATGGTTCGTTCTTCGCCGCAATCCACGGTGAGTTTCAAAAGCTTTTTTGCTTTTGGAATCTTTTCGGCATGTGTGACCCGGCCGCTCTTAAGCTCCACATTTAAAAAATCGTCAAAGAGGATCTCATGGGCGGCGGATGTCCCCTCGTTTTTATGGGAAACCGCTTTTTTCTCCGTGGCGTCTCCTTTGGATTTCCCCCCTTTTTTCTCTTTTTCAATTCTTGGGAAAAGAGACTCTGGTTTGGAAATGGCGGTTCCGGGACTCAAGGTTTTCCACTTTTTAATGACATCCAGGGTGTAAAATGAATCCTGTCCATTGAAACCCAGGCTCTTTTGCATGCGTTTTGCCGTTTCCGGCATAATCGGATAAATAAGGCCGGATACGACCCTTAGACCTTCAAGCAGGTTATAAAGGACCGTTTCAAGCTCTTTTTTATCGGTCTCTTTTTTGGCCAGGGTCCAAGGCGCCGTCACATCCACATATTTGTTCATTTTTCCGATAAACTCCCAGATGGCGCCCAATCCCTTGTGAAACTCGAGTTTTTTCATGGCCGCCGCAAAACCGTTCACCGCTTTTACGGCGTCCGGCTCAAGATTTAGTCTGGCGTCATCTTGAAATTCAGAGGAGATGCCAGGGACAATCCCGTCAAAATATTTATGCGTCATGGCGAACACCCGTGAAAAAAGGTTTCCAAGGTCATTGGCGAGATCCGTGTTGATGCGAAGAATCAGAGACTCCTGTGAAAAAGCGGAATCCAGGCCGAAAACCATGTCTCTCATCAAATAAAACCGAAAGGCGTCCGCTCCATACGTCTCGACCATTTTTTCCGGACGGACCACATTCCCTATGCTTTTGGACATTTTTGCCCGGTCGATGTTCCAAAATCCATGCACATGCAACTGTTTAAAAAGCGGTATGCCCGCCGCCTTGAGCATGATGGGCCAGTATATCCCGTGGGGTTTCAAGATGTCCTTTGCCACGATGTGTCTGGCATGGGGCCAGAATTTTTTGTACATCGCGCCGTCCGGGTAGCCCAACGCTGAAATATAATTGCACAATGCGTCAAACCATACGTAGGTCACATAATCGGCGTCAAAGGGGAGAGTGATTCCCCAGGTCAGACGCTTTTTGGGTCTGGATATGCACAGATCCTCCAAAGGCTCTCTGAGGAAGCCGAGCGCCTCATTTTTGTAATGTTTCGGCGTTATGAAATCTGGATTCTTCTTAATATGATCAATCAGCCAATCCTGATGTCGGCTCATCTTGAAAAAATAATTCGATTCATTGACGATGGCCGGGGGCTCATCATGATCCGGGCATTTGCCATTGACCAACTCCCGCTGGGTCAAAAACCGTTCGCACCCAAAACAATAATGCCCTGAATAATCGCTGAAATAGATGTCGCCCGAATCATACAGCCTCTGCAAAACGCCTTGAACCATGCGCATGTGAGACGGGTCGGTGGTGCGCACAAAAAAATCATTTTCCACATTAAGCGCCGGCCAAAGGTCATTGAACATCCCGCTGATTTTATCCACATAGGCTTTCGGCTCAAGCCCCATATTTTCAGCGGCGGTGACGATTTTGTCTCCATGCTCATCTGTTCCGGTCAAAAAAAACGTCTCCCTTTTTTCCATTCGATTGAATCGGGAGGCCGCGTCCGCCGCAATGGTGGTGTAGGCATGCCCCAAATGAGGCCGGGCGTTCACATAATAAATCGGCGTTGTTATATAAAATGGATCAGGCATTATTTCTTCTGTTCCTTTTTGTCATGGGGTCTCTTTTTATCATAAAATTTTTTTTTGTCATCGGGTCTTTTTTTGTCGCCAGTCCGTTTTTTGCCATCCGCTCGTTTTTTGGCATCCGGTCTTTTTTTTCCATCCGGTCGTTTTTTTCCGCCGGCCCATTTTTTATCGTCGGGTCGTTTTTTATCGTCGGGCCGGTTTTTGTCGTCAGGCCGGCTTTTGTCCTCTTTGATCTCGTCAAGGCCCAGTTCGGCCTCTTTCCCGTTTTCATACCTTACCGCCACGCGCTTGCATATGATATTGTGTCGAACCACACGTCCCCTTCCCTCTGGCGCCGTCACAAATTTGCCCTTTTTGGGGAACATTTTTTTATACTCTTTATAGGTTTCATATTCAAATGTCAGGCAACACATCAGTCTTCCGCATTGTCCTGAAATTTTTGTGGGGTTTAAAGAGAGGCATTGTTCTTTGGCCATGCGTATGGACACAGGCTCAAATTTTTCCATAAACGCCGAGCAGCAAATTTCACGGCCGCATCTTCCGATCCCGCCGCACATTTTTGCCTGGTTCCGTATTCCCATCTGGCGCATTTCAACCCGGGCGTTCAATTCTTTGACCAGTCTCTTGACCAGCGCTCTGAAATCGACTCGGCCTTCGGATGTAAAATAAAAGGTCAGTTTATTTGCGTTAAAAGACTTTTCAACGGAAAAAAGATTCATTTTAAGCCCAATCTCTTTGATGCATTTCTGACAAAATTTATGGGCGTATTCCTCTGCCGCGGCGTCTTTTTTTTGCTGGATAAAATCAGCTTCGCCAGCGATTCGAAACACTTTCTTTAACGATCGCCCAAGGGCGGTTTCATCGCACGGCTCCGGAGGGACCACAACGCTTCCAAACCCCAACCCCTGTTTGGTCTCCACAATGACGTGATCCCCTTTATTTAAAACAAACGCTCCGGAATCGAAATCATAGATTTTTCCTGCATGTTTAAAACGTATTCCAACTATTTTTTTCATTTTTTAACGCTTTTTTACCGCTCGCCATCTAAAATTGATAAACAATTCCTCAAGGACAAGCCTTACGTTTGCATTTTTATTGATTTTATTTTGGGCGACTCCGATGAGTCCGATTTTCCTCATGACATCATCAGTGGAAACAGTTTCAGATAACTTTAAAATAGAACCCGCCATATCTTTATTAATCAGTTTAGACGGGTCATGCTTTCCAATGATCAAATCCCTCAAAAAGGATAAAATGATCTCAAAAGATTCGCCAATGGACCCGCTGTTTCGCGACAATTTTTCGGCAAACGCCAGGACCAGTCCCATGGGTCGAAAGTCAAGGGCGGATATCTCATTTATAATCCAATCCCGTTTTTTTATCCAACCGGTTTCACACAGCAAGACCGCCCGGCTGAAGCTGCCATTTGCCATGGCAACTATTTTTTCCGCCTGCTCAACGGATATCCCTTTATGTTTAATGATCAATCCCGCGAGAGAGGATGAAGAAATCGGGTTAAATCGTATGCGATGACATCGAGACAAAATCGTTGGCAAAAGCTCTGAGGCTCTGGGCGTCGTCAATATGAAAATATCGTTGCCGCGGGGCTCTTCAAGCATCTTGAGCAGAGTGGCTCCCGCCGACGGGTTCATATCCCGAGCCCCGGAAATGATGACCACCCTTGTTTTGGCTTGATACGGCTTAAAGATGAGGGCCTTGCCAAGGTCGCGAATCTGATCGACTTTTATAGACTGGCCGTCTCGTTGAACGCGGATGATATCTACATGGGCGCCCGATTTGATTTTTACACAGGATGCGCAACGCCCGCATGGATCGGTTTGCCCTTCGGGATTCAGACAATTGCATGCCATGGCGACCGCCAGGGCGCATGTTTGCTTTCCAACCCCATCGTTTCCTGTAAAAAGAAGGGCATGGGGCAACGTCCCTTTTCTTAAAAACGTCTTCAGGCGTTCAATGGGCCTTTCTTGATCTAATATTTTTTCAAATTCAGACACAGAGCAGTCATTTAACCGTTGTTTTATTTATTCTTTTGAATGGCCAGCGTCATCCAATGCTGAATGATAGTGAGCATTTACCCGTTCTTTCAATTCTTTGCCGCATTTAAAAAAAGGAAGCTTTTTGGGTTGGATCACCACTTTTTCTCCAGATTTGGGATTCCGGCCGGTGTAGCTTTCGTAGGACTTTACAAATAAGCTGCACAGCCCGCGTATTTCAACCCGTTCCCCTTGGGATAAGGCCTCAGACATGGAATCAAAAAAAAATTCCACCACCTGCGCGGCGTCCGCCTTTGCGATATTCGTTTCCTTTTTCAGATCGGAAATAAGCTCTAACTTATTCATTCATCCTCCTTTTTCTCGTAAACCCTCATTTTGCGCGTAAAAAAATGCGAGGGAAATATATTTTTCACAAAAAAGCAATACGACTATTAATCAAAATCAATAAAAAGTCAAGGAGTTATAACAGAAATATTTTTCGCGCGCATCCATTTTATAAAAATAAAGACGAGATGACATTGCAAAAAAATATGTCGCGACGGTTTTCTTAATCCCATGCGCATGCCTATGTATAGGCCTAGGCTCGCAAAAAAACCTCCGGAACGCGGCGGATCGCATTTTTTTTATGGCTCCATCCGTTTTAACAGATCACATCATCATGATATGGTTGGCAAAACCTCTATGTCATCCATGTCTATTTCCACGCCCGCAAACTGTTCAAGGGGATCTATGTTTACAATGACCCTTCCTTTTCCCTTTTGTCGAACCAGGATGCCTTCGATCCCTGTGAATGGTCCGCGTATGACCATGACTCTGCTCCCCGCCTTTACCCTGCGGCCGGTCTCAATGAATTGATCGCCGCAAGCCATTATTTTAAGGGATTCCAAGGCATGCTCCGGCACAGAAACCGGTCCCTCGGCATTTCCCACGAGGCTGACGACCCCCACGGTTTTTTTGATTTCCAGATGCTCCACAGGATGCAGATCTGTCTTTACAAACAGATATCCCGGAAATAACGGGACCTGTATCACGACCTTCCTGTCGCGCCGCTTTCGGCTGACTTTGATTTTCGGAAGAAAAACCTCCATGGATTTCTTGAGCAGGCTATCATGGACCACATTCTCAAATCGGCTCCTGGCGTACAGGACGTGCCACGACCGCTGAAGTTTATTTTTGGGCATAAATCTCTTTTTTTGGTTTAAGGGCTCGTTGAAAAATAACTTGCCCTTTTGAGCGAGCCCTAAAACGTAAAAAATGTGACAAATGTGATATGGGGCCGCGCTTGGAAAAAAACAATCAGATGGCCGCCGGAGATGGATGCAGGGCGTTGTAAAGGGCCTGCATGAGCATATGAACGACGATCATATGCTCATCTTCGACCTTCTGCATGTCGTTTATTTCAGCCACGAAAGCAATATGGGCCAAAGACGACAATTTACCGCCTGAAAATCCAGAAAGACCGATGGTGACTCCCTCGTTCTCATTGGCATAGCGAATCGCCCTCAAGACATTTTCCGAATCGCCGCTGCCTGAAATGCCCACCACAACATCCCCCGGCGAATAAAAACTTTTCATCTGTTCAACAAAAACCGCGTCATAAGAGACGTCGTTGGCCAGAGCGAGCATGGTTGGAATATTGTCATTCAGGCAATAGACCTTGAATTTTTTATCCAGATCCATGGAACAGCCCTTATTGATGTCGCATGCAAAATGCGAGGCTGTGGAGCCGCTTCCGCCGTTCCCCATGATCAGTATATTTTTCCCCTTTTCATGGGCGACCAACAACGCATTGACAATCTTTTCAAATGGATCCACCGGAAATGCGTGGAGCAGGGAAACAAGCTCGCTGATATAACCCTCTGAAAATTTTTTAATATCCATCTTTTTAATATCCATTAAGCTCGGTCCTTTCGCTTTTTAAACGCTTTTTTTTTTAACATCAACGTCCTTCCATTCCCTCAGGGCCTGTTCATACGAATCAGGGGTCCCGATATCCATCAGAAATTCGTTGATCTGGCAACCATACATCCGGCCAGCCAGAAGGGGCAAAATATGATGCCCGAAATCGATGGCCCCCTCTTTCTCCCCCCCCCTATTTCCGAGGTCGGGGGGCAGGACATCAAATATTTTTTCAGAGACCACATAGATGCCGCAATTGGCCATGCCGTCCACGGGGGCGCTCGGTTTTTCGACAAACCGCAAGATTTTTTTATCGTCATCAAGCACAGCGATGCCGCAACCGGATGGATCTTCCACGCGCCTGACCCCCATGGTGAGACAGCCGCCGTTGGGAAGGCAATGGCGGAGATGAAAATCAATCATCTTGTCAAAATTGACATGGGTCAGATTATCTGCGTAGGCGATGATAAAATCCCCCTCATCCGACACAAAATCCCTGTTGGAAAGGACTGTTCCGCCGCTCCCTTTTAAAACCGGCTCGTGAAACAGAGTGATATTAACCCCATGTTTTTTTTGGATCCCTTTTATAAATTCCTCGACCTGCTCCGCATGGTGATGGGTATTTATCAGGATATCCGTGATCCCATATTTTTCCAACAGATTGATCCATATCTCCAGGATCGGCGTTCCATGTATAGGCATCAGACATTTGGGAGTGAAATCGGTGCGCGGGGCCAGGCGGGTCCCTTTCCCCGCCCCAAGCAGGAAGGCTTTCATAATGGTTTTTTTATTTTCCTTATCACGTTCAGGCGCTTCATATGTTTTTCAGAATAATCAAGGACATCATCCATTTTTTCCGCGTGGTTAAGGTAATCCCAATAGTCGGCGATGCTTTTCTCAACGCCGACGGACGCTCTCCACCCAAGGGATTTTAGGCGGGCGGTGTCGGAAAATATATGCCGGGTGTCGCCATAGCGATAATGGCCGGACATGACCGGTTTTTTTTTGATCCCTGTGATCTCTTCCATGGCCTTGTAAAAATCAAGCACCGTGTATGGGCGCCCCCCCCCCACATTATACACATTATAATTGGCGTCATCTTTCTCAAGAACAAGGAGATTGGCGTCCACCACATCTTTGATATTGATAAAATCCCTCACCTGTTGGCCATCCTCGAATATCATGGGCGCCCGGTCGAAAAAAAGCGACAGCGCGAAGATGCGCATGGCCCCGGAGTATGCGTTGTAAAAGGACTGCCTGGGGCCTTGAACAATGGAATATCTCATGACCACAGAGGGGATGTCGTATCGTTTCCCAAGCTGTATGGCGATCTGCTCCTGGGAATGTTTGGACAGGGCATACTGATTGCAGGGATTGATGACGGATTCATCCGAAGACGCCCATACAAGGGCATGGCCACACTCCGAACAACGGTGCTCCCATTCTCCGGCTGAAAGCCGCTTTTCAAGGCGGATGCCCGGAAAAGAGTAATCTTTCGTTTTGGGAAAACATTCCGGGCATTTATGCCGTCCCTCTCCCATCACCGCCTGACTGGCGGCCACAATGACTTTTTTTATATTCAGATCTTTTTTTTCAACCAAAATTTCATACAGCAATGCGGTGGATACCGCGTTGATATGAAAAAAAGTTGAAAAATCAGTGAGGTAGTCCTGATAGGCGGCGAAGTGATAGACTGCGTCCATGCCCTCCAGAGCCTTTTCCATGGCTCTTTTGTCTCTGACATCTCCCTCGATAAATTCGACGGACGCGTTTAAACTTTCGGGTTTTCCAAAAGGGTGAACGGTTTTGTCCAGACTGTCCAGTATCCTGACCCGGTGGCCGATATTTATAAGGGCGTCCGCCGTATGCGATCCGATGAATCCGGCGCCGCCTGTGATTAATATATTCAAATTTCGTTTTCCCTGAGCCGTCAAACCGGCCGTTGAATCAGCCTTCAGGGTCAACCCGAACGCTTTTTATTTTTAAGAAAAAACTCTTTTTTTCCCTGATTTTATTTTTCTGACGCCCACAGACCTCCCTTCATCAGGCTCCTGCGGCATGCTGGTCTCGCAGTTGCCTTCCAAAACCGACCCTTCGTGGATAATAATGGTTGGGGCATGAATATTTCCGTACACTTTTCCCGTGGCCATAATTTCAATTTTTTCATCGGCGGAGATATTGCCATGGAATTCTCCGCTGATGGACATGGACGTCACCCGGGCATCGGATTTTGCCACGCCGCCTTTCCCCACGGACAGCGAGCCTATGGCGTTGATCTCTCCTTCATAGCAGCCATCTATCTGAACCGCTCCGTGGAATTTCAGACTCCCGGTAAATTCCGTTCCAACACCTAAAAAAGCATCCACATTTTCTTTTTTTTCCATAGAGGCCACCTCAATTTTTTCAACGATCGGCTAAAAGTCATGAAAATAATTTGGAATCTCAATAACTATGATATTTCACCCGGAAACTCAAGTGTTTTTTTAATATGCGCTTAGGATAATGCTCGGCCATGATCATACCCGGCCATCCAGGCCGGACGCGCCATGCAAATCGCTTCTGTGGAAAACCATTCCATTTTGTTCCGGGACTCCATTTTTCTCAAAACCAAACGCGTAAAACCAAACGCGTAAAACCAGACGCGCAAAATTTAGCATGGGGGAGCCATTGGCATATTTTTGAGATTAAACCTTTTTTCCGCCGCGTAAAATGGCTAAAAAAAGAGGCTTCTCCAAGGGAGCCAAATCATCAAAGGTCGCCTTTTTTCGCGATGCCATCATTGATGGCCCACTGTTTTTTCATAGAGTTCCAGAAACTCTCTGGAGCCTCTAATGGCCTTGAAATCCGGGTCTTTCTTTAAATTCTCGGCCAGATTCCATTTCAATTCCTTTCTTTTCCCCACCGAACGTTTCAGCCATCGAACCGCCTCTTTTGGACGGTTCAATTTGGCGTATTCACACCCCACATTGTAAAAAGGCCTGGCTTTTTCCGGGGATTTGGCGGCGCTGTCCTTGTAAATCGACATGGGGCTTTCGGCCCAAACCCCATTCCGCTCACAGGTCCATATGGAAAAAACAGAGAGGATCACACAAAAAACGCCGACTTTGATCTTTTGGCCTGGAATGTATCGGTGGCATAACAAAACCGCCATCAAAATAACGGACATGGACGGAAGATAAAGTCTGTGTTCAAAAATAATATCCAGCGGCACAACGGACGATTCCATGAGCAGACTTCCAAAAAACCAGAGAACGCAAAACGAGAGCAGCGGTTTTTTCCGGGCCAGCGCCACAGCCAGAGCCAATAATCCGGCGATGAGAAAAAATGAGACCAGCGTTGTGGGAGGATCCATCCAGGAACTGGAGTATGGGAAATCAATATCAATATTGAGGCGGGAAGGATGTGGAAAAAAAATCAACGTGATATAATACACAAGAACCCGAAGTTCAGTCAGAAGTCGTTGCTCCATAGTAAACGCATATATGTCATACCCGTCGTTTATAATTCCCAGGGGCAACATCCCCGGAAGAAAAAAATATAAAAAAGCCGCCACAGCCGCCGCGCCCCCCATCGCCGCAAGGCAAAAGCGAA
>Ga0307987_1000831_pt1 | contig 17727 bp, 17 predicted proteins | sample EllFjometagen181_FD_203157 | JGI IMG/M metagenome (GOLD analysis project Ga0307987, IMG submission 203157) | Marine microbial communities from Ellis Fjord, Antarctic Ocean - #181 | ecosystem: Environmental > Aquatic > Marine > Unclassified | place: Southern Ocean | collected 2014-10-08
AATAAAACTCAGATCGACACCATTTTCTTGAGACCAATCAAACATTTTACCACTCGTAAATTCAGGTCCATTATCACAAACTATGGCTTTGGGTTTTCCACGAAATTCAATTATCTTATCAAGTTCCTTCAAACGTTTCGCCTCTGATGCATCAAGACCACTGTACTTGTTCTTCCAACGATAAAACGTATTACCGCATATTCCGTATTCACGAGAAATATCATTTACTGATCTACCACTTTCATGCTCTTTTACTATCTTAATGATCTTGTTGATACTGAATCTTGACTTCATACGCTCCCCTTAATAACGTTTTGTGCATAGTCTGAAACTCTAAATAAAATCAAGTTAAAATAATATAGAAATATCTCAAACTATTTTACACATTTTTACACATTAACTTTGGACCAGCTTTTGGGGACAACGTCAAATATATTGAACATTATAAATAGTTGTAGCAGAATAAACTGCTAACATAAGAACAAAAATACTAATTAATAAAATATTTTTCATTTTTATCTCCATGTTCAAAAAGTTATTCTATTTTTCAGTGTCAATTCAATTTTATTCGAAAGAAAGTAGTTTAACACTATTCTATAAGATGTGAACAATCTTCACAGGAGTGATATTGACAATTTTCATAATAAATGTTTAGTAAACCTTGTTGATAAATTGCTTTTGTCCTGATTAACTGTTTCTGGTCTTCATTAAGGAATTTTGCCATATATTGCGTTAAGTAGTTAGCAGGTAAACCAGGATAGTTTTGATAGATAGTATTGGCAGCATCTTCTAACTTTGCGTAATGTTTTTCCCGTGCATATAAAATAGTAAGAGGAAGAATGATGTTAATCAGAATTGTATCAATGCGTGTTTTTCCTAGTTTATATCGCTGATTAATATAATCGTTTTCCGTTTGAAAATAACTATACAATTTCTTCTTAAATTCACTCAGCTTAAAATTATTAGATGGAAAAGAGAATAATTTTAAGATCTGATGAAAGAAGGATGATTCCAAGCTATCATAAAGCAGATCTACAATTTGCAAGACTCTTACAACAGGGTGATTAACTGGTCTAATTCTGAATAGTTTCCATTTGATATCAGACGATTCATTTATATATTTCTGCTTTTGAAACAGAGTTAACCACTTTATTTTTAAATCGTTAGAAAATGTTGATGGTAAATGATCGATTAATCCTGATGAACAAATCAGAATTGCAATGAATTGATCTTTTGACATGCCTTTATCATAACATTGTTTCAATTCTCTAAAAGGGATATTCAAGGCAATCTGCAGCATCTGATATTTATTCTTAGAATAACCTAATGCTTCAAAGAATCCTAAATACAATAATTGATCAAAATCGCTGAAGTAATGTTCTGCACCAAATCTTTTTACTTTTTTTTCAAAACGAATCATTCCCATATCTGCAAGAACCTGTTTTGTTCTATCTAAACTCATATTACTGAATAATAGGCACATTTTGTCTTTTTCAATATATGGTTCATCTGTATAATGTTTAATTAATTTGTTTACATCATCATCCAATTTGTCCTTAATCTGTAATATCTCAACTTGATCTCCATTTTCACTAATTGTATAAGGGATTTTTCCATTGTCTTCGTATACAACATGTAACAATACATTATTGAATTCAGGATTTTCATTATGAGAGTGTGACTTCCAATGATAAGTAGTAATATCTAATTCAATATCTCCCTTGAGAACTTTCCCATCAAGTTTGATGATAGCATCTTTGAAATCTGCTCCAGAATCTGTATTCCAGCGTCCAGGAAACTTTATACTAATTCTTTTACCTGATTGTGTTTCAAGATTTTTTTTTAGATGGTTTGCATCCCAGATATGATATAAAAATTCTTCAGAAAATTGCATGATACCTCCTATTGTTCTTCACGAAATTTATATTTTTTCTCAATATAGCTATTTAGGTATTTCAACAATTTTTAATACTACAATTTCTTATATTATTACAATTTCTCTTGTATTTCTTGTTTTATAAATTATTCTTAAAAAAACAATCAAATATATCTTTTCTCCAAGTATTTAGAAGTTGATTATTTCTAAAGTTATTTTTTTTCTTATCTTCTAATAATTTAACTAAATCCGCACGTGTAGCAATTATATCAGTGGCAATATTAAATTCCTTTGCCTTTTCAATTACAAACTTTTTCAATTTTACTAACTCATTTCCTTTAATGACGAATTTCATATCATTCAATACACTACTCAGGTCTTCGTCTGAGTTTAAAGCTCTCTTTAAAACCATAATAATATCTTTACCGAAATGCTTAAGTCTTTTTGGTGGAAGTAAAAGCATTTTTTGTAAATCTTGCAAATTCTTAGGATTTTCATGAACAATTTTCAATAAGACATTATCTTTAAAAATGAATGTCTTAGGAATATTTTTCTTCTCAGCCTCTTCTTCACGCCATGCTGCTAAATGCTTAGCTAATTTTAGTTTAATAGGACCTAATCTTTTTATACCCTTTAATTTAAGATATCTTTCTTCAGTTTTAATTTTCTTGTATAGTTTATCATGTTCATATACTTTCATTTCATCGTTAAGCCAGCCTACAAAACCATTCTGAGTAATTTTATTTAATAATATCTTACGGATTTCACACATATAGATAACATCATCTATCGCATAATTAACTTGTTTCTCCGTCAATGGTCTTCGTGTCCAATTTGTTGTTGTTTCACTTTTTGGAAGAGAAATGCCCAGCAACTCCTCGGTTAGCTTTGCTAAAGAGATCGTATGATCTAAACCTGCAAACCCTGCTGCACGACGAGTATCAAAGATATTTCTAGGAGTTATATTCTTACAATGTCGCGACAAAATTAACAAATCTTGCTGAGCATCATGAAGAATCTTTACAATCCTGTTATCTATTAGGATTTCTCCAAAAGCAGAGATATCACTGATATTGATTGTATCGATCAAGTAACACTCATCTCTAGAAAACGCAACTTGAATTAAACCAAGTATTGGATTATATGTTTCTCTCCACAAAAATTCAGTATCTACAGCAATAACTTTTTGTGCTTTCGCTTTAATAATAAATTTATTGAATTCATTTTTTGTATCAATATAGAAATCTTTATTCAAGTTGAACCTCTCCTAAAACATGATTTATTTAGTATGAACTTATAAAATTTAATCTGAATTATCAAACAAATATGAATTTTTTAACTTCTTTTGCTATTGCCAAACAACAAGTTAAACCAGGTGACTCTATACCTATACAATTTATAAAGTTAGGGTAACCTTTCTCAGATTCTTCTTTAATATAAAAATCTCTAAAATCTCCACCTTCTTCTTGTAGTTTAGCTCGTATTCCACAGTCATCAAGATGAAAGTTTTCTTCATCGATATTTATGTATTGTTTTATAGCTTTTAGAAATTCAGGTTTATATTCTTCATTCATGTCGTAATCAATCTTATCAACATAATAAGCATTTGGTCCAAATCGAACATCATCTTGTAAATTAATTGTAAGATGAATTCCTAAAAAGATTCCATTTGGATCGGGAACCGGATAGATTAGATGATTAATATCTGTGATCTTAGATGATTTATAATATTCACCTTTACACCAGTGTATTTGCAGATTTTCACGTTCTATATTGATCCCGATCATCTCAGCAATTTTATCAGAATGCAATCCGGCACAATTAATAATTGTTTTTGCTTCAAATACTTCACCGTTTGCAAAATTAACAAGATATCCTTCAGCTAATGTATCAATCGAAATAACTTCCATATCATAAACAATGAATGCTCCATTATTTTCAGCTTCACTTTCCAGTTTCTGCATAAGTTTATGTGAATCAATTATTCCTGTTGTTGGTACTTTTAATGCATATTCAGCTTTTATTTGCGGTTCAATTTTTTTACACTCAGATTCATTTATAATCTGTAAATTTGGAACACCATTTTTCTCACCATTGATCTTTAGTTCTTCCAATATGGATAATTCCTTTTTGTTATTGGCTACAATAAGTTTGCCACAGTTTCTAAAAGGAATATTCTTTTCTTTTGCAAATTGATAAAGTTTTTGAACTCCATTAACGCATAATCGAGCTTTTAGTGAACCTTTAGGATAGTATATTCCTGAATGCATAACTTCGCTGTTTCTGCTGCTGGTGTGCCTTCCAAAGCTCTCTTCTTTTTCAACAAGTACAATATCTTCACACTCTTTTGCAAGTTCTCTTGCAACAGACAATCCAATCACACCCGCACCAATAACTAAGATATCAACATGTTCCATTAGCTCTCCTTAAAATTGGAATTTAGTTTATTTTAATATTATCGATAAGCCTGGTATTTTCAATTACAATCGCAAGTGCAATTCTTGATCCACTTACAATATTTGTGATATGCTCCAATGTATTCGGATCAAAGGCTTCGATGTAATCTATCACACCTTCATTGTCTTCTATCAAATCAGTCATTTGAGCAATTATTTCGTCAGAGGATTGTATATTCTCATTAAACAATTTCTGTGCCAGCAAAAGCGATTTATTTAAACAAAGTGCTTTTTCTCTACCAATTTTTGTTAAATACTTGTTACGTGAACTTAAGGCGAGACCGTCTCTCTCTCTTTTAATGGAACATCCAACTATCTTTGTTTTAAAGTTTAGATCTTTTACCATTTGCCTAAGCACAACTAATTGCTGAAAATCCTTTTCACCCATGAACATGAAGTCAGGCTCAATAATGTTCATTAACTTTGTTACTATAGTTGTAACCCCGCGAAAATGTGTTGGACGCGATCTTCCGCACAAAACTTGAGTAATTTTATCTACATTCACCCATGTTTTAAAATCATTGGGATACATTTGTTCATTAGTTGGGAAAAAGATGTAATCAACATCTAATTCAGTTAGTAATTTAATATCACGTTCAATGTTTCTAGGATAGTTACTTAGATCTTCGTTTGCACCAAATTGAGTTGGATTTACAAAAATACTTACAACAATTACATCCGAAATTCTTTTCGCTTCTTTTACAAGGCTCAGATGCCCTTGATGTAAGAAACCCATAGTTGGAACAAAGCCTACTTTTCCAATCATTTGTCTGCATATTGTAGACATTTCTTCAATAGAATTTATGAGTATTGGAATCATTTTACTAGGTAGTACTTCTTGTTTTCATCGTCTTCAACTACGAGTATAGTCTGAGAATAATTCTTCAGTTCCTCTTCATCCAATAAACCATAACTAGCAATTATCACTTTATCATTTATGCTAACTAAACGTGCAGCTGCTCCATTAACGCCGATAATACCGGAATTGGCTTCACCTTCCAATACATATGTTGAAAATCTACTTCCGTTGCTAATATTGTAAATATCAACTTTCTCGCCGGGTAGTATTCCTGTTTTATCCAAAAATATTTTATCAATTGTAATGCTGCCAACATAGTTAAGATCACGCATTGTAATATTAGCGCGATGTATTTTTGATAAAAGCATTGTTCTTTGCATTTATCCTCCAATTATTCTACAAGATTTATTGTGTTTTGCAAAATGGAAATATTGGTGTCTTTCTGAGGACGAACCTACATAGTCATTCGACGAAGAATCTCATTATAAAAGGAGATCCTTCTTGAGAACAACGTACAGAAATACTTCAGGATGACAAAACACTCTATTATACAAATTCCTTTCTACAAAACTAATTTCAAATATTTTGTAATAAACTTTTTTGTAAACTAATTTTAGGTTTCTTCAATATCTTCCTTCCAATTTAAAGCTGTTAGCTTACCCTTTTCTTCGTTAACAGTTTGAAGTAGAATAGCTCCAGCAATGAAGAACAGACCAACTGAAAGGATCGCCCATTTCTGATCTCCGGTTATCCGAGATACTTCTCCATAAACTAGCGGACCTAGAATTGAAGCAATGCGTCCTGTGACAGAATAGAAACCAAAGAATTCTGTCATTTTTGCATCAGGAGTAAGAAGTACAAGCATTGCTCTACTGCTAGATTGACTCGACCCAATAGCAATTCCCGCCAGCATTCCAATTAAATAAAATTCATTAACACTTTTACACAAAAATACCCAAACTACTACTGCGATCCAAATTACAAGTGTTATGCTAATTGTTTTTTTTGCACCAATTTTATCGAAAATATAACCAAAGATAAAAGCTCCGATCATCGAAGTAACATTTGCAATCACAAAATAAGTGATCAATTGCTTTGTATCCATTCCAAATTTGGTTGCTCCGTAGATCGCCCCAAAACTGATAACAATTATAATTCCATCATTATAAATAAGATAGCTAATGATAAATTTAATAAGTTCTCTGAAATCTTTAATATTCTCAGTAGAGTTTTTTATACGTTTAAATGCAGTTCTAAAGTAATTTGTTCTCTTAGAAGGCTTCTTCACTTCTTTTAGAAGAATGAAAGTTGGAATTGCAAATATTCCAAAGAAAGCTGCTACAGTTGGGAACACAAGGCGAATCCAATTATTGTGAACAAGCGGCAGCATGAGCAGCAGTGCAATGAGTCCTCCAATGTACCCTACAGCCCATCCCCAACCAGAAACCTTACCTATTTCTTCACGAGGGGCAATATCAGGAAGAAGTGCATTATAAAACACATTTCCGCTATTGAAGGCAAAATTTGCTATGATGAAGAAAAACATTCCTTTAAAAATATCACCTGCTTGAACAAAAAATAAAAGTGCTGTAAAAATAACTGTTAAATAACAGTTGTAAAATAGGAACTTCTTCTTTGCTCTTGAGAAATCTGCTACTGCTCCGAATATTGGTGCAGTTGCGGCAACCATCAGCATTGAAATGCTGATAGCTCTTCCCCATAAAGCTGTCCCAAGTTCACCCTGATTAACTACAACATCCCTAAAATATACACTGTAGATCACAGTTACAATAATGGTTGTAAATGATGAGTTGGCAAAATCATACATCATCCAGCCAAAAATACTTTTATTCAATTTCACTTGTTTTCCTTATCACATCATTCAAATCAATTTCGGGTAATCCAAATGATCTATAATTTGTAATATTCGGTGTTGCTATAAATATTTGATGCTTTCCTTTAAGCATTTCGATAATTCTTTGGGTTCTCATCTTATCTAAATCTGCCAGAACATCATCAAACATTAAAATTGGCGTATCATCATCTTTTTCTTTGATGAGTTCTGTCTGAGCTAATCTCATGGCAATTGCTATAGATCTTTTCTGACCCTGAGAGCTATATTTTCTTGCAGAATGAGTGTTAATGAAAAGTTCAACATCATCAAGATGCGGACCAGCAAGTGTTCTTTCCCGATATTTCTCTTGGTCTTCGATCTGAAGTAAATAATCTATAATATTACTCATTATATCTTCACTATCATTAGGAAAAGAATATTTATATTTTGTACTTAAATTCTCTTTTTCACCGCTTATTTCTTTATAATAGTCTTCTAATAATGGTGCAAAGTTAATTAAATATTTTTGCCGGAAACTTATAATCTTAGTTCCTGCCATAGCAAATTGTTCATCCCAAACTCTCTTTTCATTGCTGGAGTAATCTGTTTTAAACAATGCATTTCGTTGCTTTAGAATTCTTTTGTAGTTCCTTAAGTGTTCAATATAATCAAATGAATATTGAGAGATAGCTTGATCTATAAAATTTCTACGGTAAACGGGTGATCCAGAAATAATTTCTATGTCGTTTGGAGAAAAATAAATTACTTTTAAGTATTTATAAAGTTCGCTAATTCTTGCAATGTTACTTTTATTTATCTTAATTATTTTCTTTGCTTTGTCCGATGCTGCTTCAAAGAAATGTGATTTGTTTTTGATTGTAAAATCGGCTTCTAAACGGAAAAATGCTTTTGAGAAATTTATCAATTCCAGATCCTTTGTAGTCTGAAAAGATTTCCCAAAAGCAAAGTAAGATATAGATTCCAGAAGATTTGTTTTTCCAATCCCATTCTCTCCAATTATCAGGGCACCTTCCGGAAAAAAATTTAATTTAATGTCGGAATAATTACGAAAATTCTTTATCTTGAGTGAAGATATCAGCAACCTAAACTAACCGAAGTGGCATTAACAAAAATCTTGCCTCAAAATCTTCTTTCGTCTCAGTATTAAAGAAAAGAGCAGGTTCGTTTGATTTTCCCATTCTAATTTCTATCTCATCCGATTCTATAACAGAAAGTATTGCAATAAGATATCTATAATTAAATGCGATTGTTAATGGCTCACCAGAATATTTAAGATTTTCAAGTTTTTCATTGGCTTCACCTTCTTCACGCTTAACACTACTAATTATAAGTGAGTTATCGGCGATATCCATTTTTATTTTGAATGTCTCTTCAGATGCTAGTAGCGAAACTCGTTTTACAGCTTCACGTAGTTTTTTCTTATCAATTACTAGAACGTTATTGTTATTCAAAGGAATTGCCTTTGTGTAATCTGGAAATCTTCCTTCTATAATATGTGTAAAGATTGTGTAGTTTCCATATGCGAACATTACGCGATTTGATTCAATCAATACTGCAATATCAGGGAGGTCATCTGTAATTATTTTTTCTAGGAATAAGAAGCCTTTGGTTGGAATTATCTGTTCCACGGGTTGGGGTAAGTCAATTTGTTTCTTAAGTTTAAATTCAGCAATTTTTTTACCATCTGTTGCAACCATTAACTGAGAGTCTGCAGCCATCTTCCAAAAAATACCTGAAAATATTGGACGGTTAATTTCTGATGAAACTGCAAAATGTGTATTGTCGATCATTTTTTTAAACATTTTTGCATCTAAAGTAATAACATTAGATAAATCTTTTTGCGGTACCAATGGGAACAGGCTACTTTCTGCACAAAGTAAACTAAATTTAGATTGTTCACATTGTATTTTTAATGTATCTTCATTAACTATAAAGTGTACCATAAATTCTGGAAGTGAATTAATGATTTCATTAAGATTTTTAGCTGATATTGCAACTTTACCGCTTTCAGATATATTTGCTTCGAATTCTACAACTACAGTAATTTCTAAATCTGTAGCAGTAAATCTAATTATGTTGTTCTGCTCATCAGCTTCTATTAAATAATTTGTAAGTATGGGCATTGTATTTTTACTGGGTACAATATTATAAAGATATTGAATTTGAGCCTGTAAATCTACTTTTTCAATAGAAAATTTCATATTATCCTCTTTACATTTTAATATTTGTTAACTAAATAAACAATTAATAAAATAAAAGCAAGAGTAAAAACTCTTGCTTTTATTTGCTAAATAATTTTTTACTTAACAGCGTCTTTAAGTTTTTTACCAGCTTTGAAAACTGGAACATCACGAGCAGGTATTTGAATTTTTTCTTTTGTTTGAGGATTAACACCTGTACGAGCATTTCTGTGGTTAACTTTAAAGGTACCAAAACCTACTAAGGAAACTTTGTCACCTTTCTCTAATGCGAGTGTAATACCATCAATAATAGCATTTAATGCGAGATTTGCAGCTTTTTTTGTTACACCTGCTTCTTCAGCAATCTTAATAATCAAATCTTGTCTGTTCATTCATATCCTCCTTATTTATTGGGTTAACGAACATGCATTTAGTTTTTCCTTTTGCGAAATATCTTGTCAATAAAAAAATCTATAGATAGCCATTTTTAAAGGGTTATTTATGATTTATAATGCCTGTATATTTTAATTATATTGTTATGTAAGAAGCGTTAACTCATTAATTTACAAAATGTTAAGATGAAGGATGAGTAAAGGTTAATCATTATATTATTTTTATAAATAAAAAAGGTAATTGCATTTCATTAAAAAATAAGCACTTCCAGTGTTTTAATTCTATTTAATAGATAGTAGTTCGTGAATTTTGATTACTATCTTCTTTCCTTTAACTGTTGCATCATCAATATATTTTGCATTGATTTTGTCTTTAGCCTGTTCAAATGTGCTCTCGCTGATAATGATATTGTTCTTTGTTTCATAGTCTCTTGTAAGAGCTTCAATCCTAGCACCTGCATTCATATTATCGCCAATTGCTGTATAATCAAAGATTTGTTCAGATCCTAGATTCCCAACTGTTACTACACCAGTATTGATACCAATTCCAATTTCAAATGGATCTCGATTTTCTGATTTCCATTTCTCTTGTAATTCATCCATTCTTTGTCGCATCTCCATTGCAGCATTACAAGCATAAAATGCATGGTCATCAAGTTCTACGGGTGCTCCAAAAATTGCCACGATCTCGTCTCCAACGAATTTGTCTAAAGTTCCTTTATTTTCTGTAATTATATCAACCATTTCAGTTAAATATTCTCTAAGAATATCTACTGTTTCTTTAGGAGAATGACTTTCTGTATATGGTGTAAAAGATACAATATCAGAATATAACACAGTAACTTCCTTTTGAACGCCCCCATATTCTAACTTTTTTGGATCTCTTATAAGTTCTTCAACCAATTCAGGTGCAATATATTGCCCAAAAGCTTGTTTGATAAATTTTCTTTCTTTTACAGTTTGAACATATTGAAAAACCAAACCGACAATATATATTATAATAATAAGAATCGGGATTTGTAATATTGGTACCAATATTTGTTCAGTACTGAATAAGAAATAAGAAATCCATATAAATCCAATAATAAAAACAATATTGATAAAAACTGAAACTGTTGGTTTAATTATTGAATTAAAGATAAAGAGTAATATTGTAATTAAAAACGTAAATAGAAGATATGGGATAATTGGAAACCTTGTCAGATAATCGCTTCTTAACACAGTCTCAATAAAATTTGCATGAATCTCTACACCAGGCATTAATTGATTGTTTTCGGAAAAGAATGGTGTATGATGAGTATCATGAAACTCTACTGAAGTTAGCCCGATAAGAACGATCTTATTTTTAAATTTATCCGCAAGTTGGTAATATTGATCGAGATCTGTATCCAATTCTTTTTCAAAATTAGTAATAAAGGTAGAATCGTCAATTACATCCGCAAAATCATAAGTATTAAATGTTCTGGCAGGACCGTAATAGTTTATAAGAGCACTTTTGGAAGTTATTTTAGGTATATAATTACTTCCAATTTTAAAGAACTTTGGATAATTTTCAATGTTTTCTGAAAGCAGATCTAACTTATAATGACGCGCCATAGCAATCGTTCCGATGGATAGTTTCATCTCTTTTGCTCTTTTCTGGTACAACTCATACCGCCTTACAAATCCATCGGGATCGGCTGATATGTTAACTGTTCCCCAATCTATACCAGTTTGCGTTAACAATGAAATGGGAGAAAGTAATTGCTCTCTTACTGAGTTATTGTATTGAGTCCGAATAAGTTTTCCAGAAAGAATTATATTATCATATTTTGCAATAGTTGCAGCTAATTTAGAATCAGAATCAATATTAGTTCTTTCTGTAAATTCAATATCAAAAATTATTTGGCTTGCACCAGAGTTCTCCAAATTCTCGATAAGTCTAGCATGATATTCTCTAGGGAATGGCCATCGTTCATTTAATGTGTTGAACGTATCATCTCCAATCTCAACAATCACAACATCATCGGAGATCTCTTGAACACCTCTCAACATAAAGAAAACATCATATGCTTTATGCTCCAGATTATTCCAAAAATTTGTTATGAATAATATTTGAACTATAACGAATAAGATAAATGATATGATTATATATTTTAATATTTTCATATTTAAAATTTCTGTGAAATATTCATCTTGAAGTTCAATCTTGAATAATCATTATAAGGGCTATCTGAATTCTGATAACTTTTTAAACCTGCATCAGCAGAAATAACAGAGTTTGACGTAATTTTATAACTAGAGCCAAGATTAAACATTTGAGCTGATTGTGAATCAATATCACCACTGAAGAGATTATAACGGAATTCGACATAAGGCTTTAGTTTGCTCTCCATAAGATCAAATTCTCCCCGTATCTATTACTTGATCCTCAATGCTCTCCAGAAAATCATCGAAATTCTGAGTAATTTGAAAATTTGAACTATTATTTGAATTTATAATTTCAGAACTTGGAATTGGTTCTAAAGGAAATTGCCCTGGAACATGTGGTATCATAGTAGCATTTGCTACTGATTCTCCATCCCAAAACATTTCACAATACATAATTGCACTAATTGGGAAATCGCCTGATATTTTTATTCGAAAAAGGTCAGGTTGAAGATTGGGCTCATCGGGATTGAAATTTGCAGGATATAAAACATTATAAGTTTGTGAGAATTGAGTTTGAGCATTATCAAAAGCTAGGCTTTGTGCAAAAAGGCTTAAAGAAATTGTAAGAATTAAAACTACTAATATTTTCTTCATTTTTCCTCCGATACAACAAATTAACGATTTAACGAAAGTTTAATTATTTGTAACAATAAATCTTTGAAATTCAAACCAAATTCTTTGGCAGCCATTGGAGTTAAACTTAATTGCGTCATCCCGGGTAGGGTGTTAACTTCAAGGAAATAGAAATCTTTTCCATCATATCTGAAATCAACTCTCCCGTACACCTCACATCCAAAGAGTTTAAATACATCCAGTGCTTGTTTCTGAATTAATTGCACTTCTTCGTCCGTAAGTTTAGCAGGAACTTCATAGACCGTTTTTCCCTTTGTATATTTACTTTTATAATCATACCAGCCATCATTTGGAATTATCTCAACAACTGGTAATGCTTCATTCCCTAATATTGTTACAGTTAATTCTCTTCCATCAATGTATTGTTCAATAATTGCTTTCTCACTATATTTAAGTGCAAATTCAATCGAATCAGATAACTCACTTTCCCCGTTTATTATACTAATACCAACAGAGGATCCAGAGTCATTAGGTTTTACAACCATTGGGAAGTTAATATCTTGAATAATTGAATCATAATCATATTCATAATCTTTATAAATAAGTCTTCGTTTGGGAAGTTTTATTTTGATGTAATTGGCAAGAATGCCTGAGATATATTTATCCATTGAAATTGCACTGGCCCGTTGTGCAGAACCTGTAAAGGGAATATTACTTAAAGCTAGAAGCGCTTGAATTCTTCCATCTTCACCTTCCGCACCATGTAATCCATTAAACACTATATCCGGTCTCAGCTCTTTTATTTTATCTATCATTATCGAATATGTTTCAAATTCAGCCGGATCAATAATTGTAGGTATACATTCTTCACTTATCAGTGCGTTCTTAATTTCTCTGGAGCTTGTTCTGGAGACTTCAGCTTCTTCTGAATACCCGCCAGATAAAATTATTATGTTTTTTAAATCATTCATATACGTTTTATCTTTATGTGAAATAAATGTGTCAAGAATAATAAGATTTTAGCGTTTTAATAGATTTAATATCTTTTAAGAAATCTGGATATGATTTTTCTACTGAAGGGGAACCTGTGATTGAGATTTGTGGGAAAATGAGCTTTAAAATATGAAAAGCCATTACAAGTCGATGATCATGATGTGAATTGAGTGTTATACTACCTGGTATTTTATTTAATGGTGTAATAACCAGAGCACCTTTATTATAAGAAACATTAGCTCCAATTCGTGACAACTCTTCCACAAGAGCATTAATCCTATTAGATTCTTTATATTGCAAATGTTCAATATTCTTTATTATTGTTTTTGTATCTGCAAAAAGTGCGATTATGGCTAGTGTTGGAACTTGATCAGGCATGTCCATCATATCAATAGTAATACCTTTTATCTTATTTCGACAAACAGATATTACATCTTTTTTAACTTCTATCTTAGCACCTATTTTTTTTAAAATTGTTAAGAAGTTGAAGTCCGTCTGCAAAGAAGATTGTTCTATAGTATTAGTTGATACCGCTGATTTGCTTAATGCTCCTAATGCCCAGAAATAACAAGCTGAAGAGAAGTCTGGTTCAATATAGTATTCATTTAAATTATTGTATTCCTGACCCGATTGAATAAATATTCTGCTGCCATCAAAATCTACTATAACACCAAAATCCTGCATAATTTTAATTGTCATGTCAATATAGGTTCTGGAAACAATGTTTCCGTTTAAAAAAAGCTCTAGATCATTATTGTAAGATGGGGCTATTAATAATATTGCGCTTATGAATTGGCTTGAAATATCTGCAGGAAGATCAAGAATTTCACCCTTAAGATTTGAACCATTCACAATTTTTGCATTCCCCTTGGAAACGATAGTTGATCCCATTTGTTCAAGTATTTCTAGTAACGGTACTATTGGTCTTGATTTCAATTGTTCGGATGTTGTAATAATATATTTAGATCTACTAATTGCAGCGGTTCTTGCCATTAAAAATCTGTAAGCTGTTCCAGAATCATTAATAAAAAGCTCAGCATTCCGTTTCAGCTTTTTTCTAGGTTTAACCATCCAGTGATCTTCAGATCTATCAATTATTACACCTAGCTTCTCTAAATTATCTAACATTGTGATAATATCTAAACAATTAGAAGGATTTAATATTTTAATTGGTTCTGTTAAATAAGATGCAATTATAAGCACTCGGTTTAAAATTGATTTCGAGCCTTCGACCGAAATATGACCTGAAACATCTAAATAATTTTTCATTTTATCCTCAAATCTTGTGCAAACATTACTGAGTATGATATTATACGTCAATAAACTATTTTTATTTTGACAACAAAAGTACAAGTTCATTTATTCCCCTAATAAGTAAAGAGAGGTTGTTAATGTCTGGCATAATAAATATAGAGAACATGAAGAAAGAATACAGGATGGGAAAAATAACTGTACCTGCTTTAAATGGTGTTGATATATCTATAGAAGAAGGTGAATTTGTAGCGATCATGGGTCCTTCTGGATCTGGGAAATCTACTCTAATGCACATCATCGGCTGTTTAGACAAACCAACAAATGGTAATTACACACTCAATTCCGAAATAGTTAGTGAAATAAAGAAAGGTAAACTTTCTATGATTCGTAATAAACAAATCGGTTTTGTGTTCCAAACATTTAATCTTCTGCCCCATTTAAATATTCTTAAGAATGTAGAACTGCCTCTCATGTATGCTGGGTACAATAAGAAAAAGAGAACAAGCACGGCAAAGAAAGTTCTAGAAGAAGTTGGATTAGGTGATCGTTTAAAACATAAACCTTCAGAACTTTCCGGTGGGCAGAGACAAAGAGTAGCAATTGCCAGAGCTATAGTTAATAATCCCACTATTATTCTTGCAGATGAACCTACTGGAAACCTTGATACTGCATCCGGTGGAGATATACTTTCAATATTTTCTGATCTTAATGATAAGGGTCACACCATAATTATGGTAACACACGATCCAGCAGTTGCAAAGAGAGCTACAAGAGTAATAAATATTGTAGATGGGCTGATACAAGATGGCGATATCACTTAAAGAAAACATAATTGTAGGTTTCTCTGATTTTTGGTCTCGCAAGATTAGAAGCATTATAACCGTAATGGGTATAGTTTTGGGAACTATGTCTATTATTGTTGTTCTAGCTTTGGTAAAAGGTATTAATGCTCAGACCATGAAATGGATGATGGAACGTGGAGGTTTGAGTAAAATTACTGTAAGTAGAAATTGGCGATATGAGAAACCAGATCATGTTAAGAATTATTTTACATGGAAAGAACTTAAACTCATTCACTCACTCATTCCTGAAGCAAAATATTTTAATCCTCAGCAACGGCATTGGGTACGTCACTCATACGAAGATAAAAATTATCAAGCGTCTGTACGTGGTGTTTTGCCAGATTATTCTAAGATCGAGGAATGGGATGTTCAAAAAGGAAGATTTATCAGTTCTTTTGATATTGAACAATCTAACGATGTTATTGTGTTAGGAACAACTATAAAGAAAGAACTATTCGGTAATAAAAATGCTGTCGGTGAAGTTATCACCGTTCATGATAGACGGCTGAAAGTTATTGGTATAATGGATTTCCGATATATGAAAAACAGCGGCGCAATTGGAAATGATAATGCGTTTTCTTATTTAAACAGGCGCTCATTTACACCACTTACAACTATGATACATAAAGGTAGTGGAAATGACAATATTTCAACATTTACTCTAAAAGCTCACGACGCAGAGAGTGCACCGGCTTTACGTGAGAAACTCAGTAACATAATTTTAAATTTAAGAAGAGGATTACCCGTCTTTGAAGTTGAATCTGCCAAAGAAGAAGCTGAGGAAGCAGCTCAAAATAAGAAGATGTTCACAACAATTTTTTATATAATAAGCGTGATATCACTTTTTGTAGGTGCTATTGTGATAGCAAATATCATGTTAGCAACTATACAAGAACGAACACGTGAAATTGGAATTAGACTTACTGTAGGTGCTAGAAGAAGAGATATTTTTGTTCAATTTTTGGTTCAAACTATATTGGTAACAACTATAGGTGGTATCTTTGGAATTATTTTAGGTTTATCTCTTTTAGATGTTGTCAGTAACTTTTTAGATATGGAGCTAATAGCCGGTGTTGCAATGATTTTTGTAGCATTGTTGGTATCAGCAGGAGTTGGATTAATCTCAGGAATTATTCCAGCTATTATTGCAAGTAAATTAGACCCTGTAGAGGCATTAAGGTACGAATAAATGAGGTTTAAAATGGTTATTAATAAAATATTCACATTTCTTAAGATCTTTTGGAAAAAATATAATGAAGATAAAATATTTAAAGAATCTGCAGCACTTACTTATGTTACACTATTAGGATTTATACCTTTTATTATATTCCTACTTTTCTTCCTACCAGATCTTTCCTTCATGAAAATGGAAGATCAAATATCCAAATTAGCATTATCCATTTTTGTTCCTGAATCAGCTGAAATGATCTTTGAATATATCTCTCAAATTGCGAGTAAAAGAATACCATTCAATCTGATAAGTTTTTTCATTTTACTAGGAACTTCTTACTCATTATTCCAGATTATCAACTCATCATTTGACAACATTCTTAATGCCAAAGAAGTAAAATCTAAAAAGTTTTTAACTGAGATCACAAGATTTTTTGGAATGACGATTTTTGGATCTGTGATAATTTTGGCTCTACTCTCTGCGATTTCACTTCCCATCGCCTCAAAATTTCTAAAAATGCATTTCTTACAAAATCTATCATTATATTTTACACCATTTTTGATACTCTTTATTATCTTCACATTAGGATTTTTCTATATTCCTACCGTTAAAGTAAAAAAACGTTCAATTGTGATTGGAGCTGCAATTTCAGCAATTGTATGGATCCTCTTTAAGTCTTTCTTTAATTGGTATATAGCCACACTTACTAATATCGAATTGATATTTGGAGTGCTTGGTGCTGTTCCCATATTCCTGATCTGGATCTATACAAACTGGATAATTATGCTTAGCGGTGTTGTAATTGTTTCTATTCTAGAAGGACGTCATCAACGACCTGAATCTTTACAGAATGATAGTGAATATTTAAAAATAAGCATAGAGAGAACTATTCCTTTAAAATCTAAGCACAAGAAGATGAAAACAAAGCTTAGTAAAGATGATTTAAAAGAGATCTTACAAGAACTTATAGAAACTCCGAAAGAAGATAGTGACTCAAACAAAAAACAGTTTACAGAAAAAGACGAATAATTTTTTTCGCAGTTAATTATATAATTAGTGGAGACGTGTCCGAGTGGCTTAAGGAGCACGCTTGGAAAGCGTGTATGCGGCAACGTATCCTGGGTTCGAATCCCAGCGTCTCCGCCA
>Ga0307987_1000832_pt1 | contig 17717 bp, 15 predicted proteins | sample EllFjometagen181_FD_203157 | JGI IMG/M metagenome (GOLD analysis project Ga0307987, IMG submission 203157) | Marine microbial communities from Ellis Fjord, Antarctic Ocean - #181 | ecosystem: Environmental > Aquatic > Marine > Unclassified | place: Southern Ocean | collected 2014-10-08
CTGGTGGAAGTAGATGATTATGAAATGCCCATCATGGACGGCAGCGCCATGGATTTCACACGGGCCTTGACAGCCGCCGGAACCATCGAGCAAGATGCTCCCAAACATTTTATCATTGTCAAAAAAACCATTCAGGTTCAAGACCAGGACAAATCGGTAATGGTTCTGCCGGAACCCTGTTTTAAAATAACCTGCTCCATTGACTTTGCCCACCCCTTGATTGGCAAACAAAGGATCACCTATGACCGAGCAAAGAATAATTTTGAGCAAGAGATCAGCCGTGCCAGGACATTTGGATTTATCAAGGACCTTGAGCTTTTAAGAAAATTTTCCCTTGGAAAAGGAGGAAGCCTTGACAATGCCATCGTTATTGATAAAGATAGAATCTTAAATGAAGAAGGGTTGCGCTATCCCGATGAATTTGTCCGACACAAACTGCTGGATAGTCTGGGAGATTTTTCCCTTCTGGGCATGCCCATCCAGGGACATATTATTACCCATAAGTCCGGGCATACCCTGAACCATTTGTTCATTAAAACCTTTCTTGAAAATAAAGATTGCTGGGAAACCGGACCCGCAAGGATGGAATAGGCGAATTGACCATGAATTTTTTGATGCAGTCTAAACGATATCTTCTTCCCTTTATTTTTATGGTTTGGGTCACGCTTCTCGTTCCCATGAGCACCTTTGCCGACAACACTGCCAACCTTGTCAATATAAAGCTTGCCAACACACGGGATGACCTTTTGACTTATTTTGAAGTCAAAAATGCATTTACCGATAAAATCAATCAGGCCGTTCAAAACGGTGTTCCCACAACCTTTTCCTTTTATGTTTCCCTTTATAAAACAGGCAACACCTTTTTTGATAAAGAAATTGCCGATGTCCAGATAAAATCCACGGTTAAATACAATTCTCTGAAAGAAGAATTTTCTATTTTGCGACCCTGGAAAGATGAGAAACCCGTTGTAACCAAATCATTTGAAGAGGCGAAATCATGGATGACCGAAGTGGACAATCTCAAGGTGATTCCATTAAAGGACTTAATCAAGGGCGATAAGTACCAGATCCGAATTAAAGCTGAGCTGGACAAGGTAACCCTGCCCTTATCCCTCCACTATGTTTTATTTTTTGTATCCTTTTGGGATTTTGAAACAGATTGGTATGTGATAAACTTTACATATTAACCCGAACCTTGTCACAATACCCTGCCGAATCATCAAGTTTATGATTGAGAAACAAGAAAACTCAGCACAAAGGCGCTCCAGAAGAAAACGGGAAGGACTTCTGATTCTGGTCATCCTGATCATTGTCGGTGGCCTTACCGTTGTCGAAACAAGGATCGCCCCCTTTGGAAAGGATTTTTCTCTGTCCAGCACTGTGCTGATGTTTATCCTGATCAATATCAACCTGCTCCTGTTGCTAAGTCTGTTTTTGCTGGTATTCCGAAATCTGGCAAAATTATATTATGAGAAAAAGAACAATATTCTGGGCTCCAAATTAAAAACGCGGCTGGTAACTGCCTTTATCTTTCTGGCCCTGCTTCCCACCACCGTGCTTTTCTTTTTTTCCATACAATTTATTTCAACCTCCATTGCCTTCTGGTTTAATGCCCCGGTGGAACAGACCCTGAACAGCTCGCTTACCGTCGGCCAAAAATTATATGAATACATTGAAGCCCAAAATGAATTTTCTGCCAAAAGAGCCGCTTTTCAGATTGACTCAAGAAAATTGCTGCAACCCGAAAACCGGAAAAAACTGACCCGCTATGCCCAGGTGGTCCAGCGGGCCTTCAACCGCAACGGGATCGAAGTTTATACCCCGGATGCCAAACGGGCCTGCCTCTCTTTGGCCAATGAATTGGAACCCCTTTACTTTGGTTTATTGACCACGACCGACCTAACCAAAATTCCAAGTGCCAAGGTCAGTAACACCATTTACCAAACCATTGAAGAAGGAGAATTTTTACGGACCATCTCCACCATTCCCTTTGGCGTTGAACCGTCAAAGGCCGAAGGGTTTATCGTTGTCACCACCCTGGTATCTCCTGACCTATCGGAAAACCTCAGGGCGATCCTGAAAGGAGTTGAAGAGTACCAGCAACTCAAGCTGACCAAAAGACCAGCCCAGATCTCCTATTATATTGCCCTTTCCATTGTGGCACTCCTGGTGATCTTCTGCGCCATATGGTTTGGATTTCAGATGGCCAAATCCATTACCATTCCCATTATGAAATTTGCAGAGGGGACCCAGCGAATTGCAGATGGAGACCTCGGCTACCAGATTGACTTTCAAACCGATGATGAACTGGGAACCCTGATCAAATCCTTTAACTCCATGACCCGGCAGCTGGCCGCAGGCAGGGAACAAATTGCTCTGACAGGAGAGATGCTCAAAGAGCAGAACACAGAACTGGAAAAAAGCCGGCAATATATTGAAGTTGTCCTCAAACACATTTCCGCAGGAGTTGTTTCCATTGATAACGCCGGAATCATCACCACCATTAACAAGGCCGCAGAATCCATGCTGGGCATTAATAGTCTGAACATCCTGGACAAGAACTTCAGACAGGTGCTCAAGGGAGATTACCTGCAGATGGCCAATAAGATATACGAACAGGCTGTCCAGGGCCTCAAGAATGCACAAATCCCTATTTCAACAAGTATCTCCGGGGCACCCAAACATTTCTCCCTCCATTACAGCACCTTAAAAGATGATACCGACCATACCATGGGAGCGGTTCTTGTGTTTGATGATGTCACGGAGCTTGAAAAGGCCCAGCGCATGGTGGCATGGCGGGAAGTGGCCAGAAGGATTGCCCACGAGGTCAAAAATCCCCTCACCCCCATAAAATTATCTGCCCAACGGCTAAAGCGCAAATATGGGCGACAGATCAATGACGAGATCTTTAACGGATGTGCCGATACCATTGTGGAGCATGTGGACCTGATCCGGAATCTGGTAAATCAGTTTTCCACCTTTGCCAGATTTCCGGACACCAATTTTTCCAAGGACAGAATCGAAAATGTCATTTTAGAAACCATTGTATTATACCGTGAAGGACTTGAACTGGTGGATATCCAGTCAAATTTTGGTGAGGATATCCCCTTTTTGAAACTGGATCATCAGCAGATGAAACAGGCCTTTATCAACCTGATTGACAATGCGGTCTACGCCGTGAATAAAGAGGGAATCATTGTCATTGACGTCTCCTATGACCCCATCTTAAAAATTGTCAGAATTGAGATAGCAGACAATGGCAAAGGAATTTCCGACAAAGAGAAAACAAAATTATTTGAGCCCTATTTTTCCACAAAAAAATCTGGCATGGGACTGGGCCTTGCCATTGTGAATTCGATTATTTCGAACCACAACGGGGTGATTCGGGTCCAGGACAACCCGCCTCGGGGCGCAAAATTTATCATTGAGCTTCCGGCATGATCACTATGACAAAAAACAAACCTTATTTACCAGGAAAGGAGTTTATCTTATGTACCCGGCAGTTTTAATTGTTGATGATGAATCGACCATCATAGACTCCCTTGAGGGAATTCTTTCAGATGACGGCTTCGAGGTGATGCATGCCTATAATGGGTATGAGGCCTTAAAAAAAATAGAAACCGAATCTCCGGACATTGTATTGCTGGACATCTGGATGCCCGGAATGGACGGCATTGATACCCTAAAAGAGATTAAAAAGATATCACCCAATCTCCCGGTGGTCATGATCACAGGACACGGCTCCATTGAATCGGCTGTGGATGCCACAAAATCAGGCGCCTTTGATTTTCTGGAAAAACCCTTGTCCATTGACAAGATCATGGTCACCATCAGCAACGCATTAAATTTTCGAAAATTGGAAGAAGAAAATATATATCTGCGTAAAAAAGCCATAGAAAAAAATTCCATTACCGGTACAAGTATAGCGGTTCAAAAACTTTACGGCGAGATAATGGCGGCCTCTCCTTCCGATGCCTCAATTCTCATAACCGGAGAAAACGGAACGGGCAAGGAAATGGTGGCCAGAACCATCCACCAGCTCAGCACCCGGCCGGAAGAACCCTTTATCATTATCAATTGTGCTGCCATTCCTGAAAAAAATATTGACAGTGAATTGTTTGGCCATGAAAAAGGCTCTTTTGATCAAGCCACCTCCAAAAACAAGGGCAAATTTGAAATGGCATCCGGGGGCACCCTTTTTTTAGATGAGATCGGGGATATGAACATCAATACCCAGGCCAAAATTCTGCGCGCCCTTGAATCAAAGACATTCCAGCGTATCGGTGGGGGGCGCACCCTTCACATGGATGTCCGGCTCATTGCCTCCACCAACAAAAACCTTGAACAAGAGATTGAAAAGGGCAATTTCAGACAGGACCTTTTTTTCCGCCTCAATGTTATCCCCATCCACGTGCCCCCCCTGCGGGAAAGAAAAGGGGACGTTCCATTGCTTGTGGATACCTTCTTTAACAAGATGGCCCTGCAGTCTTCTAACCCCAAAAAAACCCTTTCTCCAAAAGCCCTTGAACTGCTGGACCAATACCACTGGCAGGGCAATGTCAGAGAGCTAAAAAACCTGGTGAAACGTCTGTACATAATGGTGAAAGGGGATATAATTGGCATGGAAGACATCCCCCAGCCCTATAACCCGGAATTCACATCGGAAAAATCCATTGAATCCATACCGCTGTTCAACATGGACAATCTGGAACTGGCCAGAAAAAGATTTGAACAGCAATTTATTTGCAAAAAAGTTGACCAGGACAAAGGCGACCTCAAGGCAACCGCCAAAAGAATCGGCACCAGTGTCCATTACATAAAAAAAAGGATATCATCCCTTTAAGCGTGTCCATGTAAAAAAAGGGGAAGTAACAGAGGGGAAGTAACAGATGAGAATTATCGGATGAGAATTATTGGGGGAAACTTTCGGGGACGAAAACTGATTGCCCTTTCCGGAGATGACATCAGGCCAACGTCGGACCGGGTCAGGGAGGCTGTTTTTAACATAATAGGCCCTTGGATAAGGGAGACAAGAGTTCTGGATCTTTATGCCGGTACCGGTGCCTTGGGGCTTGAGTCCCTGAGCCGGGGAGCAAGAAATGTGGTCTTTATGGATACAGCTCTGTCTTCCTGCGAGGTTATCCAAAAAAATATTGATCTGTGCAAAATGGCCGAAAAGACCACCCTTATTCACCATAATATTATTAGCCCATTCCCCCAAAGTCTTAAAACGGCCCCCTTTGATCTGATTTTTATGGATCCGCCCTATGGAAAGGGGTATGTTGAGGCAACCCTTGGAAAGTCGGATTTTATAGACCTTCTGGCACCTAAAGGCATCGTTGTTGTGGAGCAGTCATTTAAAGAATCTCTTGCCGAACCCGTTAACGGGCTTGACATTTACCGTCAAAAAAAATACTCAAAGACTCGTATTTCTTTTTTAAGAAAACCTAAGTTTTGATAAAGGATCTGGCAACAATGAGTAATAAAAAAATTGCGATTTATCCGGGCTCGTTTGACCCACTGACCAACGGCCATGTGGATGTAATAGAAAGAGCCCTTGAAATTTTTGATGAAGTCATTGTGGCGGTTCTGCACAACCCATCTAAAAAATCATTGTTTTCCTCCGCAGAACGGGTGGAAATGATCAAACAAAGCATGAACGGGCTCACACCCGTGAAGGTGGATACCTTTGATGGTCTCCTGGTGGAGTATGCCCGGATGAAAAAAGCCACGGCCGTCATCCGGGGCATGAGAGCCATCTCTGATTTTGAAAACGAATTCCAGATGGCCTTGATGAACCGGAAATTAAACAAGGATATTCAGTCGGTATTCCTCATGACAGGTCTGCGGTGGATATTCACCAGTTCCTCCATCATAAAAGAAGCTGCCCAATTTGGCGGGGATATTTCAGACATGGTGCCGGAACCGGTCCATCTCAAGCTCATGGAAAAATTCCCCAAGCTGAACAGCTGATCCTGCAAAATCGATTACAGAGTGGGAAGAGCAACCCACAACAAGGATAAAAAATGGATCTATGGCAGCTTCACATCTTTGTATCTGTGGTTGACAAAAAAAGCTTCTCAAAGGCATCCGAGGCCATAAATCTTTCCCAGCCGACGGTATCCACCCATATCAAGGAGCTTGAGGAGCACTTCCAGTGCAGGCTTTTGGACCGGCTTGGCAAAACCACCGAACCCACAAGGGCCGGCTTGATTCTCTATGATCACGCCAAAAAAGTCCTAGCGCTAAGGGATCTTACCGAATCTGCCATGCTTGATTTCCTCGGTCAGACAAAAGGAAACTTAAAGATCGGCGGCAGCACCATTCCGGCCGGTTATCTCATCCCAAAACTCATGGGTGCATTTACCCAAAAGTTTCCTGATGTTACCATGGACCTGTCTGCCGGGGATACCCTGCAGGTCATTGATGCCATAAAATCAGGAAAGATTGAACTTGGGGTCGTGGGGGCCTTAAAGCAGGACCCAGCCATCTGCCAGGAGAAGCTTACGGCCGATGAGATGCGACTGATTGTACCAATAGGACACAAGTGGGCAGGTCAAGAATCCATTGAATGTTCAAAACTATTTTCCGAGCCCTTTATTGCCAGGGAAAAAGGTTCCGGGACCTGGCAATCCATCCTCAATAGCATGGATAGGGCCGGTTTTAATTCCCAGGATCTTAAATCCAGGGTCACCATGGGAAATTCAGTGTCTGTTATACAGGGGATACTGAACCGGGTGGGAATTTCCATTCTCTCCACCATTGCAGTGGCCAATGAAATTGAAACCGGCCGGCTCCATGCCCTTTCGGTTAAAGGCATGGATCTTAATCGGTATTTTTATCTGACCCTGCCAAGAAAAAGAACCCAGTCCCCTATCTGCAAAAAGTTCATAGAGTTTGCCAAAAAAACTCTATGAACTTAATTAGCGTTATTCTTGAACAAACAGATCCAGGGCATCAATGTGAACAGGATCCTGGGTATCAATAATATGGACAAGGTTCTTGTGTATCCGCTTCTTTAACTCTCCAAAAATCCCTCTTTTTTTCATGAAGGTATTGGCAAAGGCCATGGCTTCGGTCATCAGGGCATCCTGATTATCACAGGCCTTGACAATGACATTGCTTGCCGCAAGGGCTTCTGCTGTCATTCTTTTCCCCGAAAGAAGCATCTCATTGAACTGATATTCCGGAATGGATTTTCTCACAAAGGCAATCATCCCCGGGAGAAAAGGAATACTGACATCCACCTCTGGAAAACAAAAAAAGCCTTTATCTACCCGCATAAATCTAAAATCACAGGCACAGGCCAGTATGGCACCGTTTCCGAATGCATGTCCATTTATGGCGGCTATCACAGGGAAAGGCATCAAAAGGATCCGCTTAAAAATGCCATTCATTCCATACATAAAAGATTTAATCGTCTCAAAATCCTGGTCTTGCATTTTCTGGCCCATCCATTCGATATCGATCCCTTGAGAAAAATTTTTTTCATCGGAGGATGTCAAGATGACCGACGACAGACTTGTATCTTCCAGTATTTCATCAAAACAGCGGTTCATTTGTTTTGCAAATTCTTGATTTTGTCGATTGGCGCCGTTACACATGGTGACCACGGCAACGTCCCCCTCTTTTTTCCATTCAATAACTGCCATAAAAAACTCCAAAATAAGATAAATTTATTCAAAAAAACAATATTATTAACACATAAACCAAATTAGGGTAAATTTCAAGTTTGAAACACCTTATGGATCTTTAAATACCCCTAAAAACTTCATTGACAACCCTTGTTTTTTCTGACAAGCTCCCTTGGTATTGCTGATCCCAAAAGTATCAGCTGATGACAATCCAAATGAACAGGAACCGGCCATGATAATAGGATTAGATGTTGGCGGTACGTATACAGACGTTGTTCTCCTAAGCAACAAGGGGATTGAAAAAAAAGTTAAGGTACTGACTGACCCCAGCAACCTTTTCGCAAGTGTACTCTCAGGGTTTACACAAATTCTGGGCACCACGGATCCTAATGCCATCGAACGGGTGGTAATTTCAACAACCCTGACAACTAATGCGCTTGTCCAGCAGGAAATGGGCCCCATTGGCATGATTGTCTCAGCAGGGCCCGGTATCAATCCTAATTTTTTTTGCACCGGAGAACATTATTACGCCGTCTCAGGATCCATCAACCATCGGGGAAGAGAAAAAGCTCCGGTAAATAAAATGGAAATTGAAGAGATTGCCAAAAAATTAAAAAAAGCCGGGGTAAAATATGTAGGAGTGGTCAGTAAATTTAGTGTCCGAAACCCCTCCCATGAAATTTTGATCAAGCGGATACTCAATCGAGATTTTAAAAAAATTTTCCTGGGCCACCATGTATCGGGAAACTTGAATTTTCCTCGCAGAATTGCCACCACCCATTTAAATGCAGCTGTCTTTGACCTGCACAAATCTTTTTTTGAAGCCGTCAAAAAATCCCTTGCGGAAAAGGGATTGACCATTCCCATCCAGATTCTCAAGGCAGACGGCGGCACCATGTCCCTTGAATCTTCCATGGATTTCCCCGGCCAGACGGTTTTATCCGGTCCTGCCGCCAGCATCATGGGTGCCATCCCCTATGCCCCGGCCAACCAGGACGCCATTGTTCTGGACATTGGCGGTACCACCACGGATATCGCCTTTCTGGTGGATAAAGCCCCTTTGCTGGAACCATTGGGAATCCAAAGAGGACAATATAAGAGCCTGATCCGATCCCTTCGAACCGATTCAAAGGGGATTGGTGGAGACAGCGCTCTTCGGGTAAATCAGGGAGAGCTGTCCATTGGGCCGGACAGACAGGGACCTGCCATGGCCTTTGGCGGACCTGTCCCCACCCCCACAGACGCCTTGGTGGTGTTGGGGTTGATGGATAAAGGTGACCCGGAAAAAGCCAAAGAGGGCATCCATACCATTGCCGGGCAATTGGACCTTTCTGATATCGATGCCGCAGAGTATATTTTCAAGCGCTGCTGCAATATTATTTTGAAAAAAACCTTTGAAATGATCGATGAACTCAATTCCCAGCCCGTGTATACGGTCCACGATTTTTTGGAGGGGTACAAACTGAGTCCACGGCAAATTCTCATGCTGGGAGGTCCGGCAAAATTCTTTGCAAAGAAAATAGAGGCGCTCTACCAGATTAAAACCATTGCAGTCCCGGAATCAGAGGTTGCAAATGCCATTGGCGCAGCCCTTGCCAGAACCACCTGCGAAGTTTCCCTGATTGCCGATACAGAGCAGGGAATCGTGACAGCCCACGAAGAAGATTTTGCCGAACCCATTTCCAAAACCTATTCAGAAGATGACCTGATTGAAACCGCCTATACCCTGCTCAAGGAAAAAGCCCTGAACTCAGGGGCTAATCCGGAAAACCTGGAAGAGGTGGAGGTGGTTGAATTTCAAAAATTTAATATTGTCCGGAATTTTTCACCCAGGGGAAAAATATACAGAGCAAAAATTCAGCTTAAACCGGGCCTGATCAAAGGCTTTGAAACGATTTTGCACTAGAATTATGAGGGAAATATGTTAAAAGCATTAAATAAAACAGGACTGGTATTCTTCCCTGCATTTGACTGGGCCATTGACCCCACCCATCCGGAAAGAGAAGAACGACTGCTGTATACCCAGGACCAGGTACTTGAAGAGGGTATTTTTGATATTCCGGGTATCATTGAATACAAACCAGACCTTGTCACGGCCCATGATATTCAAAGAACCCATTTTTGTGTACCCGATGAGCCCTCGGTGACAACCGAATCCCATCTCATCAGTGCCGGCGGCGCCAAGGCCATTGCCAATGCCGTAATGAACAAGGAAGTTAAAACCGGATTTGCCCTTGTCAGGCCTCCTGGCCACCATTCCATGCGGGTGTCCCACGGGGGAAGAGGGTTTTGCCATATCAACATGGAAGCCATCATGGTCGAGTACATTCGGACTCAGTTCGGTGTAAAAAGAATAGCCATTGTTGACACCGACTGCCACCACGGGGACGGCACCAACGATATTTTCTGGCATGATCCCGATGTCTTGTTCATCTCCCTTCACCAGGACGGCAGGACCATGTATCCGGGAACCGGTTTTCCCGGCGAGCTTGGCGGCCCCAATGCCAAGGGGTCCAACCTGAACATTCCCTTACCGCCGGGCACTTCAACGGAAGGATATCTCTATGTCATCCGCAATTGCGTAATGCCCATACTGGCAGAGTTCAAACCCGATATTGTGGTCAATTCCGCCGGCCAGGACAACCACTATACAGATCCGCTGACCAATATGAATTTTTCTGCCCAGGGGTATGCAAAGCTTACCTCCCTGCTCAAACCTGACATTGCGGTGCTTGAAGGCGGATATGCCATTGAAGGCGCCCTTCCCTACGTCAATCTGGGCATTATCCTTGCCATGGCCGGATTGGACTATTCGGGTGTGGTGGAACCAGATTACAACCCGGAGAAACTCAAACAATCGGTGAGCATAACCGACAAAATTAAGAAGACCACCGACCAGATCAATGCCTATTGGCAGCAGCGCCATGAATTACGGGAAAAATCTGGCAAACCCGGAGAACTGATGATCCGCCACAAGGAAGTTTTCTATGATACCGACAATATCTTTGAGCGGCAAAAAGAAAAGATATGGATATGCCGGGACTGTGGCGGCAGCTTTGAAATTGATTCAAAGGCCACACCAGGGAACCACATCCTTGGGGTCCATATTCCCATAAATGCCTGCAAAGCCTGCCAGGAAAAAGGATATGATTTTTTTGAACGAGCCGACAGAACCAAGTATGATCGGATTTACCTCCAGGACAGGCCAAAAGACCAATACGAGATCAAATAAGCTTCCTTCTTTTTTGAGAAATTTATCCCAACCATGGAACCCCGACATCTTAACAATTTAAAAGTAAGATCCCTTGTGATCCATTTTATAAGGGATTTTTTCATGGGCAATGACTTTCTCGAAGTGGAAACCCCCATCCGCTGCCCCAGCATTATTCCCGAAGCCCATATCGATCCCTTACTATCAGAACACCAGTATCTACAGGCATCCCCCGAGCTTTGCATGAAGCGCCTATTATCTTCAGACCTTCAAAAAATTTTCCAGATCTGCAAATGTTTCAGGAAAAATGAACAAGGCCCTTTCCACCTGCCTGAACACACCCTGCTTGAGTGGTATGACACCCACGCCACCTATCTTGATTTAATGGACCAATGCCAGGGTCTTGTCCAACACATTGCACAAGGCTTAGGGTTGGGAACCTCCCTTGTCTACCAGAATCAAGCGATTGACCTTAGGCCTCCCTTTGACAAGATTACCGTTGAACAGGCATTTGACACCTATGGATCAAAGCCGGCGCTAAAGGCCCTTGAAGACGGCAGTTTCGATGAACTCATGGGATTTGAGGTAGAACCCTGCCTAGGGAAAGAACGGCCCTGTATCCTGTATGATTACCCTGCCCCCCTGGCATCCCTGGCCAAACTCAAACCGGGCGACAAGACGATTGCCCAGCGGTTTGAACTCTATGTGGCCGGAATAGAACTGGCCAACGGATTCACAGAACTGACCGACCCGATTTTGCAAAGACAACGATTTGTGCTGGAAAACCAGATCCGGTCGGATCGCGGCCAGTCCTCTCTTCCCCTGCCTGAAAAATTTCTTGCCAACTTAGAAAACATGCCCGATGCAGCCGGCATCGCCCTGGGGGTTGACCGAATGGTCATGCTTTTTTGCAATTCGGTTAGCATTAATGAGGTGGTTGCATTTGCGCCTGACACCTTGTAAACACACTTTAAATCAGGATGACTCTGCCCGGACAAAAGCAACCATCACGGCGCAGCCCACAAAAAAGAAGAGAAGAGAAACTAAAAGCTGGTGGCCATTTGAGGGCAAAATATTGAGATTGGTGTAAACTTGAAAATTTTTAACCACACAAATCGCATCCTCCTGCTTGACATATTGCCGGGCTATGATCATCACCTTTTTAAAGGGCCACAGGGCATGCAATGACCCAATCATCAAACCGATGAGAAATGCCATGGTTAGGTTATAATACCGTTTCAATACGAAATTAATCAACCTGGCAAACAAAAGGCCACCCACGACAATCCCTAATCCAAAACAACAAAGAAACGCCAGGGTGTCAAGGTGCCCTGATTTAAGCGTGGATATGGCAGAGATTACATCAAAATACGCCCCCATGAGGATCAACACCAAGGAACCACTGATACCGGGGAGTACCATGGCAGAAATGGAAACAGCTCCGCAGATACCGGCATAGACATATTCTTCAATGGTGTATTTGCCGAAAAATGAAGACAAGCCGGATTCCTGGGTTTTACTGACCTTTTTTTTAAGCTGGTTTTCAAGCGGGTTGCCATGGCTATCCTGCCCAAAAACAGGCGCCGTATTTTCCCCGAAAGAAAGATGTTGAAACTGACGTTCAAGGTGGTCTGATTTAATTTTCACCTTGTCATAGGGATTCACTGACCAGGAAACAAAGACAGTGAGAGACATTCCCAACAGGACCATGAAAACAACAGGCCCCTTCAGGGAGTTGAGCATTCTAACCGGGATAACAATGGAGACCAGTATCAAACCAAAAAATAAAGAATAGGTGTAAACAAACTGATGAACAAGCAGATATTCCATCAAACTGGAAAGGGCGATAATGGCCGTGACAGCACCCAGGATCAATTTGAGCAGAAACACGGCATCTGTTTCCTTTAAAAATGAGGCAAGATCCTGACACCCGTTTCTGCCCAGATTTTTCACAACACAAAAAACAATTGATAGAAACCTTAAAAACAAGGTTTGATTAATGCGATTCAAAATGGCAAAAACCCGCTCATAAATTTTAAAAACAAGTAAAAAGGTTCCGCCGGAAACCCCGGGAATAATATTGGCCGTGCCAAGGCAAAACCCCATGAACAATTCTTTGGCAAGGGATTGGTCTTTGACAAAGGAGGGGGGGCGGGGTTCATTTTTCATATGATCTTTTTTCATATGATTAAGTATCCTATTCACTCCATCCGTGCTGTCCAATGAGCTTTACAAAACGGCACCCGCCAAGATTAGTGGTTTTAATTCCGGTTTCGGTTTTTTCAACTTTCAACAATTCCTGGGAGTGGAGTCCTCCCACCGGCATGATAAGCCGTCCCCCAATTGCAAGCTGATCCACCAAGGGGGTTGGGATCTGATTTCCGCCTGCCGTCACAATGATAGCGTCAAAAGGACTTTCCTGTTTCCACCCTTGAGTCCCGTCGGAATACCGGGTCACAATATTATGACATTTGAGCTTGTCAAAGAGTTTGCGGGTTTGCAGGAACAAGGTGTTATTACGTTCAATGGTATACACCTTGTACACCATCCTGGACAAAATAGCGGCCTGGTATCCGGAACCAGTCCCTATTTCCAATACCCTTTCGGAGCCGCAAAGTTCAAGCCGCTGGGTCATTTCAGCAATGATAAACGGCTGTGATATGGTCTGGCCTTCCCCGATGGGAAGGGGAAAGTCGCCATAGGCACTGTCAGCCATTGCCTCACTGACAAAAAGATGCCGGGGAACATGGGTCATGGCATCAATCACCCGAGGGTCGGTAATCCCCCTGGCAATGATCTGATTTTCGACCATATCCCTGCGCCATCGGGCAAATTTATTGGGTTCATCATTCATGCATCTCTTCATATCAGCAACCCATCCGTCCGTCAAGAATCTTACGCCCATAAACCTTGAAGATTCTTATCTTGCTTTTTACGGTGAACACACGTATTTATAGCTTTTATGAACAAAATTTTAAAAATGGAACTTGCCGTCATTATTGCAGTTTTTATATTCGGCATGGGTATATCTGGATATATGCTCATTGAGCAATGGAGTTTTCTTGATGCCGCATACATGACGGCCATCACCCTAAGTACTGTCGGTTTTCTTGAAGTCCAGGAACCCAGCAATGCCGGCAGGATTTACACCATATTCCTGATTTTCACCGGCGTCGGGTATTTTCTTTACCTGGCCGGCGTCATCGTACAGTCTATTGTGGAAGGGGAGATCAAAACATTGTTAGGGAGACAACGTTTGGATAAAAAAATTAAAAGTCTGGAAAAACATTATATAGTCTGCGGGTATGGCCGTATCGGCAGGGTATTGTGCAATTTCATCAAAGAAGACACAAAAAACATAGTTGTCATAGACCAGGATGAAACCCAGGCGCAGGTGCTGGAAAAAAACAATCTGCACTACCTTATCGGAGATGCATTGAATGAAGAACTGCTGATAAAGGGCGGGATTAAACGAGCCGGCTTCCTGGTCGCCGCCCTGGCAACGGACACGGCAAATGTATTTTTGGTATTGACGGCCAGACAATTGAATCCGGATATCTATATCATGGCCCGGGCCAGCAGCCAGGGGGTGGGAAAAAAACTGTTGGTGGCCGGGGCCAACAAGGTGGAATCTCCCTATGACACCGGCGCCGTCTCAATGGGGCTGAAACTGCTTCGCCCTACTGTCAGCAGCTTCCTTGATGTGGCATTGTCCCGTAAGAGTGATGCCATCCAGATTGAAGAACTTTTTATCCCCAAAAAGTCCCGGTATACCCAATTGGCTCTGAAAGACTCGGGTATTCGCCAGAATTTTAATCTGATCATTATTGCCATCAAAAAGTCGTCCGGTGAAATGATATTTGCCCCGCATTTTGAAACCCTGCTGGAGGCGAGAGACACCCTGATTCTCATGGGAAAAACAGAAGATTTACAAGCCTTTGGTAAGGCATTGAACCCAGAATGAAAAGAGGTTTTGCCAGGAAGGTCATAAAGAACATGAAGAATGATTATTTTTCTCTTCATGTTCTTCTAAGAAGCAAAATACTAAATCTTCACTAAATCTTCACTAAATCTTATAGATAACCCGCTTATCCGTAATGATAATATCCACTGTAAATTTGCGTGATTCCATCTGAATCTGATCCACAATCTGCTCCTCATAGGCCAGGGATACTTTTCTACAGGTTTCCGGAAGTTTTGTGATCAGCTTGGAATAATAATTGTTTCCAAATCCTACCCGGCCCCCTTTATCATCAAAGGCCAACCCGGGAATGATTGCGATATCAATATCATCCAGGGATATTTTCTTGCATTTTTCAGGATCTGGTTCCGGGACGTCATCACCGCTGATCACAAGATCTTTGTCATAATCAGAGATTTTATATAATAGGATGCTGTTTTTTGCATCGGTAAACACGGGCAGAACGATCCCCTTTTCAATGTGAAGGGCCTTTCTGATAATTGCCTCGGTGGGGATAATCCTTTCGGTTGAAATATCTGTCCCGGTGGATGTAGACAAAAAAGCCAATTGAGCTTCCATAAAATTTGCAAACTCGAACAACTTATTTTCAATTCCATTGTATTTTTCCGCAAGCGCTTCTTTAGTAAGCGCACCAAGTCTGTCAGAAACCTGGGTCAACACACTAACCTTTGTATTTTTCATCTCTTCCATAATTGCCTTTCCTTTGATTGCAAAATAAAATATTCCAGAAAACATTATACCAATGTGGCCAATTGTCAACTGCAATAATCGTTGACTGTTTACAAGGCCCGTGTTATCTGATTAAAATTGTGAAGAATCTTTTAAAATCAAACCTTAGCAATTATTAACCAGGCAAAATTAAGGACATAGATAGGATACAATGCTGGATTTAAAATACATAAAAAACAATTTGGACTCTGTTAAAAAAGGAATGGAGAAAAGAAGGGCCAATATTGATTTTTCAGATCTCCTGGGAAACGAAGAAAAACGAAGGGCACTTTTACTCAATATCGAAGAATTAAGATACCAACGAAATACCGTTTCCGATGACATCGCTAAAATGAAACGCTCAGGAGCGGACTCACAGCCCAGCATTGACAAAATGCGCGCCGTATCAGAAACCATCAAGGCCCTTGATAAACAGCTGTCATCCATTGAACAGACCATTCATGATTTTCTTATTTCCCTGCCCAATCTGCCCCACGACGATGTGCCGAAGGGAAAAGATGAATCCCAAAACCGCCTGGAAAAAACTATTGGAACCCCAAGAGTCTTTGATTTTAAAATCAAAGATCACTCGGATATCGGAGAGGCCTTGGGAATCCTTGATCTGGCCCGTGCTGCTAAAATTACCGGTTCCCGGTTCCCCCTCTACTTTGGTTCCGGAGCCCGGCTCGAAAGAGCTCTGATCAATTTCATGCTGGATATCCATACGACTGAGCATGGATATAAGGAGACCTTACCTCCCTTTATTGTCAATAAAACCACCATGACAGGTACAGGGCAATTACCCAAATTTGAAGAAGACCTGTTTAAACTCGAAGGCCTGGATTATTATTTAATTCCCACCTCGGAAGTTCCGGTAACCAATATCCACGCCGGGGAAATTTTGGATGAAGCAAAGCTGCCCCTTAAATTTACCGCCTATACCCCCTGTTTCAGATCCGAAGCCGGCTCCTATGGACGGGATACCAAGGGATTGATCCGGCAACACCAATTCAACAAGGTGGAAATGGTTAAACTCACCACCCCGGAGACATCCTTTGATGAGCTAGACTCTCTGTTGGCAAATGCCGAAACCATTCTGGCAAGGCTTGAACTTCCCTACCAGGTGGTCACCCTGTGCACAGGGGATCTCGGGTTCTCCGCCACAAAAACCTATGACCTTGAAGTCTGGATGCCGGGCCAGGACAAATACAGGGAAATATCCTCTTGCAGCAATTGCACAGATTTCCAGGCCAGGCGTGCCAATATCCGTTTTAAACGTCCCGGCCAGAAAAGGGCAGAATTCTGCCACACCCTGAACGGTTCCGGCCTTGCCGTGGGCAGAACCTTTGCCGCGATTTTAGAAAATTATCAACAGGCTGACGGATCTGTCACCATTCCCGAGGTTCTTGTTCCTTATATGGGAGGCCAAAAGGTAATTGAAAATGAATCTTGAATTATTCCCGGAAGAAATCCGGCCTTATATCATTCCGAAACCTGCGGGCAAGCTCTTTTATAGATGTCTTGGCTGTTCAGCGGAATTTCCCATTGAGAAACTGTTGTATGTTTGTCCTAAATGCAACCAGGTTTTGCTGATCCATGATAAAAATGAGGCAGCCCTGACCCAGCATACAGGCGCCACTTGGCAAAAGATATTTGATTACCGCAAAATGTTAAAGATTCCCGCACTAAAAGGGATTTACCGATACCATGAATTCATAGGTTCTTGCATCCCCTTGGAGTCCATCCTTTACCTGGGGGAAGGCCACACCCCTGTTGTTGAAGCAAGCCCACACCTTAAGGAAAAAACAGGACTCAACTTTTTTTACAAGAATGACGGTCAGAACCCAAGCGCGTCTTTCAAGGATCGGGGGATGGCAAGTGCCCTTTCCAGTATCAAGTATCTCATTGACCAGAATCTGGTGTCAGATGTCATTGCCATCTGCGCCTCCACAGGAGACACCTCTGCTGCAGCAGCCTTGTATGTGTCCTATCTAAGACCCTTGATCAAATCGGTGGTACTTTTGCCCCATAAAAAAGTAACCTCCCAGCAGCTCGCCCAACCCCTGGGCAGCGGGGCCAATGTATTTGAAATCCCCGGGGTTTTTGATGATTGTATGAAAATTGTGGAACATCTTTCCAGTCTTTATCCGGTAGTTCTTTTAAACTCAAAAAATGCCTGGCG
>Ga0307987_1000833_pt1 | contig 17708 bp, 19 predicted proteins | sample EllFjometagen181_FD_203157 | JGI IMG/M metagenome (GOLD analysis project Ga0307987, IMG submission 203157) | Marine microbial communities from Ellis Fjord, Antarctic Ocean - #181 | ecosystem: Environmental > Aquatic > Marine > Unclassified | place: Southern Ocean | collected 2014-10-08
TTGCTTCTCTGATCAAACGCGCGTACTTTTCTTCTTTAGTCTCATATTCGCCACCGTTCCTGCTTGCAGCGCCCTTCATACCCGCCGCAAACCTAGTAGTATTGCCGTCGGTGTAGTTGTCACTGAGTAACTTCTGGGCTTCTAGCGACTCGTCGTAGCTTTTCTTGCCTTGATAGCCGCGTATCCCATCTGCTAGGTGCTCTAACGGACTAGCTGCAACATAGGCGTTCTGATTACCGATACCGCTTGTGCCTTTAGCCCGCTGTATCTGGTCTCGTTCGCCCTTGTCCATAGCCTGTTGGTTAATGTCGCGTTGACCTACATAATCCTGTGAAAGGTTGTTAATAGCCGCTTTCTGCTCTTCTGCACCCATATCACCTATATATGCCATTTGATCTTGGCTAAGGTTGTTATCCTGCTGTTGTCGTAGAGCTTGAGCTTTCATCATCTGCATAATCATTTCCTGATCCATACCCATGTCGCCCATACTATCATTATATAAACTGTTTTGTTCCGCCATTGTCTTATCCTATTAGTTGTTACATCATTGTCTGGTAAGTAGGCTGTCGTTGATAGCCTCCACTTTGTTGCTGTTGGTATCTAGGCTGCTGCCGTGACTGCTTACCATTCATACCCCCGTTACCTCTACCGCCTCTAGCCGGCGGTTGTTGATAGCGTTGTTGCTGCTGTGGTCGCCTATAACTCGAATTTCCATAATTTCCCCGTGGCTGCTGTCTTTGCTGCTGCTGCTGATAGCGCGGCTGCTGTCGTGACTGCTTACCATTCATACCGCCTCTTTGTGGCTGCTTCTGATAGCGCGTCTGCTGCTGTCTTTGCGGCTGCTTCTGATAGCGCGTCTGCTGCTGTCTTTGTGGCTGCTGCTGCCCGTCGCTGCCATACCTTATAGGTTGAAACTGTTGTCTCTGCTGACGCCCGCTGTCATTAGATCTTCTACCCCTGCTTGTTCTACCCATACCGCGTTGCTGTGAGTTACGCTGATAGGGGGTTCTTTCAGGCGTAGGCGTAGGCGTAGGCGTAGGCGTAGGCGTAGGCGTAGGCGTAGGCGTAGGCGTAGGCGTAGGCGTAGGCGTAGGGTTATAAGGTGGTGGCAACTGTCTAGGTACTTTGCCGTTCATCCCTCCTTCACGACCTCCCAGATTTAAATCTCTAGGCTGAATAGACGGCTGTCGTCTACCACCCCCAGTGTTTAAACTAGGCGGAGTCTGACCTCTAGTGGGTAAACTAGACGGTGGTCGTCTATGAGTTATAGGTGGAGTCTGACCATCAGGACGCTTTAGCGGCGGTGGTGGTCGTCTCTGAGCTATAGGTGGAGTCTGACCTCTAGTGGGTAAACTAGACGGTGGTCGTCTATGAGTTATAGGCGGAGTCTGACCATCAGGACGCTTTAGCGGTGGTGGTGGTCGTCTCTGAGCTATAGGCGTAGGCGATCTGCGCTGCTGTTGTCGAGTTTGAGGCGTAGTAGGCGTTCGTCTAGGCGGGGTATATCTACTAGGCGTTCGTCTAGGCGGAGTCCCTCTACTCTGCGTGTTTCTGGAATTCCTAGTAGGTCTAGGCTGCTGATACTTCGGCTGCTGTGGCGATGTTTTGCCCCGCATACGAGGCTGCGCTCTAGCTTGTTGTCTAGGCTGCGGTGCAGAGCCTCTTCTCATTGCTTCGTAGTTACCACCGGCTGCAAACATGCTTATCTCCTATATAGCAGCTAAGGCTATATCGTAATTAACTGCGTCAAACCCACTAGGGGTCACGAATACTGCTTCTGGTACTATCTCTGCTACTTCGTCAGACATAAAACCTAATATCTCTTCATCGCTCCATAGGTACTGGAAACTGTACACTGATAGCTTACCAATGTCTCCTACCTTCTTGATAAAGCGTTTTAACCGCCTATCAGACATCATACCTGCCAAACTTGTAGCGCCTGAGAACATGCTCTGCATGTTAGCGTTACCCATACTCGCTACATCTGAGTCGGCTGCGAACTGATTTTGAGCTGCACCTGAGTAGTCTGTACCGCCCGCGTTACCGGCTTGGTTAAACTGTTGGAACTCAGGCGCGTTGACCTGCGTACCCGATAGTAGCGCGTTCAGCTCATTCAAAGGCATTTGTCGCAGACTAGCTTCTTCTTGCATTTGTGCGGCGCGTAGAGAGTTCTGGTAATTAGCAACGTCCATCTGTTGACTGAATTGCTGCGCTTGTGAGTCTCTAGCGGTGTTAGATATAGCTTGCCGCTCATTGAACTGCTGTGACCTAAGTGCAGCCTGTTGTGCGTTAGCGAGCTGCGAGTCAGCACGTGTGGCGTTGTTCATACCAACACGTTGACCCCATTCAGCGTCTCTGTTATTAGCCATCTGGTCGAAGTTCTGCCCTTGTCGGGTAAGTTCGTTAGTCGCCATGCCTTGACGTTCAGTGTACTGCTGACCACGAGCGCCCATCTGCTGATCATAAAGCTGTTGTTCTCTAGCCATCTCGTCTTGAGACATGCCTTGCTGTTGTGAGAATGCACGGTCGTAATTATCACCCTGCTGACTAGCCATCTGCCCTTGTCGAGTAAGGTAGTCTTGAGACATCCCCGCTAACTCTCCGAATATCTCACCCCTAGAGCCTAGCTCTTGGTTGTACTGCTGTCCTTCACGCGCCATCTGGTCACGTGACATGTCGCCAAACTCATCGAAGGTTCTATCTCGGTTGCCTGTTTCTTGGTTGAAACGCTGCCCTTGTCTAGCCATTTCATCTTGCGATATACTGCCGCGTTCGCCAAATTGGTTCTGTCGGTTCTGCATGTCCATACCGAAATTACGTTCGGCTTCTCTACCGCCCGCCATGATTGATTCATTAGAGGCTGTCTGGTATGCATCCGTCTTTTCGCGGGCAAAATTGTCCATAGCCTCGTCATAGGCTTCATCGCCTTGAGTCAAGCCTCTGTTCTGTAGATCTATGTTAAGTTTGTTCTGTGCTTGCTCAAACTTAGGGTCTAATCTGCTTGTATTACGGTCGTAGACAGCATCTTCAGCCTGTAAACGCTGTTGACCTGAACCTTCTATCTCTTGCAGCCCGTAGTTATCTAAACCCCCGAAGTCGTCAAAAGCGTCACTTTCTTGTAGCCCGTAGTTATCAAGCCCGCCAGAAGCGTCAAACATGCTGACGTTCTCTAGCCCTTGATTAGTTAGCGCGTCCTGCCACATATTTAGCTCGTCTGTGGAGGCTGTAAAGTTTAAGTTTGAATTGCGGTCTGTGAACGAATTTACGTCCATCATACCGCCTAAATCTAAAGCGCCGATGTTACGGTCTAATGCTTGTGGATCAGCGAGTCCTGAGTTATTTAGGTTACCACCACCATAGGTGCTAACCCCCTGCATGTCAGCGTTGCTGAGTTGTTCTTCGTTGCGGTCGTAGGATTCACCTTCCCAACCCCAATCTTCCATCCACCCTGTATCCATTGGATCAGCGAGTGAGTCTCCTGCTTGTCCAATCATATCTTTAGCAAACGCGCTCTTGTCTGCGTTAATGTCAAGCTGAGAGTTTAACGCTTCTTGCGCTCTAGGATCTAAAGTGGTGTTTTGAGTCCATGAGGTGATCGGTAGTCCGGTAGCGGGATCTATACCTGCCTCGGATTCATAAGATACGCTCCCCCACGGATTATTCTGGTCTATACGGTTGGCATGAGTCTGTCGCGTCATCGCCTCTTGGTTAGACGCTGCCGTCTCTTCTGCTGCGCCTCTATAATCAGGAGCTTTAGGGGTACTTTTGCCCATCAGTCGGTTTCCTCTGCGTTGAAGTTACAGTTTTCTTTCTGTAACTCTAGTAATACATAGTCTACGCCTACATCATAGGCTTCTTTTAATCTAGTTACTTCAGTGAAGCCTATCTTAGCATCAATCTTCAATGCTTTCTTGTTATTTGCAGGTACTAGCCCATACATGGTCTTTCTACCCGCTGTGTCGAATACAAATTTAGAGATTTCCTGAAAGAAACCGTGCCTTAGAACCATTGGGTTAGCTATGGCGAAGTGTATTTGACAGCTAGTAGTAGTCCACGTGTCCATCACGCATCCTGCCTGTATTTCTTTAGTGTCTAAGTTTATAGCTAGTATGCTAGTCATATCCGACACCCTTAGAAGCGGTATAAGGTTAGTTACCCAGTCCCAATCGCCCTTAGAAGCTATAGCCCTAAAACCAACCCTCATAACACACCTGCCGGTGTCCACATGACATCAACACTTATAAACCACGTGCTGCTGCGCCCTACGCCCTTGATCGCTACTGCTGCTGTACGACCGTAGCCGGAAGCGCCTCCTATCTTACCCACGTTGTTCGGTACAGATGACGCCCAGACTGCTGTATCCCAGACGCCTGTGTCCCATACTTCCTGTGCGTCCGAGGTGGTTGCGAAGTTTATAGGGCTTGCGCCTAGTTGGTAGTCTAGGTTGAACCTCGTATCGAACGTGACCGCAAAAGTACTGATGAAGTCAGGACGGACAAGGTTAAGGCGTTTAAACACACCGCTCGCACCTAAGTCATTGAAGGTTAGTAGTGTAGAGAACTGTATTTCTTCTCCGTTTAGTACGCCTAATGGCGGTACGATGGCGACATTATCTAATTCGTCGTCCATGATAAGTATTCTGTTGTCTAACGTCCCTACGAAGATGTTATCTGACCATGAGGTGTTAGATAGCATGGGGATGTCTCGCCATAGCCCGAAGGAGTTGGTCGCTAGTTCATAGGCGTACTGCTTGTACACCCCGTCTGTCGTAACCGGTGTAGTGACTACTAACACCCCATCACAAGGCAGAAATCTTACGCTCCACCCTTTAGCGTACCGGTAGTTTATTATATCCGCGCGTAGCATGTACGACATCTTACTGCCTAGACTGTTCGAGTCGGACTCGTAAGACTTAACGCCATTGATTAGCTCACTTAGGTTAGTAAGCCCGTAGGTAGACAGTAAATAGAGGTCACCCCCCGTCTCGGTCGCGCACTGATTACCGCCTATTATAGCGCCAATATAGTACACACCCTGTATAGTCCATGAGCTAATAGAAGGGTCGCCCCCGCTGTAAGGTATTACGTCACCTGAGTCGCTGACAGCTACTAGCCAGTCATCAACCCCCGCACCGCCATCTAGCGTCCAGTTATAAAGACCGGCTAGTGATCCGCCATGTTTAAACTGAGAGCCAAACTGAAATTTAGTTGCTTCACCGGCTATAGCACCGACGTCTAAGTACCATGCGTTACTGCTGCCGCTTTCTATCAACCATATACGAAGTTTATGCACTACTACGAAGTTGACGTTAGCGGCTGTTATGCCTGTTATTCCCGCAGTCTGCGCCCATGTACCGGCTGCATCATCGTAGGTAAATAACCCGTTTAGTGGATCTGCATAGAAGATAAGGTGGGCGTCTGCGTCTGTAACGTAGCTCGTGTAAACACCTTCTCCTGCACCATCTGTAGTAGTAGCGAAGGTTAGCATCTTAGTAGGTGATGTGTCGCCATCTGTTGATACGTCCCATATACCTTCGTTAGTGACCGCGAATAGCTTATCGTCACTCGCTGATGCAAGCGCACCGGTATAGGGTATGATTGTCTTTACGCCTGTGCCTGAGCCTGAAGTTATGGTGTTAGCGTACTCACGCCACCCCTTTCTAATCTTCATGCCGTACTCGCCACAGAGTAGGTTATACGTGTATATACAGTGTTCAGGGCTGTTCTGACCTAATCCTATTCTACCGTCAATACCTTTAGTTGGCGCGGGTAGTTTAACCACCTGAGAGATGTTAGGAGCAGGGCGTTTAGTCGCGCCTCTTGCGCTATGAATTGCCATAGTTAGTATCGCTAAGGTTGAATACTGTATTTAGCATCTTTATACCTGTAGATCCTGACCCCGCGTTAAGTACAGGAGAACTAGCGTTAGACGCTGTAAGTAGCTCGTACATCTGATTGAAATCGTCCTGCGCTTTCGTCGTGTCCATGCCTTTAGCTTCATACCACTTGACCTTAACCATCCTAGATAGGAGTAGTTCGTCAAACATAGGTACGTCAGCGCCTACTGAAATCTCTGCTACTGAGGTAGCACTGGCGCTACTGGTTACACAGTTCTTAGAGACGTACTCGAAGTTTATGTCGTAGGCTTCTGATGCAGGTTGTGGGTATATCTCAAACATACCGGACTGAACCCTGAAGTTGACACGTATAGTCTCTGAAACTAAGTCGCGTCCTTTAAGGTACTGCCATTCTTGTGCGCTGAGTCCATTGATAGGGTTTCGATTATTACGCTCCCACCCTGTCTGATCTATCATGCGTAGAAAGTCTGAAGGTAGAGAATATATACCGCTATCGCCTACGACAGTGGTTATATTATACTCAGTAACCAGAAACTCCCAATTATAGTGTCGGGTAAGCTCTTTTACTGCTGTATTTATTAAATATCGTAGCTGAACGAAGTTGCGATCTGTAGCTGAAAAAGCGTCAACCTGTGGGTCTAAGCCGACCTCGACTGCTACAGTGTTGAGTATATCGTTTGCAGTTGCCGTGGTCGCTAAAGTCATGTGTTATCCTTTGCTTTTACGTCTTGAGGGTGCAGCTTTTGGATCTTCTGGGGCTGTTAATTTATCCACCATATCCGTTAGGGCTGCTAATTTGTCTGTAAGCGCGGTTATGGTATCGTCACGCTCTCTTAATTCTTCAGCCATCTTGATTGAAGGAGCGTTGTCTTTAGCCTCTTTCACCCAATCTTTAGCTTTTTGTCGAAGGCTGTTCATACCCATGAACTTGCCTGACTGTCCGTCGGACATACTGGCGAGCTGCTCGACTGTCTTGACGTTAAAGAACGCTAGTTCTTCAGCCTGTGAGCGTGTTATAACAGCCCACTCCGTCAAAGGTGTACCCTCTACAGGCATCTCCATACGGTTTTTAAATGCGTTATAGTGATCAGGGAAACGACTTTTGTCGTCTAATCTAGCCGGTCTGCAAATATGACCGTTCTTAGATCCTGCCACTCGTATATCTACATATTCAACCTCGTCAAATATCGGTCTGCCTTCTTCACGAGACTTATCTTCACTTCGCATCGCTTTATTGAAAAACTTAACCAGAAGGTTATTATCACCCTCTCGATTACCCGAACTGAAATGGTTGTGATTAAAATCTGCTGTATCCATATTGCTCTCCTAGAGTTAGTGTCTAGTAGATTATATGCTTAACATGTTAAAACGGCAACCTATAAATAAGCTGCCGTTTATCTTACTTTATCAAGCGTCTGCTAACAGACAAAATCACACATGATGATTTTAGCACTTGCATCAATAGCTCTAGCGCAGATGTCTGTATTTGCGGCTGTTGCTATATTAACATCTAAAGTACCGTCACCTGCTCCTGTTGGAGTAAGTGCATCGCCATCAGAACCGGCTGTAAGAGCGATAGTTAGAGTAGCAATACCCTTAACTTGTATCCACCCATACGTGCCATCAGTCAACGAGGCTTGTAAAACACCTGCGCCTACTGAGTTACTATCTGACAAGTCAGACGTAACGATAGTAGCTGTAGCATCACCAACTGCAACGGTAGCGTAGTAGGCAACTTCGCCTGCAACGCCCGCTGTTGCGGCTGCTCCGTTCTCGTACTTTATATACTTGTAACCTTTTTGCGAACCGGCTGTGCCAATATCGCCCGCGATAGTACCGAGCTTAAACTCTGCGGCACTGTCTATCGTGGTTAAATCTAATCCTAAAATGTTCATATCAATCTCCAATCAACTGAATTATGGTTAAGTGACTAATTAGCCGTTAGCGTCATAAAGACCCTGAAACTGACGTCCCGAAACAGTCATATTACCCGCCCAACCGATGATCTGAACTTCAGCATCTTGATTAGTAGAGTACCGCTTATTAGGAGCTAATGACACCATGTTACGTTGACTATGAGGTCTATAGTGTAAATAGTCGCAGTTCAAGAAGTAAGCCTTACCACCACCTGCACCTGTTCCACTAGTACCGTTATAGATACCACCGTCAAGTACAACATCAGCGTCCATAAACTTAACCGTAGCGAAACCTGCATCGCCTGAATCAGTGTTTGTGAAGCGTTGTTGAGCTTGTAGGGATGCCATGTATGTATTCCATACTGTAGCGTCTGTCATAATAAGCTCTGGTCTGTCAGATCCACGTACTAAGTTAGCCCATAGAGCGTTCCAGTAACCTTGGATCTTAGTAGAGTCAAGACCGTTAGCTGCTGTTTGGTCACTTACTGCGTTCTGCCAGAAGGTAAAGACGTTTCCATCAATTCCACCATAAGCTGCTGCTGTAGGATCTACAGGTAACGCTGCATCTAAGCCGTCAATCTGCTTACCGCCCGCGCCAGTACCATCTGAGTACAAACCGCCAGTGATTAAGTTAGATAAAGTGTTTTCTGCTACCTTAAGACGACCTTCTAAAAGGTCAATCATGCGCTCTTTACCAGAGTTTTGTAGCATTTCTAAGCCTGAAATTACAACAGGTACAGCCGCTTGTTTCCAATCGAACTGTGCTGCTGATATAACGTCACTTGCACCTGTAGGTAAGATGTCGTACCCAGAATACCAACCTGCGTTAGAGTTTTCTGCGAAAGACAATTCCTGCATGATATAAGTACCGCCAGAAACGGGTCGGATGTTTCCTTTCTTATTTAGCTGCTTTAGAAGTGCGTTGTTATTTGTTACGTTATCAGCTATTTTCTTGCTACGCGAACGGATCGTAGTAGCCATTATGTCGCTGATGCTAGTGTTTGCGAAAGACATTATGCTTTCTCCTTGTTAATAGGTTGTGTAGTATCGTTTGCGGTTCTTGACGCTAGACTCCGTATAAACGGTGGGTCACGGTAACTGAAACCTAGAACTTAGAACGTTTAGGCTGTTCACAAGGATGGCAGCGGGTTCACTTCTCTATGCTCTAATACTATGCCCCTTATAGTTACATGTCAACACGTGTAAACGATTTGACATAAGTTTTATTTATCGGTATTCTTAACTCCTCAATAATTAGAATAGGGATTGACCGAATGGATACTGTTGCAACCTCTATTCTGTTAGCTAGTTTTACTACTGTTATAGGGTTTATGGCTAAAACCGCCCTAAACAAGATAGCTAAGTTGGAGAATGACATGCACAAGAAAACGGATTCTGGCGAATGTACGGGTAACTTAGGTGCAGTTTATAAGCGCACCGACACCCATTTTGAACAGCTAAGAAGTGATATACGCGGAATGGGCGATAAGTTCGAAGCTAAGATAGACAAACTGTCGGACAAACTTACCGACCACATTGAAAAAGCCCACTAATCATGGTAGCCAGTACAATAATGATCAACGAACCCGCAGCGTATGGTGGTGCAGGAGGTGGATCTAGTAAAGAATTAGCGATTGATACCGTCGCGGGTGTCAACACCCTTATAGTACAATCAGACGCAACCGCAGCTAATCCGCTACCTATTTCTAGTCAGACTAACTACTATCTCGAAATATCTCACGGTAACATCGCAGGTCATACCCACGTTCATAAATTTGGCAGAAACCCTGATATCGATGGGGCATTTGAAGCTATATGGGGTGGCGGTGGTGCTTACACAGGTCATAACGCAACAGCCGCAGAGATAGTTACTGTATCATCCTCTGATGTTAACGATACTTCAGCAGGTACAGGGGCTAGAACTGTTCAAGTTTATGGACTGGATACTAACTACTTAGAGATCAATGAAATAGTAACCTTAGCAGGTACCACTTTAGTTGATACTGTTAATTCATACATAAGACTTAATCGAGTGATAGTACGATCAGCAGGTAGTGGTGTCGGGAATGCAGGTCTTATCTCAGTAGCACAAAAGACTACAACTGCTAATATATTCGCTGTTATGCCTATTGGTTACAATCAAACCATGATTGCAGCTTACACAATCCCAGCAGGTAAAACCGGTTATATCATGCAATGGAGTGCAGGACTATCAGGTAAAACGAATGCTAGTTGTAACGTGAGATTGAGAATGCGCCCTTTAAACGAGGTATTCCAAGTTAAAGAGGAATTTTCTTTGCAGGGATCAGGATCAAGTTATATGCACCGGAGCTACACTACACCTAAAGCCGGACTTACAGCTAAGACAGATATATTTATCGAAGCAGACACAGACGCAGCTAACACAGGTGTAGCGGCTGATTTTGGGCTGATTTTGGTGGGTGATTAATGAGTTTAGGATCTGATCAACGCAAATTTACTAAGATGGTTGGTAAGCTAATACTATTCGCATACCAACAGGGCTACGAGCTAACTTTTGGTGACGCTTTCGCTAAAACAGGTCACGTAGCTGATAGCTTTCATTATAAGCGACTGGCAATCGACTTAAATTTATTCAAAGATGGTATTTATCTAACCGCTACCGCTGACCATCTGTTCTTAGGTGAACAGTGGGTTAAGATGGGTGGCACATGGGGCGGTAATTTTACCGATAGATCCGGTAGACCTAACCCCGATGGTAATCATTATTCTTGGGGAGAATGACATGGCAATAGCCGCTTTTATACCCTTAATAGCTACAGTACTCGACAAAATATTTCCTGATGAATCAAAGGCGGCAGAAGCCAAGTTAAAGGTTATGCAGTTATTTCAAGAAGGCGATATAGAGCTAACCCAACAGGCGGGTGCTATCATAACCGCTGAGGCTAATTCAGAACATTGGATAGTAGCCGCTTGGCGTCCAGTTACAATGTTAGTATTTGTGGCTATTATAGCTAATAACTATATGGTTTACCCCTATCTATCACTATTTTGGGCGGATGCGCCCATACTAACACTTCCACCTGACCTGTGGGACTTACTTAAAATAGGTCTAGGCGGTTATGTTGTAGGGCGATCTACTGAGAAGGCGGTTAAGGCTTATAAAGCCTAGCCTCCATCCCATGCTGTCTCTATCATAGATCGAAGGCTACCTGCTGTAGATACACCTCCTTCACCACCCATAGATCCGTTTACTGTCTGACTTGAAACGCTCTTCTTGATACCTAAGTCACTCTGTCTAGCTCTACTAGCCACTACTTTGCTAATCTCAGGGTGTAACGCACAGGCTTTATCGTAGGCTTGCTGCATATCTATAGTTTGACCTCGATTACTAGCCATATCCATGATGTCAGCCATGTCAAGCCTAACATCTTCAAAAAACTCTGCCGTAGCCTCAAAACCTGCTATATCATCGTTTAAACGCTGTTGGTTCTGGTAGTTACTCTCGTTCTGCCTATCCTGTAAACCCTTGAACATATTTTCCATAGGCTGTAGCCGAGCATTGATAGCTGCCTGCACCGCATCTTGCTGAGGGTTAGCTGCTGCTTGAGGCGTGTTGGACAGTATGTTATCTAAAGACTCTATATCAACACCGTAATGACCAATCATCTGAGCTATACGCTGTGCTTTCTGCTGCTGTGAACCGGAAGCTAAAGTAGAGGCTGTTCTAAACAGCCCTTGTATAGCTTCCATAGGATCACGTGCGCCTTCTTGCTGTATTAACGCTCTGTAAGGTTCTACCATATCGTGAAAAGACTCAATATCGCGTCTACCTTGTGCGCTATCGCGCATAAACGTCTCCATTTCAGCTTCACGTTTAGTTATCTGACTCTTAACTCCTTCTCCTAGAGCAGCCCACGACTCCCTATTTTCAGGAGACCAACCTAACGGTGGTTTATCACCCGTATCTGTGGTAACTTCCTCTGTAGCAGCCGAGGCTTCAACAGGGTCATCAGACTCTTCTGTTAGTGTCGTTTCAGTATCGTCGATGTCCTCAGATGAATCATCGGCTGCACCTAAATCTAAACCTTCGTCTAGCGTATCTTCTTCATCTACTGCATCGTCCACATCATCTGCGGCGTCTAATATTGCTTGTCGTATGTCGTTCATGGTTTGTATACTCCGTGTCGTTGTAGTGCTTCTTTTACGTTTTCAATCCGCTCATTATGAGCTTGCTTTGTATTACCTTGTATCTCGTTACCTCGTTCTTTATTCTTTCGCTCGAACCAATTAGCGCCATAGTCCCTAATGTTCGTCACACCATGCTTCTTATTGTGGGCGCGTAGATTAGAAGGACAGCTTATGACGGTCTGATCGATAGGACTTCTAAAGGGCACAAAGTCTTTTTGTGCCCTCGTAGCGCGAGCTACCACCCTTTTTTCCTGCGCGTCATGCTTTGCTTTCCGTTCTTCTTTAGATCCAAATATGCTGTCGAAGTTTCTCTCGAAGTCCTTACCCCCGCGACGCTTGCTGCCTTTACTCATCCGCGTCTCCTAGTTTCTTCTGCTTGTCCACCTCGATGTCCATCTCTGCCTTAGCAGCCATCTTCTCAAGGTCTATTTGTGCTGACGTAGCCACTTTCTGTATCTCTTGTTGAGTCACAGCCTCGTTCTGCATAGCGTTCATCTGAGCGTCATGCTGCTGTTCTGACTTCTGCATTTCTGCTTTAGCCTGTATTTCTTGCAAGTCAGCTTGCGATTCAGCTTGTATCTTCTGCATGTCTAACTGATGTTGCATCTGAGCCGTCTCGATGTCAGCCATCTTATCCTGCTCTCTAGTTTGCATATCTGCTTGAGCTTTAGCCTGTATCTTCTGCATCTCACCTTGAAGTTTAGCTTGCTCTTTCTGCGCGTCCATTTCTGCCAACTTCTGCGCCTTAGCTTCTTCTGGATCAGGCTGTGGGTTAGCGGCTTTATTCTTAATCTCTTGTATAGCACCTTCTATAGCCTTGTCCATCACGCCTTCGATTTCTTGTGCCCCTTTAAAGCCCGATAAGCTCCACTGTAGCATCTGAAGTAAGAAAGGTTCTGTCTCTGGCTTACTCTGCATTAGCGGTGCGCTAGACTGTAAAAACGTACTGATAGCGTTCAGGAAGTCTACGCGCTCCGATTTCAACTGAGCGTAGTCAACCATCGCTACTGATTCAGGTCTGATAGCTACTGCTAGCCTCGCCTCGTCAGGTCGCTTAATCAAGTCTATTGCTTCCGGTAGCATGTCAGCGTCAAGTGACTTACCCATGTTAGACTGTCTTGCAATCGTCTCCGGTGAGAAGTGCCTCGCTATGACTTCTGCTTTTAGCTGCATCAAATCTGTTGCGAACTGCGCGAACTGGTCTTGTAACGCCTGTACTCTTACTGATCCAAACTTGGCTTTCATAGCCGACTGACCAACACCTTCATGTTGGTTATCTAACGATCCGCGCATTATGTCGCTGAACCCTGATACCTGTTGTAGTAGCGTTATAGTCTGGTCACGAACTGAGGTTAGCTTATCAAGCGCCCCTACGATGTCAGCAAGTGGTAGCCACTGAACAGCGCCTTGTAGCCCGCCCTTCTCTGAGAACGCAGCCCAAGAGTCTACAGGTATTAACGTATTGTCTGTACCCTCCTTAAATAACCTCTCCACGCCATCACAGCCCGCATCGTACACACCCGCAGCCTTTACAGCTTGGGTTAGTATAGTGATCCTAGTTTGTAGTATGTCAACCTCGTTATAAAGGTCTTGAGACATCTGAAAGTCAGGTGTAGGTATGTACAGCGATGTAGTAGGGTTAGCAATAAAGAACGGTGGGCACGGAAAGAAGTCGCGTAGTTCTAACATGCTCTTGCCGTGGTCAAGTATTTTCTCTTGCCCTTTAGCGTACCAGTACACATGGCGGCTTTTTTTATCCCATATCTCCCATACTTCTGCTTTCTTAGTGTCCGAGTTACTCTCTGCGTTAGACGTTTCATTTGTCACCGATACGCTACGCTGTTTAAAGTCTAAGTCCTCTGCTACCTCCTCGCCAAATCTATCCGTGACCTCGCCCCTAGACATGTAGTTCCTGAACGCAATCCAAGGAAGATCACTGAACGAACGCCCCCAACCCCATAATATATCACCCCAATAGAAGTAGTCGGCAGGTGCAGCCTCGCTGATCATCTCCTCCTCCCCCGTCTCAGGGTCGATCTTAGTCTTTAGTTGGTATCTTATCTTAGCGCAGCCTAAACCACCTAACAGGCGGTCTTGTAGCGTTGATCTAAGCACAGTGTCATACTCGTGCCCGTTCTCCGCTACGTCTGCATTGAGCAGCCTCTCCATCGTCTCTGCTGCCACTCGCGCGGTATCATCAGACGAGTCTGCATAGCGTCTGGATACGTCTATCTTAGGCACTGAGCCGTAAAGCATTGACTGTAGCGTACTGACATTAGAGTAGAACAGATTAAGGCGCGTATCACCCCCTAAGCTCTCAGTAGAGTTGCCTGTTCGTTCTGCTAAGAACCTTTTGTTGATCTTCTCTGCCTTTTTACGCCACGGTTTCAACCGTTTAGTTGCCGCTTGCATCTCCGCAGCCCATATATTCTGTTCTTTACGGGGATCTGTCTCTTTCTTACTCATTAGTTTATCCTCAATATATGGCGAAGCTCGCCACGTGTCTCATTACTCTCAAATAGTTCATCTAGCCTGTATTCTTGGGGCTTCTTCATCTGTTCTTGTATGCTAGGCTTCTGGCTAACCGCTGTTGGTGTCTCTGCGTTTGCTACTAAGCATAGGTAACGAAAAGCATCTGCGAAATCTGAGCTCTGGTCGTGTAACGGCGTATTTAAGAAGCATTTGTTAATACTATCCCATTTCTTGCGGTATATCCTTAACATTTCTAAGCCGTAAGCGCAACGGGTGTGTAGATAAACCTGTGGAAAAGTCGCTCTAACCGCGTCTATACCCTGTATAACTCTCAATGAAGGGGTTATATCCACCGGAAAGCCCGCCTCTAAGAACTGCTCCACGGTAGATTTACCCGTCTGTAGAGACTTCGCGCGGGCATCGTGGGGCAGCCAGACTTTCTTGTACTTGTAGGGCTTACTGTTGAGGGTGTCGAAGTAGTGTTGCAAGGGGACGCTGTTGTTGTGGTGGATGTCGAAAACACAAATTCCATCTGGGCGGTCTTGCCAGAACCAAAATACGGAGGAGTCAGTGATACCGATGTCACAGGCGGTGTTGACGGGGAAATTGGGGTCATAGTCAAACTCCTTGCTTACTCTACCGTCAAGCTCCATTTTACTGATCTGTTCGGTGTAGTATGTGCCAACGAGGGCGGCATCAAAGCTGACCTCAAATTCTTGTAGGTACTGATCCTCAGACATCTGGTCACGCATCATGTCAAGCTCGGCTTTAGGGATAATACCGGACTCGGACGCTTTCAAGGCGAGAAAATACCAGTCAGGGGACTTCTTAGCCTTCTCGCATATCTCGAAAAACGAGTTCATCCTACCTGCCGGTGTTCCGATAGCGAGTAGCCATCCTTCTCTGTCTGCGAGTAGCGGGAGTATAACCTCTCCAAAGAGGTTGGGTCTAAAGTTGGCAAACTCGTCTAGGACTACCCCGTCAGCGTACAATCCTCGTAATGAGTCGGGGTTGTCTGCGCCAAAGAGTCGGATGATTGCACCGTTTGGTAATTCAACTGATAATTCACTCTGTCTTATCTCCACCGCGAAGTCTCTAGTCGCGTCTGTTAGGTACAACCACGCTATAGACTTGGCTTGGGCGTAGAAAGGTGCAACATAGAAGAACCGTGGGTTACTTCGGGTGCATCTTAGGGCTTTGATGATTAAGTCATGTATAGCCGCCACTGTCTTGCCTGCTCTACGGTGTATCACCATCGCTGCAAAGCGTTGATCCCTGTTGTGGAACGGGATAAAAGCGTCTCTTGGGGCGTATTCTAGGCTGATGACGTTATCAGTCACTATTCAGCGTCCTGCTCTTCTAATGCGATTACCACATCTGCCTCTTCTTCCGATAAGGACTCAAGAAGCGCTAGTAGCTCCAAATCCTGAAATACTTTAAACAGACACTCCGCAAAAGCTCTTTTAGCGCATTTGTTAGAGGTTATCTGCGTTTCTAACCCCTTATTATCGTTAGTCCACTGGAAGTACAACGCTATCGCTTCACAGGCGTAGGGGTTAAACTCTAAGTCTATCCTATGCGCCTGCACCAAAGGCATTATGTCGTTCCAGCACTCCCAAGAGAACTCAGGGTCTAGTTTCATCATCGCTATTAACCTGTTGTTAAGTTCTAAGGGGGTAAAAGCGGCTATTTCGCGGCTTTTGAGCGTCAATTTATGTTTGTAATTCATCAGTTTATATCTCCACTAAAGAGCATGAACGCCCCGTTACACGACCCACAAAGCGGCTGACTTAAAGGCTCTATAGCACCGCCGCTTAGCGTTCTAAAGTCTTTAGACTCTATAACCTGATAGGGTTTAGGGCTTTCATCACCGACCCATAATATAGCGGGCTTACCACAAGGCTCACCCCCGTGATTGTGCGTCATTAATCGTTGCATCAGTTTATATCCTTTATAGGGTGTTGGTCGAGCTTTGACGGGGTCAACCGGCTGTCAGATAGCTGTATGATCAGCGTAGTAGCACCACTTAGTGTTTCATTCTGCTTGGACTTCTCTTTAGCCGCGTCTGTGTCTGTTTTCATGCGGTTTATCTCGCCTACGGCTGCTATTGAAGTGCGGGGGTCGTTTTCTTCTTCTCTTATAGCGATACCCCACAGCATCATTTCCCTGTCAAGAGCTTTCGTACCCTCATTAAGGTCTTTTAGGAAGTTCATCTGCGCCATTAGTTCTTGCGCGTTGGGATCTTGCTTGACTTTGGTGACTAATTGGGGGTTACAGCGGTATTTCTTGGCGATAGCCTTATTAGTGTGCACGCCTACTACTAGGGCGCGGCAGATCATGGCGTGTTTAGGATGCATCTTAGAGACGAGTGCGCGTATTCGCATATTCGCTGACTTTACAGTGCGTTTAAACTCTGAGTTAGCAGGGTGGTATACGCTATCGTCTAATATGGGGTCGTCAAAAGCTGTTTCTAGGTCGTATAGGGATATTTCTTTGTTCACTGTTGGTTCTCCGTTAGGTGCAAACCGTTAAGTTGATATTGTAGGGGTTGGCAGCAGTAGAGTCAAGGAGTAGTCGCTTATAAGTTTGTATATTATAGTCGCTTATAAGTTGGAAAAGTGAAATTTATGTGTGGGTTGCCCCTAACAGTAATTTTTCTTCATCTGAAAATCGAAGGCGGGGTATCTTCCATATTTTTCGCCTCATTTTATTACTAGAGCGTTTAAACAGTCCGTCACCCTACCCCATACATAACAACCCGTTTAAACGCTCTTATATTATAACCGCTAGTAGCAGCCCGTTTAAACGCTCTCATACTACTAGCCTGTTTTAACGTGTTTAGATGTGTACTAGTATAGGTGTACTACTATAGGCGTACTATCGCACCTTGCTAGTGTACAAGTGATTTAGTGATTGCGCGGTTATTCTATATCAGTAGTACGCATCACCAATTAAACGTCATCACGGGGCTCATAGGACGTTAGACGCGATCCGGGACGATAAACAGGAAAAAACCCCAAAGATTACAGATTACAAAATAAATCAAAAGACTTTAAAGTTTTAAACTGTCAGATCTGGGTGTATAATACAGCATATAGACTGTATAATTTTTATTTCTAGAGTCTTCTATATTTTTGTAATCTGTAATTAATTGGCTGTTTTCAGCCTACAGACCAATGACCGCGCGGGTTACAAAATATTACAAAAAGTGATTAAATTACATTCGTGATCAACTCCATTTATAGCCGCCGTGAAAAAGTTACAATTTTTGTAATCTTGGTCTAATTTTGTAA
>Ga0307987_1000835_pt1 | contig 17704 bp, 12 predicted proteins | sample EllFjometagen181_FD_203157 | JGI IMG/M metagenome (GOLD analysis project Ga0307987, IMG submission 203157) | Marine microbial communities from Ellis Fjord, Antarctic Ocean - #181 | ecosystem: Environmental > Aquatic > Marine > Unclassified | place: Southern Ocean | collected 2014-10-08
CTAATCGTTGCTGAGCGACCATGCCCATCAAGTCCCTCAACTTCACTAAATGCCACAACAGTTGGCAACACAGCTTTCAAGTCTTCTTTGGTATAATGCATAAAACTTGTTCTTCGTCTAAAATCATCAACAGTCAATCCTGAAAACATTGCAGCTGCACCACCAGTAGGAAGCACATGACTTGGTCCGGCAGCAAAGTCCCCAACAGATTCAGGAGTCCATTCTCCAATAAATACAGCACCTGCACAAGTTACCCTGTCTAGCCATTTCTCAGCATCTGCAACCATAATTTCAAAATGTTCAGGCGCAAATCTGTTGCATAAGTCCATCCCAGCATCAAGATCTTTTACAACAACAATCAGGACACCAGTTGCCATCACTTTTTCCAATGCAAACTGACGATTCAATAACGGCAACTGTTTTGCAAGTTCTGCATTCACAGTCTCTGCCAATTCCATTGAGTCTGTTACAAGCAGCGACTTTTCAAATCCGGAACCATGTTCTGCCTGAGACAACAAATCTGCGGCAACAAATGCAGGATTGGCTTCAGCATCTGCAAGAATTGCAATTTCACTTGGGCCTGCCACAAGATCTAACGAAACCTGTCCGTAAACCTGACGCTTAGCTGCCGTAACAAAAGTACCGCCCGGTCCAACAATCTTCTGAACTTTATCAACACCTTCCACTCCATAGGCCATAAGTCCAATAGCTTGACTGCCACCAACCTTATAAATTTCAGTAACACCAGCTTCATGCAATCCATAAAGCATAAGTGGATTCAACTCTCCATCTTTCCCCATAGGAGTACATGCAACAATATCTTTTACTCCTGCAACCTTAGCAATATATGCAGTCATAAGAGCGGTAGATACTAAAGGAGCTGCTCCTCCAGGAACATAAACTCCAACTCGCTCAAAGGGTACAAATTTTTCTCCAAGTTTTCCACCATTAGGAGCATCCATACTCCAATCCCTTTTCATCCCTGTCTCTGAAAAAGCCTTAATTCTTGACTTAGTCTCTTGAACAGCACTCTTAAACTTCTCATCTACCAAAGGTAATGCAGTAGCAATCTCTTCATCAGAAACACGCAAACTACCTTTATCAAGCTTAATTCCATCAAACTTTTCAACATAAGATAAAACAGCATCAATACCATTATCCTGAATGTCCTTTAATACTTCTACGGCAACTACCTCTGCTTTGTTATCAAAAGCAGGACGTTTCAAAAAGTCTTCAACAACACTGTTGCCATCTTTAAAAAATTTTACAATCCTCGCGACCATCTCTTCCCCCAAAAATGTTTATAAAGTTTAAATAGTATCAATTATAGCATACTACAGCAAGTGAAAACACCTACACCGACTACTGTTTGGCATTTTTCTCCTATTTATACCTATATTTTATATTTTTCTTGCACAAAACAAACGAATTATGTAATATCTCAAATCAAATGATTGATTAAAAGGAAAAAAATGAACAGAATAAACAGAATAATACTTATATCTCTTATCACAATTTTTCAGGCACAGGCCGCACGTCCGGTTGCACGTTGGGATGTTGTACCTGACCAATTAATTGACAACTCTTTTAATGCAGGAGTTGTCGCTTTTCATGATAAAGGTGTAAAGGTTGAATTTAGTATTAATAGCAATCTTGTATATACAGCAGAAAATCCAACGCTAAATAAAAGAACAGATGTATGGGAATTCTGGTTTAAACTTGACCCATCAAAATATCCTGATGGAAAATTATTAATCGACGCAAAAGCTATCTGTTTAAATAACATACCGGAAAATCCGGCTTACGAACTACCTTCTTTAACCTTATATGCAAACTCTGGAAAAACACTTGGTTCAACTATTGTCAAATGGGTGGATTCTATTAATGGTGATGATAGTAGTGCAGGAACAGAAGCTGCACCATACAATACTTTAGTAAAGGGTGTAACAAGTACTCCATCAGGTGGCACTATTTACCTCAAAGCCGGAGGTTATAGTTCACAAGCTCTTGGGGGCGGAAGCTCTCGCCCCTACTGGACAACCATTTCTGCAGCACCAGATCTAGATTGGGATGATGTGGAAGTTGGAAATGGACGTCCAAGCACACAAAGACTCAAATGGGCCAACCTGTCTCTCTATACAGAAAACAGTTCAGAAGGTTATGCAACTATTCTTTCTGGTGAAAATGGAAATCATTCTGTATGGGTTGACAACTGCAAATCCTACAATAAGGGTGGAAGATATGCAGCAAGCACAACCCTTTTTGGAAATAGATATGTTGCTTATGTAACAGGTGGACTCGTAACTGAAGTTGCAAATGGTCCAGGTGGAAGTATTATTCGAGGACTTAAACTTGCAAAAATCACATCCGATGCCTGGACTGGATCAGGCAAACTAGTGGTCAACTGTTTCACAGAAGATATTGATAGAGGACCTACTTCTGCTCATCCTGACTTTCACCAGTCATATGTTGTTTCTCCTGGATGGGTAGAAAATGTAATTTTATACAATGTAAAAGGTTTTGCATGCAAATGCCAAGGATTATTCGGACTTCGCTTACGGAATAGTGCTTTTGTTAATGTTATGTTCGAAAAAGATTCTGGAGCTGTATATAACAGTCAATATTCTGGTCCAATGGAGAATGTTCTATTCATGCATATCAACTTTTTCAACCAGACTTGGTTATGGAGAGGATCTGGTTCAAGTGCATATACGGCAACAGATGTGGTGGTTAAAAACAACATTCATGGCACTATGAGCACTTATGAAGATGGTTCAATTGATGGAATAGATCTTGATTACAACCATTTTGTGAGCACGACAAAAACAATGGGAGACAACATCACAAGTGGCGATCCTAAATTTGCAGATCCTGCAAACCGTGATTATTCTCTACAGAAAACCAGCCCTGCTTATAGTACAGGAGCTTTTCTGCAATGCGTTCCAACTGACATTGATGGTAATCCATATGATAAAACAGCAAGAAATCGTGGTCCATACGCGAAGTCGACAAACGAGACTGGACTTCTCACATATATAGCCACACAACAATAATTGAATGATACCTGCGATTGCTCTTCAGCAATAACGAATTTTCGCATTCTTGTACGGGCGAGACGCATCTCGTCCCCATTCCGGCCATTTACGAACTTTCGAATTTATATAATCTTCGTCTGCCCAGCTCCAACAACAATCATCTCTCCACTAGGCAAAGTAACTTCATGCGATACAGGAGCAAAGTTCATAACAAAAAGTTTTCCTCCACGCTCTCTGCAGGTCACACCTTTTGGCAGTGGTCTATCATATAAAGCTCTGACTCCAGCATCTTTAATCAGGCCACCATAGAACTCATTCATAAAATTTTCATCATGTGCAGCACACATATAATATGCCTTACCAGAACCATAAGAGTTACATGTCAAGGCTGGTGATCCTGCATAAAATTCATTCTTAAATGTTGATATAACCTCTGCTCCTTCAGAATGTATAATATCTGCAAAGTGCAATGTATTCCAGCTTTTACCATTAAATTCAATTGCATTCTCGCAAGCATCCAACTCTTCAGAGCGAATTCCAAGCACTTTGCTCATATAGCCAGGTGCACCACCAGTAATTGCATAATTATCATCATCAACATAACCACTCCAGAATGTTGTAACAAATGTTCCCCCATTCTTAACAAATTCTGTTATACGTTCTGCAACACCAGGCAAAAGCATATACAGTACTGGAGCAACCAAAACCTTGTATGGAGCAAAATCATTAACAGATGGAATAACATCAACTGCAATTCCTCTATTCCAAAATGGGCGATAATGATCTCTGACTTGATTGTCATAAGAGCGTTCATCCCAACGGGCTGAAGTAGCAAACTCTATTCCCCAATGGTTCTCTTCATCATAAATCAATGCAACTTCGGCCTCAATAGGTGCTCCACAAACATCTTGTATATCTTCAAGTATTTTACCAACTTTTGACACTTCTTGAAAAGCTCTAGTATCGCTGCGACCATCATGATTCACAACCGCACCATGAAACATCTCATTACTTGTCTTTCCATTACGCCATTGAAAATACATAAAACTATCTGAACCAGCAGATACTGCCTGCATTGCTTTGGTAATATGATACCCTGGACGACGCAACTTTGTTCCTGGAGGAGAACTTGGGTTATTTTCCATCAAAATAAAAGGCTTACGTTTTAAACCTCGCATATAATCATATTTAAATGATGCATTCAAACCTCTAAAACAGTCTCCCTCATTGGCTTCAAATCTTGGATATGAGTCATAACTCACAATATCAACTACTTCAGTCAAAACACGCCAATTAAAATCCCATGTATGAATATTTGATGTAACAAGAATATCTGGTGTTATTTCACGTATGACATTTGCTTCATTGAGAAAAAAATCTACTGTCAATTCACTATTAAATCGTTTCCATGCAACACCCAAAGAAAACATACTCCACTCCCCGGCAGGCCAAGGCTGTGGCGAACGAATTTCTGACCAATCTGAATAATAATGACTCCAAAATGCTGTTCCCCATTTCTCATTTAAATTATCCAATGTCTTATATCGTTCTTTCACCCATCCCCTAAAAGCTTCCTGACACAACTCGCAGTGGCAATCACCATGATACTCATTTGAAACATGCCACATAACCAAAGCTGGATTTTTTCCATATCGTTCAGCAAGAAGTCTTGTCATCTCTGCACACTTCTGACGATAGATTGGCGATGTCAAACAGTAGTTAACTCTAACCTTGTGCTCCTGACGTACCCGATTGTAATCAGTTCTCAAAACTTCAGGATACTTCTCGCTCATCCATCGAGGTTGAGCTGCTGAAGGCGTTGCAAGAACTGCCTTCATTCCATTCTCATTTAACAATTCAAAAATTCTGTCAAGCCACCCGAAATTATATTCACCCTCTTTTAGCTCAAGCATTGACCATGAAAAAATTCCTACAGTCATCGTATTGACATTGGCTAGCTTTGCCAAACGCATATCTTCTAACCAAGTATCTTCATCCCACTGCTCTGGATTATAATCACCACCATGTAAAAATGTTTGCCCTATCATAATATTCTCCTAAGGTATAATTTTGATTTGTAATTATAACAAGATTTGGCACACAACACAATAAAATGTTTCATCAAACATAATTATTTTTCATAACGGCCGCCCAAACAACATTTTCTTTTCAGGTTCGGGCGAGGCAGGCCTCGCCCCTACCATCTTCGCATTTTACATCATGCCTGCGGAGCTTTTCCTCAATTGCCACTCCGCTTCGCTTCATTGCTTGATATACGTCACCCCTCTGCCTTCGGCGGTCAGCATTCAGCATTATTTAATATCATCCGCAGTAATAATTGAACCATTATCTCGTAAACTATTTTGTAATTTCTCTATTGATATATTTGCAATTTCAACATTATCATTAATTGCCATACTTGCCGCAACCCCACACGCTTCACCTTCAAGCATACACTGAGGCATAACTCTCAAACTTCCAAGAGCAGTATGAGTTGAACTAACACAACGCCCGGCAACAAGTAGATTTGTAATTTTTTGTGGAAGTAGTGCTCTGAAAGGAATCTGATATTTAAATCCTTTTCGAGGACGAACAGTTTCCTTATCCATGCCTATACCCGTGCAGTTATGTACATCAATAAAGAATGAACCGTAACCAATAGAGTCTTCAAACTCACTCTCATTTAGAATATCTTCTTCTGTAATAACATGATGTCCAACAATTCTACGACTCTCTCGAGTTCCCATAAGTTGAGCTGTATGACTCATCCAGGAATTTTCCATGCCAGGAATATACTTACGATATACATCTACTGTCTGGTAAGCCTGATCTCGAGCTTCTATTGTTGCCTCGGTCAAATCTTCAGCATTAATACAACTTTTACCAAAAACATGCGTGAAATTAATACCAACTTGATCTGGTCTTGTTGGTGTCCACCACCACCCCATTATTCCGTCCTGGTATGGTTTCATGTCCCCATTTTTCTGAGCTGCTTTAAAGACACCTGAAAGTTTCCAAGGTGTTTTATCATCAGAGTTCTCCGCAGCATATTGACCTTTAAATTCTGTAACCTTATCCCAATCAACTCCACCAAGCTGAAACATTAGAGTCATAGGCTGCGTTGCCCCATCACTTTTACGTCCGAATTCAAAGGGAACTCCCGAACGAGCAGCCAAATCTGCATCACCACTGCAATCAATAAATTGTTTTGCTTTTACCGCCTGTCTACCTGATTTGTTTTGAATAATTATATATTTAATCTCATCACCCTCAACAACTGCTTCTGAGAATTGAGTATAATAAAGAATTTTAAGGTTAGGGAGTTTTTTACTCTCCTTTTCCAACAAGAACTTAAAATACTCAACTTCAAAGTCGCAATTGCATATATCATAGCGGGCGTATCCGTCTTCAACCATCTGTTCACAAAGCTGGTGGCCCAATCCTCCAACAACTCGCTCTTCAGGATTTGACCATGAACTATACTGACACAAATGCCCATGCCAACCAGCAGTAGAAATACCTCCTAGACAGTTCATCTGTTCAACAACAAGAACGCTCTGCCCATTTTTAGCAGCTGAAAAAGCAGCTCCAACGCCGGCAGGTCCACCCCCAACAACAACTACATCAACATCATACGCGACCGGTATATCTTCTTTTACATTTATACTATTCATTATTCACTCCATATTTAAAAACAATTGAAAAGCATTCTAACAAAGCAAAGATTCCATTGCAAAGATTAAAAGAATAGTTTCAACGTCCCCCATCGAACAATTCATTATTAGTCCTTAGCACTTGCAATTTTAAGTTCTTTCACTGCTCCATTCTTTTGGTACGGAACATCCGTCCCATCAGTCCCATAAAACAATTCCTATTCCAGTATTTTCCATTTTTAATTTTCAATTTCTTTAACATTGTCCTTTTTGCCCTTTATGTCTTTTTTAAATTAACTATTGGGCCCATTCTCAAAAATAAAGCTATCATTTTATTGAAATATATATTATTATTGTAAGCACTATTAAATCAATATCACATCAGGAGACAAATATGTTAGATGATAATTTCACAGAATTATGCCATGTTGCTTTTAAAGAAAACTGGAATAGTAACGCTTTTAAAATTTTCAAAGAAAAAGGAATGACTTACGGGGATGCTGCAAAAAAGATTGCATACCTTCAGTCAATATTTAAAGCAAATGGTATTAAACCAGGCGATAAAATTGCATCTATCGGACCTGATTCTCCAAACTGGTGCATCGTATATCTAGCTGTAACACTTTATGGTGCAAAAATTGTTCCAATCCTTGCTGACTTCCTTCCTTCAGATGTTGAACATATAACAAATCATTCAGAAGCAGTCATGCTATTTGCTGATGAAGATATGTTTGAACAACTAAATGAAGAGACTCTGACAAGCCTTAAGGGTATATTCTCTCTGAAAGATTTCAATCTTCTATTTTCATTAAAAAAGAATTTTAGCGATACCATTGACAAAACAAAAGAAGAGTTTAACAAAAAGGTTGCAGAAGGTTTTACATACGAAAATCTTGAATGGACCAAGATGCCAAATGACCACATAGCTGCAATTGTGTACACATCAGGCACAACAGGTTTCTCAAAAGGTGTAATGCAGACATTTAACTCACTTGTTGGAAACATCAAGTTTGCACAGGACAACGTAAGACTTGACAACAGAGATGAAGTGATTGCAATCTTACCACTTGCTCACGCTTATGGATGTGCATTCTCATTTCTATTTCCTATCACATCAGGTGCATGTATAGTTTTCTTGGGTAAAAAACCATCACCCAAAGTTGTTATGAATGCCTTTCAGGTTGTAAAACCAAGATTTATAGTTGCAGTACCTTTAATAATTGAAAAAATATATAAAAAGCGTATTGCTCCAAAACTAAAAACAAAATCATTAAAAATATTCACTTCAATCCCTGGTATCAAAAAACTAATTTACAAGAAAATTAAAAACGGAATTTTGGAAGGTTTTGGGGGCAATGTTGAACACCTTGTTATTGGCGGTGCTGCATTTAACCCCAAGATTGAACAGTTTCTAACTGATATCAAATTTCCTATGACTGTTGGCTACGGCATGACTGAATGTAGCCCTCTTATAACATACTCACATTGGTATGCAACAAAAGTTGGATCAGTAGGAAAAGCAATTGATGTGATGGAAATTAGAATTGAAGACCCAGACCCTGAAACAAAAATTGGTGAAATTCAGACTAGAGGTGAAAATGTCATGGTTGGCTACTACAATAACGAAGAGGCAACTAAAGAAACATTTACTGAAGATGGATGGCTTAAAACAGGCGACTTAGGAATTATCGATGATGATGGCTTCCTTTTTATAAAAGGTAGAAGCAAGAGTATGATTCTTGGAGCATCAGGACAAAATATATATCCAGAAGAGATTGAACTAAAAATAAACAATATTCACTATGTACAGGAATCTGTTGTTATTCAACAGGATGGCAAACTTATAGCATTAGTTTATCCTGACTACGAAGCAGTTGATGCTCACGGTGGTGTTAAATCAATTAATGACGAAGCCGTAATAGAAGCATCAAGAAAAGAGCTGAATAAGACTCTTCCTCCATACAGTCAAATCTCAAAAGTAAAGATTTGGCCGGAAGAGTTTCAAAAAACTCCTTCAAGAAAAATCAAACGATACCTATATCAGGAAAAGTAATCATTTTAAATGCTCTGACGGAGCATCTGATTATAACCTAGGATGAGCGCAGCGTAACCCTAGGAATAAACAAATAAGAACAAAGTTCTTTCCTGCTCACGGCAGTGTCCTTTATTCAGCATTGGATGTTGGACGTTGAATGGCCTGTCCGGCGTAGCTCGTAGAGCGAAGACTGATTCGATGTTGGACGTTCTTTAATGTCCTTTCTTGGATATTGTATATTCGTTGACATGACCTACGTCATTGCTTTAGGCGAGCTAAAGCCTGTCTTCGCTTCGGCTGTTGGATGGTGGATATTGAAATAAATATGTACTATACACTTCTCACAGAAAAAAATGGCTTTCCAAAACTAATCAAACAACCAGAACATTAAAATAAAATGCTAAACAAAAAAATCTATATATACTTATTGGCCGGTCAATCAAACATGGCTGGTCGAGGGATCGTTCCTGAAACACAGGAAACAAATCCAAGAATCTTAACTCTCAACCAACAAAATAGATGGGCTATTGCCAAAGATCCCCTACACTGGGACAAAAGTGTTGCAGGAGTAGGACCTGGTTTATCATTTGCTCATACAATCTTAAAAGAGCTACCAGATGATGTAACAATTGGACTTGTTCCATGTGCTTGTGGTGGATCTCCAATTGAAACATGGCAAGATGGCAAATTCTGGGAACAAACAAATTCACATCCTCTTGATAATACAATTGCAAGAATGGAAGAAGCTCTTAAAGATGGAGAACTAAAAGGTATTCTCTGGCATCAAGGCGAGGGGGATTCCTCGGAAGAACGAGCACCTCTATATCAACAAAGACTTGAAACACTGATTGCTAAATTCAGAAAAAGTTTTAATGCAGCAAATGCTCCATTTATTATTGGACAACTTGGACAGTTTCCTGACAGACCTTGGACAGAATATCGCAAACAAATTGACAACATTCATAAAACGATTACTGAAACCGTCCCCTACTGTGCATACGTATCATCAGACGGACTAACATCTATTGGTGATGACCTGCACTTTAATACTAAATCACAACATGAATTCGGCAAAAGATACGCAAAAGCATGCTTGTCAATTAATAATTGAATATGCCTACGAAGGCAAACGTACAGACGTGATTTATCGTGTCTCTCCTGTACTTTTCCACTATTTACGCACTCTCGAATTTGTCAATTAATCATCATCTCATCTGGACTTAGCAATTGAGGGAAAGGAGCTGTTTCTCCTTCTTGATACCAGAATGCAACAGAAGCAATATCATCCTGAAGAGGAAGATATCGGCCACCACGTTGCCATCCTAAAGCCTGAATAGTAACTTTAAGATCTTCTTCAAACCTAATTGGGTCAGTAATGTGCCAGCGATACATACTAAAACGTGTATTTGCGTCATACATTCCATCTGGTCTTACAACATGAGGAACTCCTGCATATGCTGTTGTGTACTCCTGGTACTGCTTTGTTGCTTTATTCTCAAAATTATATGAACCACAAAAATAGTCTTCTGTACCCGTACCACAAATAGTTGGAAAACCTGTAGAGCCTGCAACCTCTTTTCCATCGCTTAACTCTGGATTACAATCGCCATCCATATAAAACTTTATCTCACCTTCTCCCCACCAACCATTGTTGTTAAGCTGCCATGCCAAATAAGTTCCAACATAGTGCCCTTTTCCTTTGATGCCATCAACAATTGTATATACATCTCCCTTTTTAACTGGATTCACTCGGCGAAATTGTGCATGAAAATATGCAGCATCATCAGGAACATCATTCAGAGCATAATCAATCTGATAGAATATCTTTTTTGCTTCTAATTCACTAATGTTCTCAAGTGTAATTAGCATTCTTTTTCTAAATGGCATTGGCCAGTAACAGTTAAAAGCATTTCCTGGATTTACACATACCGCCAATGAATTAATGTGAGCATAAGTATTAAAACTTGTAAAAGCTGATGCAAAAAAATCTCCAACAGGACACTCAACAGCCGGCACATCAGAACCGTCATAGTAAATTCGAAGTATAGTTGTTCTATAGTCACCTGTTGGTGTCATCCATATATGCTGAATACAGCCAGGTCCTTCTATATCGGCCAAAACAAATGTGTCCCCTATTGCAATTTCATCACAAGGATGCACCTTCCATCCCTGTCCTAAATCCTTTGCACAACCAGTTGGTTTTCCGTCTTCACCTAAAGGCGGACATTCTCTACCACCACCAGATTTGGCACCATTACGATTTTCACCACAGATTGATCTTGTCTTTGCATTAGATAATCTAGCCAAACTACTCATATTACACATTAAACCATCAAACATTGTAAACTCCTTAAGTAAAATTTATAGAACTCTATTAAATCAATCTAACAAAGTCAAGAGCAAGTTCACAAGCATCCTACTAGCCCGCTTTATTAAAATACTCTTTTCAATTGTACAGACGTGATTCATCGCGTCTCTATTTTACGAATTCACGCACTTACGCATTTCTTCGGGCTATCAGCCCTAAGCTCGTTCTGGCTTCTAAAATTCAAAAGAAATCATAAAAACAACTTTATTATATAATAAAATTATTATATAATGCGTTTATTAATAAAAGTAAAAAGAAAGAATAGATTTTATGGAAGAATTTGACGTAATAAATGCAATAAAAACAATTACCAATCCAACTAGGTTTGAAATTGTAAAGTATCTATACGAAGGCCCATCATGTGCAACCAAGGCATTAGCAAAAGTGAAACTATCGCAACCAAACCTATCACAGCATCTGAACAAACTTAAAGATGCTGGAATAGTAGATTGTAAGACTAGAGGAAGTGAAAGATGCTATTTTATATGCAGACCAACATTTGTTGAGGAGATGCTAAAAATGATTTCAAAAAAACACAAATATAAAAAATGTACAAAACCTGAACAGGAATAAAAAATGTAAGATGCGAGGAGCAATGGCGGAACGTTTGTGGAACAGTTGTTGAATGCTGTTGCATCGCGTTGAATGCAACTTCGTTGCGTTTAATGGCTTCGCCGTTAAGACTCGTTAGATGGTTAGATAGGTGTGGAAAAGCTCCGCAGACATTTATATAGATAAGTTGCGGAGCAACACATTTTAAATGCTCTGACGGAGCATCTGATTATAGCCTAGGGTGAGCGCAGCGTAACCCTAGGTTTATAAAACAAGCGGAGCTTATACCTGCTCACGGCAGTGTCTTCACTAAAAGTAAATAACTATTTGCTAATATTTTTTTTGATGGAAGGTGTTGAAAAAGCAGAAAATGCATCTCACACCTCGCATCTTGCAATTAAACATAGACCTTAAAACATAGAACTTAGAACGAAAACAAATAGATCTGAAAAGAGTATAAAACTTTTTACAGAACCAACAGGAATTGAAAATTAAGGAATTACAAAATGAAATTTGATTATGATATAATATGTATTGGTATGGGACCTGCTGGAATGGCAGTAACAGCAATGGGCTCTGAGATGGGGTTGAAAATCATGGGAGCAGAAAAACGAAAAGTTGGAGGAGAATGTCTTAACTGTGGATGTATTCCAAGTAAAGCCCTTCTAAGAATGGGACAAATGAGACACAACACTCTGATTACAGAAAGATTTGCACTTTCAAAAATTGACCAACCTTCTGTAAGCGGAACATTTGAAAAAATCAGAAAAGATCTTAAATACATTAACGACAAGAAAACAATGAAGATGTTTGAAAAGGTTGGGTTGAAACTTGCAACAGCAAAGTTTGTTGGCCCAAGAACAGTTGAGGTTGATGGAAAACAATATACTGCGAGAAAAATCTTTATTGCAGCCGGAACAAAACCGACAATTCTTCCAATTCCAGGAATTGAAAATGTAAAGAACTTGCTTACCAATGAAAACATGTTTGAACTTGATGAAATTCCAAAAAGTCTAGCTGTTCTTGGTGGCGGAGCCATTGCAGTTGAAATGGCACAAGGATTTTCAAGACTTGGAAGTAAAGTAACTGTTATCCAACGTTCTAAAAATATTCTATCAAAACAAGATTCGGCCGCGGCAGAAGTTGTTGAGAAAGCAATGACAGATGAAGGTATTGACCTGAGAACCGGAACTCTAGCAGAAAAAATAGAAACAAAAGACGACAAAAACATTATTTACTTAAATAATGGAACTACAGTTGAAGTAGAATCCATCTTGGCTGCAACAGGAAGAACAATGAACTTTGATTCTTTGGATCTGGAAAAAGCAGGAGTTGAGTATGACTGCTCTGGAATCAAAATTGACAAATACCTACGAACAACCAACAAAAATATCTATGCTGTTGGTGACTGTAATGGCAAGTACCTATTTTCGCATGCAGCAATGCATCAGGGAATGATTGCTCTTATGAATTGTATGATGCCTATCAAAATGAAGTTTCAAAAATTTGTAGTACCTGCGACAATTTTCACTGAGCCACAGTTATCTACAGTTGGAATGAGTGAAAAAGAATTAAAAGAAAAAGGCACCAAGTATGAAGTTCATCAGGCAAATTATGCAGATTATGGTGCATCAATTGCTGAAGAAATACCAGAAGGTTTTGTGAAAGCATTCGTAAGTCCATTTGGCAAAATATATGGTGCCGTAATTGTTGGAGAGGGATCTGGTGAAATGATTAACGAATGGGCACTGGCCGTTCAAAAGAAAATGCGCCTTACAGATATCATGTTTCTACAACATTCATTCCCTACTATGGGATTTTTAACCAAACGTGTATCAGAAATCTGGATGATGGATAAGATGAAATCACAAAAGCTGAAAACAATGTGCACAAAAATGTTCCATATATTCTCCTAACCAGCATCTTAATCAATAAAATTAGTTTTAGCGGACGCCGGGGACGGCATCCCTCCCGTTACAAGACAATACTGATTTGCAAATCTTTAGGTAGCACAACCTTCTAGGTTGTTAGCACTTGCAACGAGGATCGTTGCGTTACATAAACACAGCCGGAGGCATTCCAACGTTTACCATTTACAGTTTACCGTTTACATCTTTTTTGTGTCGCCTCTGATGACCAAAACTACATTTAACCGAAAAATCAGAGACAATAAAAGAAAACAAATATATATGCATATTATTAAAAAAGTAAAAAGATTCTTTCATGGAATCGAAGGATATAACTGTGCTCAAGCTGTAATTAAAATACATGATCACACAGATACTCTAGAACATGTAATAGAAGAACTTAACACAAAAGGTGGCGGGAGAGCTCCTCACGGTATGTGCGGAGCACTATACGGAGCTCTTGAGATGGCTGAAGGTACCAACAAAAAACAATATATCAAAAATGAATTCATAAAACAAAATGGAGCAGAAACTTGCAGAGAACTAAAAAGAATTCACCATACTCCATGTTCTCAATGCGTTGAAAGTGCCTGCCGACTCCTAGAAGAAACAGAAAAAGAATAAATGAATATCCAATAACCAACACTCAATATCCAATATCCAATGAAAAATTGAAAGACCCTCCAACGGCTTAACTAATTAATAATTAAGCATTCGTACAGACGTGATTTATCGCGTCTCTATTTTCGCATTTGCGCATTTCTATTAACCCTCTGGTATTTTGTTCTTTTTAAACATATGTTTTGCATAATAGATACATGGAGTATCCAACGCAGCAACAACCCATTTCAACAAGTATGTTGTCCAGAAAATTTCAATTAAAACAGGAAGTTCAAAACTTCCCCAGAAAGCTATAACTGTAAAAATAATAGTATCAAGAAACTGACTTACCATAGTACTGACATTATTCCTAACCCATATCCATTTAGTTGCCGGAAATTTTCTCTTTAGAAGATTATAAACATACACATCATTAAACTGTGCTACCAAATATGCACACAAACTACCCAAAGCAATTCTTGGCATAAAGCCAAAAATCTGCTGCAAATGTTCACTTGCCCAATCATTAGAACCAGGCTTGAACCAAAGCGCTAAATTTGTTAGGAGAGTAAAAGCCAGTAAAGAAAAAAATCCAATTAGAACAGCTTTTTGAGCATCCTTTTTGCCGTAGTTTTCTGAAAGAATATCGGTAACAAGAAATGATGTTGCATAAACAATGTTGCCAAGTGTCGCCTCAAATCCAAATAAACCCACAAGTTTAATAACTTGAATATTAGCAATAATCGTTGCTATTGGAATCCATATAAAAAGGCCTAGACGACCGAAAAATCGATATGCAATCAATATAAAAGAAAAGTTTACAACCAACATTGCAAACCATAATAGTTCATTTGACATAAACTTGTCTCCCAGTTTTAGTTTTTTTATGCGGGTATTGATCTGGCACCACATAATTATGTTTTAAAGAGGCGGAATTATATAAATATGTTCAACATAAAGTCAACTAAAAATTAAAGATTAAGAATTAAGAATTCATACAGACGTGATTTATCGCATCTCTCCCCTGTACTTTTCCGCTACAGCGGAAGCTTTTCTACCATCTTCGCATTTTTGAATTTGCGCATTTTCGAATTTCTTAGTAAATGTGCCCCATCTTTTCCTTTTTAGTAGACATATATTTTTCGTTGTGTTCATTAGTTTCAAAATGAATTGGCAATCTCTCTTCAATCTTTAATCCATATCCCTCTAAACCAACAACCTTGCATGGATTATTTGTTAAAAGCTTCATTTTATGAACTCCCAATTCTGACAAAATCTGAGCACCAATTCCATATTCTCTCAAATCCGGAGCAAAGCCAAGTGCAACATTTGCCTCAACAGTATCCATTCCTTGATCCTGAAGCTCATACGCATGAATCTTATTTGCAAGTCCAATACCTCTACCCTCTTGACGCATGTAAAGCAGAACACCGCAACCATGCTTATTAATGATTTTCATAGATTCATGAAGTTGATTCCCACAATCACAACGCATAGATCCAAAAACATCGCCAGTCAAACATTCACTATGAACTCTTACTATTGGTATTTCATCTCCACTCAAATCACCCTTTACCAATGCCATATGTTCCTTCTGGTCTAATTCTGAATAAAAAAGATTAAGCACAAAATCTCCGTAGTCAGATGGAAAGTTCACTTTTCGTAAAAGTTCAACATGATGCTCTCGGCGTTTTCTATAGTCAACAATCTGTTCTATAGAAATAATATGAAGTTTATGTTCCTTAGCAATCTCTTTCAATTCCGGCAAACGAGCCATGGTTCCATCATCATTGAGTACTTCACAGATTACTGCACCTGGTCTTAACCCTGCAAGTATAGCCATATCCACAGCACCTTCAGTATGTCCGGTTCGTCTTAATACTCCACCCTTTTTTGCCTTTAGAGGAAATATGTGTCCTGGAGAAACCAAATCATCAGCTATTCCATCTTCTGAAATCAAAACATTAATTGCCACAGAACGATCAGATGCACTAATACCTGTTGTAACATTTTTTACAGCATCAACTGATTCCATATAACAACAATCAGAATAACTATCAGGATTTCCTGTACTTGAATTTTTTCTTGGCATTTCTGATAAACCAAACTTTTCCAACTGCTCTTCAGCCATTGGTGCACACAAAAGTCCACGACCATACTTTACCATAAAATTAACTGCTTCAGGTGTTGCCCTTTCAGCTGCAACAACAAAATCACCTTCATTCTCTCGGTTTTCATCATCAATCATTATGATAATCTCACCATTTGCAAATGCCTTAATAGCTTCTTCAATTGAATCTAACATCTTGTAACTCCATATTTATTAACAAAAAAATCCCGAGGACACATAATGTCATCGGGATATTTCCATATTACACTCCTAAAAAACATGAGTACAATAATGTTATTGGTCCTCTACCATCCAGACTATAACTGTCGGTTATGGAGTTTCACCATATCAATCCTTTATATAATATACAAAAGGATTCGCGGACTGTAACCGCCGGTAGGAATTTCACCTTTCCCGAAGACGAAACAATATTAACATTCAACCATCTAAGAAAGCAATATTTTTTTGAATATTTTATCATATAGGGCAAACACGCAGGGCTGCCCCCTACAAATTTATACCATCCAAAAATCCATATTTATACGCACACAGGCAATGTACGGGCAGACCTATGTGTCTGCCCTATTTATAATTGATTTCTCATCCTGTAACCGCGTCTCCGCCCATCGTACAGACGTGATTTATCGCGTCTCTTAAATATTAATTAATTCTTGCCTCGCAGAGCAAAACTGTGTACTGTACACTATTCACGATATACAACGAAAAGGAGCACAATGAGAATTTGGTCTATACACCCAGAATACCTAGATGCAAAAGGGCTTGTTGCCTTGTGGAGAGAAACCCTACTTGCAAAAAATGTTCTTGAAGATAAAACAAAAGGTTACAAGAATCATCCACAACTGGAGAGATTTAAAGCTCAAACATCCCCTACTGCCTGCATTAATTCATATCTAACAAAAGTATATGGTGAAGCAACAAAAAGAAATTATAATTTTAATAAAGAGAAAATAGGCAGCACCAAAGGAAGCACAACAATTAATGTAACATCAGGTCAAATTGAATACGAATTTACTCACCTATTAAAAAAAATAAAAATTAGAGATCCCGAAAAGTATCTCAAATTGAAAGATTGCAAAAATATAAAACAGTTCCCTACCTTCAAGGTAATCCACGGAAAAATAGAAACCTGGGAAAAGATATAATCCCGATGGAAATGAATGATAAATCCTTAACTATCCCATCGTACAGACGTGATTTATCGCGTCTCTCTTCTTATCTCCTAAATCTTCTTTAATCTTGCCATTCCAAATGATGTTCTTCCAAAAATCACATAATCAGCTAATAACAAGAAACTAACATTAAAACACTATCATCCCATAGAGGGTTAAAAAAGTAGCTGTTTTTTTACTTGCAATATAGTATATTGCATTATTATGAAAAATAAAAAAACAGCTAAAACAAATAATAGCATTTTACATCAGGT
>Ga0307987_1000836_pt1 | contig 17677 bp, 16 predicted proteins | sample EllFjometagen181_FD_203157 | JGI IMG/M metagenome (GOLD analysis project Ga0307987, IMG submission 203157) | Marine microbial communities from Ellis Fjord, Antarctic Ocean - #181 | ecosystem: Environmental > Aquatic > Marine > Unclassified | place: Southern Ocean | collected 2014-10-08
TCAGGAGTCACAGAGCCATGATCCATCTCTTCCTCGCCATCCTCGCAGGCTGCGGCCAGGGCGACACCGTCGCCGAAGCGCCGTCCACCACCGTGCGAAGCTTCCAGCTCGTCTACCAGTCCAACCTAGCGGGCGAGATCGAACCCTGCGGTTGAAAGTCCAATCAACTGGGCGGTCTGCCCAGGCGAGCGACCTTCATCGAGAAGACCCGGACCGAGAACGAGGCCACCTTCGTGGTCGACGGCGGTGGACTGTTCTGGCGTAGCGCCCGGCTGGCCGAGAGCCAGCTCGAGGCCACGCGCATCAAGGGCGCACTGGTGGCCGAGAACCTCTCCACCACCGGCATCGACGCCATCGGGCTCACCCCTGCCGACCTGGCCATCGGCTGGGAACAGGTCCAGGCCCTCGCCACTCAGCACCAGCTGCCCTACCTGGCGGCCAACCTGAGCTGCGACGGCGCCCAGCCCTTCCCGGCGTCGCGTGTCGTGACGCGCGGCGGCGTCAGCATTGGCTTCGTGGGCGCCTACCTGGGGCCCGTGCCCGACGACGCGATCGGCTGCGAAGCCGCAGAAGCCGTGCCTGCTGTGCAGACGGCCATCGCCTCCTTGTCCGAGCCTGCCGATCTGGTGGTGGTGCTCGGTGCCTGGGACGCCAAGAACGCCCAGGCCCTGGCTGAAGCCGTCCCGGCCGTGGACTTCATCGCCACCGCCAGCAACCTCACCCTGCCCGAAGGGCGGCCGCTGACTCAGGACGACTGGCTGCTCGGCGCGGGTTCCCGCGGCAAGAAAATGGGCCTGCTCACCGGCGAGCTCATCCCTGGCGCTACCGGCTGGCAGGGCTCCAGCCCTGGCTCGGCACTGTCCGAGCGCATCGACTCCTACCGCAAGCGCCTCGCCAGCAACGAAGAACGCCTGGGTACCGCCACCGAAGATCGTGCCAAGCAGCGGGCCGAGCGCCAGGTCGCCTTCTACAAGAAGGAAATCGAGCGCCTCGAGGCCGAACTGGCCGCAGCCACCGCGCCTCGTACCGCCCCGGCCAACACCTTCACCACCTCTCTCGAGTCCATGGGCAAGAACTTGGACGACCACGCTGCCACCCTCGAGATGGTCAAAGCCTGCAACGCAGAGCTCGAAGAGAAGGGCCTGGTGGACAGCAAAGAGCCCCCCAAGCGGGTGGACCTCCCCATGGGCCTCCCCGGGCGCGACAGGCTCCAGAAGGGCATGACCGTTGGCCCGGCCGTCCACCCCACGGTCAAGGGCGCGCCCCTGGGCCAGCCCGACCTGCAGGCCCTCGAAGCGGGCGTCGAGGCCAAGCGTAAGGCTGCGGAGAAGCCAGCAGGCGAGTAGTCCTGCGACACTCCGGCCCCTTGTGGGCTAGCCGCGCCCCTCTTCGGAGGGGCGTCGTAGTCTCAGAATGCGGCGTTCTTGCCCATTCGGGCTGTCTGGGACCTGGATCGAAACTTGCAATTCGGGTGGGTGTCGCCCCGAGGATGCCATGCTCCGCTTGCTCGTCATGCTCTCCCCCCTCCTGCTCCTGTTGGCCACCACCGACGCCGAGGCGCAGCCGGATCGCCGCCGTCGACGGCCCCCGCCCCACCTGCGTCGTCCTGGCCCGCCGCCTCCGGGCATGGGCCGTCCGTGCCGCGTGGGCAGCTGCACCCTGACGGATCTGGTGGATGACGTGGCCAGCGCCACCGACACCCAGAGCACCACCGAGACGGAGACTGTGACGGAGACCACCGTGGCCGACAGCGATGCCACCACCACGACCACCACCAGCACCGACGGCACCGATAGCTCCAGCACCTCCAACGCCACGGCCCTGTCGGACTTCCCCAACGACGACAGCTTCGCCAACGTCACGGCGATGCTGGAGTTCGCGGCGGACCACTACGGCATCCCGCTGCAGCTGATGATGGCGACGGGCTGGACCGAGTCCAAGTGGACCCAGTGGAACAGCGACGGCACGGTGCTCATCGGGGGCCACGACTACGGCCTGATGCAGATCAACAAGGACACCTGGTCGGGGACCTACGACTGGGACGAGATCAGCTCGGATGTGCGGGAGAACATCCACGCCGGGGCCACCATCCTCAAGTGGAGCTACGACTACGCGGCGTCCAAGGGCTACACCGGCGACGATCTGGCCAAGGCCGCCTACGCCGTGTACAACGGAGGCCCCGACGCAGTGCACCGTCCCTGGGACACCGGCAGCGCCTGGCGCCAGAACGACCTCAACTTCGAGGGCTACTACAGCGGCAAGCCCTGGGAGAGCAACTCCTAGCATCGCGTCCGTGGAGGCCCTATGTCCCTCGCTGCCCTGATGGGCACCCTCTGCCTGCTCGGCGCCGCGCCCTTCGAGCTGCGCAGCCATGCCGGCGCCCTGGACGGCCGTGTGTTCCTGCGAGAGGACACCGTGCTGGTGGGTAGTCCGGAACAAGCGGGAAGGCCGGGTGTGCGCCTCGATGCCCAGCAGAGCGCCATCGTTCTGCCCGAGAGCCTCGCGGGGTTCACCGACATCAGCGAGCACTGCGATCGGGACGCCAGCCGAGCCCTCGAGCCGCCGGTGGTCCCTGGCGAGGGCCTGCGGGTGGTGGCGTGGACTCAGCTGGACATGGACGGTGTGGCCCCCGACGAGCTGGTGCTGCTCGAGGCGGGCCCGGTGCCTGCCGATGCCCTGCTGCCCTACGCCCCCCTGCGGCTGGCTTTGTACCGATCGAGTGAGCGCGTGGGAGAGCAGCTGCTGGACGTCACGGCTTTCCCCTGTGAGCTGCGAAGCGCCGATGTGGACGGCGACGGCCAGCCCGAGCTGGTGTTCTCCTGGCTCTCGGCCGGGGGGAGTGGCTCGACCCGAGGCGCCACGATCTACGAGCTGTCTGCGCGGTAAGCCTTTGTCAAGGGTGGCGGCAAGCGGGTCCAGCTCAAGGTGGCGGGTTCACGGCCGATGGAGGGCGGGACCGAGCCACAGTGCTCGAGCACCCCCTGGAGGTCAGCATGGTCGCACCCGGTGATTCACCGTCCATGGGGCGGGAAGCCATCGACGCCCACATCGAGGCTCTGCGCGCCGAGGATGGCCCTCGGCCGGGACCCATCTCTTTCGCGGGGGCTTGGTTGGTGGGGGCTGATCTGCACGGGCTGGATCTGAGCGGCTACGACCTGACCGGCGCCGATCTGTCCCGGGCGGACCTGCGGGACGCGCAGCTGGTTCGCGCCACGCTGGACGGCGCCACGATGTTCGAGACCCAGCTCGAGGGCGCCGAGCTGGTGGGCACCAGCCTGAGGGGCACCAACATGGAGCGCTGCCGTGCCACCAAGGTGGGCTTTGGGCGCTGCGACTTCAGGGGCGCCAGCATGTTCGAGGCTGACCTCTGCGGGGCAACACTGACCGGCGCAGACCTCCGCGAGGTCGATGCCCGCGCGGTGAACCTCAGCGGTGCCAGGATCCGTGAAGCCCGCCTCGAGGACGCGGACCTGACCCGGGCCGTGCTGTCCGGCGTAGATCTGGGGGACACCCACGTGGACCGCGCCTGCTTCTGTAGTGCCGATCTACGGGGAGCCCAGCTCCGGAACGTCAGTGGCTACGCCAGCGCGGACTGGGTCGGCGTCGACTTCCGGGATGTGTGCTTCAACGGCGCCTACCTGCTGCGCCGCTTCGCCCTGGACCAGAACTTCCTGGCCGAGTTTCGCGCCGAGAGCCCAGTCCATGCGGCCCTGTACAAGCTGTGGTGGGTCACCTCGGACTGCGGCCGCAGCTTCGCACGCTGGGGGCTGTGGACCCTCTGCCTGGCTGTGGTCTTCGCGGGGCTGTACACCCTGGTGGACTTGGACCCGGGCGCCCACGAGAGCGCGCTGACGCCGCTGTACTTCAGCGTGGTCACCCTGACGACCCTCGGCTTTGGTGATGTGTTGCCTGCGTCGCCAGCTGCCCAGGCGGTGGCCATGACCGAAGTGATCTTGGGTTACGTCATGCTCGGCGGCCTGTTGAGTATCTTCGCCAACAAGATGGCACGTCGGGCGGATTAGCCCGGAGAGAGCACCATGTTCGGACTGTTTCGCCGCAAGAAGGTCGACCCTCGCAGGGAGCTCGCCGATGTGCTGGGGGGAGCGGCACTGCCGTCCTTCCCTGCGATCCAGATGCAGGTGCTGAAGTCCCTGCGACAGGAAGACATCTCCCTGGGAACTGTCGGCGACATGGTCATGCGCGATCCGGGCCTGAGCACCAAGGTCCTCAGCACTGTCAACTGCGCCGGCTTCGGGCTCAAGCGCAAGGTCGACAACGTCTCCCATGCCGTGAGCCTGCTGGGGGTGGCCCGGCTCGAGTCGGTGGTGCTGTCCCTGGCGGTGGCCAGCGCCTTGCCCAGCAAGAGCACCCGGGGTTTCCGGCCACGACGTTTCTGGCGTGCCGCTGCCCGGCGGGCCACCACGGCCCTGGCCCTGGCGGATCTGCTGCACCCTGCCTCCCGGTCCATGGCCTTCAGCGCCGGATTGCTGCAGGACATGGCCGTGCCGCTGCTGGCCACCCACCGCGGCGCCCAGTACGGTCCGGTGCTCGAGGCCTGGGGTGCCGACGGAGGCTCTCTCGAGGCCCTCGAGCGCAGCGAGTTCGGCTGGGACCATGCCCTGGTGGCGTCTTGGGTCGCCAGCGAGTGGTGCTTCCCCGAAACCCTGGGCTACGCCATCGGCGGCCACCATGGGTCCGACGAGCCCGAGCTGGCCGCTCCGCTGCCGGTGCGCTTGGTGGGGTTGTTGGGCGAAGGCGAAGACGAGAAGCTCGACCTCGAGCCCATCGTCGAGTCCGCGCGCAGCGCCCACGGTGTACCGGCGGACCAAGTGGTGCAGGCGGTGCGGCTGGGCATCGAACGGTCCGCCGAGGTCGCGGCGTTGTTCAGCTAGCGGCGTGCGTGGAGCCCGGCGGGGAAAGGGGATAGGCGGCGCGCTGACGAGAGGTGCCGAGTGAAGGTCCTGGGAATCGAGAGCTCCTGTGACGAGACCGCCGCGGGTGTGGTGGGTCCCGATGGCGTGCTGTCGGACGTCACCTACACCCAGGAGATCCACGCTCGCTTCGGCGGTGTGGTGCCCGAGTGGGCCAGCCGGGCCCACGCCGAGCGCATCACCGCCACCGTGCGGGAAGCCCTCGAGCAGGCGGGCATCGAGCGCCCCGACGCCGTGGCCGCCACCGCTGGACCCGGGCTGATCGGAGCGGTGCTGGTGGGCTTCGCCTTCGCCAAGGCCGCGGCCATGGCCTGGGAACTTCCCTTTGTGGGTGTGAACCACCTCGAGGGGCACCTGCTCTCACCCAGCCTGGACAACCCCGAGCTGAAGCCGCCCTTCCTCGCGCTGGTGGTCTCCGGGGGCCACACCTCCCTGTACCGGGCCGACGCCATCGGCAGCTACCGCACCGTGGCTCAGACCGTGGACGATGCGGCGGGGGAGGCCTTCGACAAGGTCGCTCGCATGTTGCATCTCGGCTACCCCGGCGGGCCGCTCATCGATCGCCTCGCGCAGCAAGGCGATCCCACGGCTGTGCGTTTTCCGCGCCCCAAGGCCACTGGACTCAACATGAGCTTCTCCGGACTCAAGACCTCTGTGCGCAGCGCCCTCGAGCGGCAGCCCGACCTGGCGCCCGCCGATGTGGCGGCATCCTTCCAGGAAGCCGTCTGCGACGTCTTGGCCGACCGGGTGATGCGGGCGGCGCGGCAGGAGGGGATCCACCGCGTGGCCGTCAGCGGCGGTGTGGCGGCCAACAGCCGCCTTCGGGCTCGCCTGCAAGCCTTGCCCCTCAATGTGTACATTCCACCCTTCCGCTTCTGTACCGACAACGGGGCCATGATCGCCCACGCCGGCCGACAGCGCCTGCTGCGGGGCGAGCGCCACGACATGGGCCTCCGCGCCCGCTCGGTGTGGCCCCTGGACGCCGCATGACCGGCCGTCAGGGCGAAGGCCCCGCATCCCAGCTCCGGGCCATCAACACCAAGGCGCGCAAGTCCTTGGGTCAGCACTTCTTGTCCAGCCCGTCGGTGGCCCAGCGCATCGTGCAGCTGGCCGAGGTGGGGCAGGGGACCCGCGTGGTGGAGGTGGGCCCTGGCCTGGGCGCTCTGACCGAGCACCTGCTCGCCGCGGGGGTCCAGCTGGTGGCCGTGGAGCGCGACGAGCGCCTGGCCGGTGAGCTGCTCCAGCGCTGGCCCGAGATCGAACTTCACCGCGACGACGCCGTGAGGATCGACTGGTCCGAGAGGCTCGAGGGGTCGGACTGGACCTGCGTGAGCAACCTGCCCTACAACGTGGGCACCCACATCGTCAGCAGCATGGTGCGGACCCCCGGGACCTTCCGGCGGCTGGTGGTGATGTTGCAGCTCGAGGTGGCCCAGCGCATCTGCGCCGAGCCCGGCAGCAAGACCTTCGGAGCCCTGAGCATCGATATGCAGTCCCGGGCTCGCTGCGAGATGATGCTGCGGATCAAGCCGGGGTCGTTCCACCCGCCCCCCAAGGTCGACTCCGCGGTGATCCGGATCGATATAGGCCTGCATCCAGCGGTGGTGGGCATGGACCTGGCGCAGCTGGACCAGGTGGTGCGCACGGCGTTCAACCAGCGGCGCAAGACCCTGCGCAAGTCCCTGGGGGGGACCTACGGCAAGGCCCGGGCTCTCGAGGCCCTCGAGGCTGCGGGCATACCCTCGAGCCACCGGCCGGAGGTGTTGAGCGTTGAGCAGTTCGCGGCGCTCACCCGGGAGTTGGGCGTGTGAGGCTGGCCGGCGTATGGGTCGAAAACCCGTCCAGGACGTGATATAGTCACACATCCCCCCGCCCGCCCTCCCGGGTTGGCGACCAAGCCCCTGCCCCCCAACTCCTTGCAATTTCTGCGGAGCGCCCATGAACGGCATCGAGCCGGTTGCACTCCACGAAGCTACCCGCAGCCGGTACCTGAACTACGCCATGAGCGTGATCACCTCACGCGCACTCCCCGACGTGCGCGATGGGCTGAAGCCGGTGCAGCGTCGCATCCTGTACTCCATGTTCCACAACCTCAGGCTCTTGCCTGAAGGCCGCTTTCGTAAGTCGGCGGCGGTGGTGGGCGAGTGCATGGCCAAGTACCACCCCCACGGTGACTCCTCGATCTACGAGGCGATGGTGCGCTTGGCGCAGCCCTTCTCGCTGCTGCACCCCCTGGTGGACGGCCACGGCAACTTCGGCTCCCCTGACGGCGATCGCGCAGCGGCCATGCGCTACACCGAGTGCAAGCTCACGCCCATCGCCCTCGAGCTGCTGCGGGAGATCGCTCAGCGCACCATCGACTTTCGGCCCACCTACGACGGTCAGCTCTTCGAGCCCATCGTCATGCCGGCGCGGTTCCCCCAGCTGCTTGTCAACGGCACCGAGGGCATCGCGGTGGGCATGGCCACCCGAATCCCGCCGCACAACCTGCGGGAGATCATCGACGCCAGCCTGATGCTCATCGACACACCCGAGAGCGAGGTCTTGGATCTCTGCCGCAAGGTGCGCGGGCCGGACTTCCCCACCGGCGGGCTGGTGCTCAACTCCCGCGCCGAGCTGGCCACCATCTATGAGACCGGCTCGGGCCCCATCCGGGTCCAGGGCACCTGGGAGGTCGAGAAGCATGGCCGCAAGCACTACGTGGTCGTCAGCTCCATCCCGTACTCCCTGAACAAGGCCAGCTTGATCGAGAAGATCGGCGCTCAGATCGCCGATCGAAAGGTCCCGCAGCTCCTGGATGTCCGTGACGAGAGCACCGACATCTGCCGCATCGTGCTCGAGCTTCGTCGCCCCACCGACGCCACGGCCGCCATGGCCTACCTCTTCAAGCACACGCCACTGCAGCAGACCTACCACGTCAACCTCACCGCGCTGGTGCCCCAGCGGGGCTCCGACGTGCCTGTACCGGCTCGGCTCGACCTCAAGGCTATGCTGCGGCACTGGCTCGACTTCCGGTTCGACACCGTGCGCAGGCGCTTCGAGTTCGAGCTGCAGAAGCTCCGTGAGCGCATCCACATCCTTGAAGGCTTCGAGATCATCTTCGTCGATCTCGACGAAGCCATCCGCATCATTCGGGCCTCGGAAGGCCGCAGAGACTCCGCTGAGCGCCTCATGGACCGCTTCGGCCTGGACGACATCCAGACCGACGCCGTGCTGGACCTCAAGCTCTACCGGCTGTCCCGGCTGGAGATCCTCGAGATCCGCACCGAGCTGGACGAAAAGCGCACCGCTGCGGCCAAGATCGAAGCCATCCTGGCCGAAGACCGTGAGCTCTGGATCGTGGTGCGCGAAGAGCTGCAGTCCGTGCGCGATAAGTTTGGCAAGAAGCGCTGCACCCGCATCGGCGCCAGCGACGAAGACGAGCTCGACTACCGCGATGACGCCTACATTGTGGCCGAAGACAGCTTCGTCATCGTCACCCGCGATGGTTGGATCAAGCGGCAGAGCAGCTTCACCGACATCTCCAAGATCCGCATCCGCGAAGGCGATCGCATCGAGTGGCTCATCCGGGCTTCCACCCGGTCCACCATGACCTTCTTCACCGATCAGGGCTCCGCCTACGTGATGATGGTGGACGATGTCCAGGCCACCACGGGCTACGGCGGTCCGGTGCAGAAACACTTCCAGTTCGCCGACCGCGAACGGGTGGTGGCGGTGCAGAGCTTCGACCCCCGCAACATGCCCCAGTTCGCCCCACCGGTCGGCGAGGAAGGCCAAGTTCAGCTGGCCTTGGACGATGCTGGTGATCCGCCGGCGCCCTGGGGCATCGCCGGCTCACGCCAGGGACGCATCGCGCGCTTCTCCCTGATGGCCCACAGCGAGGCCTCCACCCGCAGCGGCCGTCGCTACATGCGGGTTGGCAAGGACGACGACGGCGTGATCGCCGTGTACACCTGCGTCGGCGAAGAGTGGGTCAGCATCGCCTCGGAGCTGGGGCGGGCCCTGGCCTTCCCGGTGACCGATGTGAACATCCTCCGCGCGGCGGGTAAGGGTGTGATGGCCATGAAGCTCCGTCCTGAAGACCACATCCTGGCCTTCGAGCTGTCGGCCAACAGGTCCGGCGGCGCCCTGGTGCACACCGAGCGCGGGCGCGAGGTGCTGGTCACCCCGCGGCGCTTCGGCGGCAGCCGGGCCGGTCGAGGCGCGGTGGTGCTCAAGCGCGGCAAGTTCGTGGACTGGCGCCGTGAACCCGTCATCATCCTCGACGAGGCGGAGGAAGAATAACCATGGCCTCGAACACCTACGACGCCAGCGCCATCACGGTCATGGAAGGCCTCGAGGCCGTCCGTAAGCGTCCCGGCATGTACATTGGCGGTACCGGTCGCGCCGGGCTGCACCACCTGCTGTGGGAGCTGGTCGACAACGCTGTGGACGAAGCCATGAACGGCTTCGCGTCGCACATTCAGGTGATCCTCCACAAGGACGGCCGCACCGCCACGGTGGTGGACAACGGTCGCGGCATCCCGGTGGACATCCACCCCAAGCACAAACGCTCGGCCCTCGAGCTCATCCTCACGTCCCTGCACTCGGGGGCCAAGTTCGAGCAGGGAGCCTACATCACCTCCGGCGGCCTGCACGGTGTGGGCGCGTCGGTGGTCAATGCCTTGTCGTCCAACCTGGCCGTGTCCGTGCGGCGCGATGGCGGCGAGTGGCGGCAGGAGTACCGCAGGGGCAAGCCCCGCGGTGATGTGCGGCGGGTCGGCGACGCCCGGGGCTCGGGTACCCGCGTTCAGTTCACCCCCGATGAACAGATCTTTGGCGAGCGTGCGTTCGACCCGGACAAGGTGCGCGAGCAGCTGGACATCAAAGCGTTCCTCAACCCGGGCCTGCGCATCGTATTGCGGGACGAAGCCCGCAGCGTCACCACCGAGCTCGAGCACTCCGGTGGCCTGAAGGACTACCTCGACCACCTGCTCAAGAAGGCCAAGCAGCGCTCCATCCTGGGCGAGCCGTTCACCATGGAACGCATCGACAACGGCGCGGTCAACGGCGGTGGCTTCCGTCTCCCGGTCAAGACCGACCTGGCCCTGCTGTGGACCGAGAGCCCGAAGGAACAAGTGCTCTCGTTCGTCAATGGTATCCCTACCCAAGACGGTGGCACCCACGAACAAGGCATCAAAGAAGCCGTGGTCAAGGCGGTGCGCAACTACGCTGAGACCCACGACAAGCTGCCGCGCAACCTCAAGATCTCCGCCGACGATATCCGCGAAGGGCTCGTGGTTGTCATCAGCCTGTTCCTGGTGGAGCCCCAGTTCCAGGGCCAGACAAAGGACAAGCTCAACAACCCCGAAGTGCGGGGCCAGATCGACTCCATCCTGCGCCCGGCCCTCGAGCAGTGGCTGTACGATAACGGCACCTCGGCCGATGTCATCGTCTCCCGCGCCATCCAGGCCGCTCGCGCCCGCGTGGCGTCTCGGGCGGCGGTGCAGCAGGTGCGCCGCAAGTCGGCCATCAGCCGGCGTCTCAACCTGCCGGGCAAGCTGGCCGACTGCTCGTCGAGCGATCCCTCCATCTCCGAGCTGTTCATCGTCGAGGGCGACTCCGCCGGCGGCTCGGCCAAGCAAGGCCGCGATCGCAAGACCATGGCTATCCTGCCCCTGCGGGGCAAGGTGCTCAACGCCGAACAAGCCAGCCTGACCAAGGTGCGCAAGAACGCGGAGCTGTCGGATGTGGTGCAGGCCCTGGGCTGCGGCATGGACAAGGACTTCGACGCGTCCCGCCTGCGCTACCACAAGGTGATCCTGCTGATGGACGCCGACAGTGACGGCCACCACATCGCCACCCTGCTGCTCACCTTCTTCTACCGCTACCTTCCCGAGCTGATCCGGGGCGGGTACGTGTTCCTGGCGCAGCCGCCCTTGTACAGGGTGTCCGGCGGCAAGAAGACCTGGTGGGCGGCCGATGACCGCGAAAAAGAGCGCATCCTCGCCAGGCTCCCCGCCCGGGTAAAGCCCGAGATCATGCGCTTCAAGGGCCTGGGCGAGATGATGCCCAAGACCTTGTTCCAGACCACCCTGGACCCCAAGAAGCGTCGCCTGCTGCAGGTCACGATCCCCGAGGGTCAGCTGTCTGAGACCGAAAAGGTGATCACCAACCTGCTGGGCCGTGACCCCGCAGCCCGCTACCACGAGATCATGGCGCGGGTGGATGAAGTCGAAGAGCTGGACGTCTAGACCCTAAACATCATCCAGTACGTTCCGCACGGCGTGGCTGAGGGTGGCGACCGCGTAGGGTTTCTGCACGAAACCAGCGACCCCTTGCTCCAGCAGCGCTTCGGCTTCGCCCTGGCGGCTGTAGCCCGAGCTGAGCAGCACCCGCACCTTCGGGTCCAGCTCTACCAGCGCCTGGTAGACCTCGGGCCCTGAGAGCTCTGGCATCATCATGTCGAGGATGACCAGGCTGAACTCCGACCCGCGCTGCCGGTACAGCTCCAGCCCGCGTCGGCCACCTTCCGCGCTCACGACGGTGTAGCCCGCCCGCGTCAATAGACGTTCTGCCACACGGAGAATGCTCGGCTCGTCGTCGATGAGCAGCAGGCTCTCGTCTCCGCGCGGGAGGTCGTCTCCCGCTACAGGGCGGGGTTGGTCTTCATCACCGGCGGCCAGTGGGAGATAGACCCGCACGCGGCTGCCGGCATCGGGGGAACTGTTGATGCTCAGGCTGCCATTGTGGCTGTGGATGATCCCGTGGCTGACCGAGAGCCCCAGTCCAGTGCCCTTGCCGAGGTCTTTGGTCGTGAAGAACGGTTCCATGGCCCTGGCTGCGGTCTCGGCGTCCATGCCGGAGCCTTCGTCGGTGATGGTGATCACGCATCCTGGGGGCGTCTGTGGGCCCATCGGCGCGACGGCTTGTTCTTCTGCGGTCAGCAGCCGGACCTCGAGGGTCAGCTGACCGCCTTGGGGCATGGCCTCGGCTGCGTTCATGCAGATGTTGAGCAGGGCCTGCTGGAGCTGGGTGCGATCCGCCCGCACCAGGCAATCGTCCTGGATCGCGACGGTGAGATCGATCTTCTTGGACAAGGTTCGGCTCATCAGCGACTCGAGCTCGAACAGCACCTCGCTGAGATGAATCTTGCGGAGCTCGAGGGTGCCCTTGCGGGCGAAGGCCAGCAGCTTGGTGGTCAGATCCTTGGAGCGTTCCCCTGCATCGATGATGTCGTCGATGTACTCCAGGTTCGGGTCGGTGGGGGGCATGTCCTCGCGGACCATCTCTGCGTTGCCCAGGATGATCATGAGCATGTTGTTGAAGTCGTGGGCCATGCCGCCGGCCAACAAGCCGATGGCCTCCATCTTCTGGGCCTGGGTGAGCTGCTCCGAGAGCTGCTCCCGCTCGAGCTTGCCATGCTCGCGCTCGGTGATGTCATGGACGATGGAGAGCAGCAGCGCTTGCTCTCGGTGCTCGAAGGCGGTGGAGTGTACCTCGACCGTACGCAGTTCTCCGTCGCACAGCTTGTGGGGAAAGACGAAGAGGTTCCTCTGTTGCTCGAGGGCGTTCTTCAGCTCGTCCAGCACCTCTTCGGCCGACAGCTGGTTGATGTCCTGGATGTCCATGGCACAGAGCTCATCGTGGGCGTAGCCGTAGAAGCGTGTGGCGGCGGCGTTCGCGTCGACGATCCGACCTGTCTCGGGTTCGATCAGCATCATCACGGCGTCGTGCTGGGCGAACATCTGCTCGAAGCGCTCTGCGTGCTCCAGCAGGTCCCGGTCCCAGCGCTCTCGCTCGAGGAAGCGCCGCCTGATGGAGCGGTCCCAGGCCCAGGTGGCGCCCATGGCCAAGAGCCAGAACAGGCTGTGCCACAGCAACAGGCTGCGCCGGGCGCCTCGCTCGATGACCTGCAGCGGCGTGAACGGGACCGCCACACTGATGCCACCGCGCACCTGGCCCTCGACGTAGCCCTGGTCCGCGTGGCAAGCCAGGCAGGGCTGCTCGGTCACCAGCGGTCGCATGAGCCGCATGTAGACGGTCCCTCGCAGGGTCTCGAGGCCGCTGACTTCGGGCTCGCCCTCGTCGAAGGCCCGCAGCGCGGAAGTCTCCCACGGATCGGCGGCGTTCTCGGGCCGGATGGGGTCGAGGCTGGTGATGTGGCCGATGACCCCGCCATCGTCGAAGCCCAGCTCGTGGACCTGGCGCGTCATGTAGGCCGGATTGACCAGGGTGAGCTCGACGCCGCTGGGCGAGGTGATGTCCCGGCGCTCGGTCTCGAGGTGGGGGTTGGGAGGCGTAGCGTCGCTGCTGGGTGCGTAGACACCGCCGTGCATGGCGTTCCAGCGGCGGTACAGCACGTCCTGTGCGAAGGACGAGCGTGCGTGGGCGCGCGCGACCTCGAGCGTGCCTCTACGGAGCTGCGCCAGGGTGAGCACCAGCGATGCGCCGATGACTGCGGTGAGTAGCCCGCAGATGAGCCAGGTCGTACGGCGGGACCACGAGAGGGGGGGACGCTCGATCATGGGGATGGTTATCTGCCCGCACACCCTCGAACCATCGCGGTCACACGATGGTGATCAAAAAGCGTGGTCGAAGGCCATGTAGAGCCCAAGGGTGGGTTCTTGTTCCAGGGTGCCGTCCGCCGTCAGCACGGGGTCCAGGGCCCAGCCAACATCCAGGCAGCCCACGAAGCTGTGATCGAAGATGACGTGTACCCCCACGCCTGCCGCCGGGTGCACCGGCAGGGTCGGTGCGGGCGCTGTGGCGTCGTCGCTGGCGCCGAACACGGTCGCTGCGTCGGCGAAGGATGCGAGCTCCACGTCGAAGGGCCGGCCCAGCAGGGTCCACGATGCGGTGTGGACCCGCAGCTCGGCGTTGGCCACCGCCTTGCCCGGCGCGCGGAAGCGCCCGAAGGACATGCCCCGCACGGTCTTGCTGCCGCCGATGCCCTGGATGGGCCGAAGACCCGACCAGTGCACCATCTCGTAGAATGGAACATCGCCCGCCAGGTACTCGCCCATGATCCGGCCCGCGGCGACCACCCGCGTTCCCAGAGGCCGATAGCCTCGCGCTGACGCCATCACCCCTGCGAAGCCCCCCGCTTGGCCCTGCAGGGCAGGGGACAGCCGCCCCCCCAGCTCGATCAGGTGGCCCTGCCGCGGCGCGATCTCGGGCTCGCGGGTGTCGTGGATGACCCCTGCCATCAGCTGGATGGCCAGCCCGCCAGCCATGCCGTAGGGCTGTTGTTCTTCGAGCAGGGACCCGTCGTAGGTCTCGATGGCGCTGTACTTGGGGTTGACCGCCCCGTAGACGCTCCAAGGGCTGCTCTCACCCAGCTCGTGCTGCAGCGTGGCATGCACGAAGGGCTGCTTCAGGGTGTAGCGGTAACGTTTACGATGGGGGTCGTCGGCCTCGAACTCCTGGGCGTAGGTGGCTTCGCGCACCGTGCCGTTGCCGACGCCCCAGTAGCCGTCGTTGAGCCACTGTCGCCAGGCACCGTAGACCATCAGCCGGTTGCGGCCTTCGGGCCCCAGGTCGAGGCGGTCGTAGCGCAGTTCGTGGTTCTGGTAGCCCCGGAAGGTGGCGAAGCCCTGGGCCATCCAGGCGGCCTTGTAGGGCTCGTGTCCGGGCTCTCGGAGGATGATCTCAGCACGACCACCGAAGCCCAGGCCGTCGTCGGTGTCGAAGCTGCCGATGGGCATGGCCAGCACGCCTACGCGGCGCTCTACCACGGGCTCCGAGGCCAGGGCCACTCCTTGGCCTGTCGCGAGGCTGATGAACAACGATGAGAGGACGGTGGTGACCACGTGGGCTGGCTCCGGGCAGGGCTTCCGGCTCCCGGCCTCCGGAGCCCGGAACAGGCGGCGGTGCAGACGTTACCCGAAGAGTGACAGCAGCCGCGCACTCAGGGCGTTGTGGTCTTCCTCGATGTCGATCAACGCCTGATACACGCGGGCCAGTTCGGTGCCTTCGACGCGGGCGATCTCTTGTTGATACATCACGATGGTCTCGTCTTCGCGGGGGCGGATCAGCTCCAGCAGCGCTCGGTCGGTCAAGGCGCTGAGGTCCGGGCGCTGGGTGGGGGCCGGACGCTTGAGCTTAAAGATGGCGCACAGCAGCGTGGCGTGGCGACCTTCGATGCGCTGAAGGGATCGGAAGGTGACCCGCAGCAGGGGGTGTTCGGCCGAGGCCTGGACCCTCGAGTAGATCTCGGAGGTGTCCATCTCTTGGATGATCATGCGCTGGGCGCCCGCGATGACCTCGGGGCTGTAGGTCTGGCCCCGGGCCAGCACTGTGGGAGGTTCGGTGGGCTCCACCATCAGCTCGGGCCAGGCGCCGCAGGCGGGGCAGCGGCTGGGCTTGCCCATGGAGAACACGGCTTCGCCGCAGAGCTCGCAGAACCAGACACCGGGCTGGGCTTCACACATGGGATTCATCTCTCGAGAGGGGGCTGTGCATCCTATCCCCTCGATATGGGAAGGAAACCCTGGAAAGCACGATATTGGGTACTGGTGGTGGCCGCCCGAGTTAGCCCACGGACACTCCAACCAAGGAACCCCATGCTTCTCGCGCTCCCTCTGCTGGCCCTGCTGTTCGCGCCCACCGCCGATGCTGGCCGCCTGATCTTCGAAAAGAAGAGCCCGTTCACGGTCTATGTGTGGGTCGACGGCGAGCCCCTGGGCAAGATCAAGGGCAAGAGGCAGCACAACATCGAATTGGCCGACGGCGAGCACGAGATCTGGGTGGCGGCGGACGAGGCCGGCTACCTCACGTCTTGTCACGGCATGTTCACCCTCATGGGTAGCACCTTGGTGGTGGCCAGGAACGACACCTGCGACGGCGTCACGCCAGGGCATCCCGCGACCCATGGGTATTCGAGGGGGGCCGTGGTCGCCCTGACCTCCGACCCTGGGTTGGTGGCCTGGATCTCCATCGACGGCGCCGACGCGGTGGCACTGCCCACGATTCCCCTCGAGCTCAACCTGGCACCGGGTGGCCACGACATCGTCCTGTACGCCGACGAAGCGGCGGCCACGGTGGTCGCTCAGGGCCGCATGGAGCTGCTGGCGGGTCAGCCCTTGGCCCTCGCCTGTAGCGCCCAGGGTTGCGAGGGCTGGGGCCAGCCCACCGTGGTTAGCGATGAGCCCGCTGCGGTCAACGAAGAACCCGTCCCGGTCGTGGATGAGTCCAAACTCACCGATGATGCCGCGCCGGTTGCTGATGAGCCAGTTCCGGCCGACGAGCCGGTCGAGGCCGTGACGGAGTAGACCGACGCGGCGGGTGGGGCGCCCACAGTCCTGATGCGCGCGCTATGTCCTGCTCCGGAGGCCATCATGGAGCATCGTCATCGCGAAGTGATCCAGCTCGTTCGCAGGCATGAACACATCCATCCCGGTGGGCCCACCGAGACCATGGAGCTGTGGGAAGCCATGGATCTGCCCATGGGCTCGAGGGTGCTGGATCTGGGGGCTGGGTTCGGCGGGCCGGCCCACTGGCTGCGGGGAGCGGGGGCGGATGTCCTTGCCCTGGATCTCGAGCAGGCCAACTGCCTGCGCTGTCGAGGCCAGAACCCCGAGCTGCCCATGCCCACGGTGCGGGCCGACGCCACCGATCTTCCCCTGGCCAGTGACAGCTTCGACGGGGTGATGGCCTGGTGCATGTTGGGCTTCGTGGAAGATCAGGCCAAGCTGCTGGCGGAGGTGGCGCGGGTGCTCAGGCCCGGCGGTCGCTTCGGCGTGGACGTCTACACGGTGCGGGATTCAGCGCTGTACAACCCTGGCCGCACACCCATGCGCTACATCCACAGCCGGGAGCGCTGGCTCGAGCTCATCGACGCATCCCCCTTGAGCCTTGTGGCCGAAGAAGACCTGAGCGATCAGTACGCTGACGACTACCGCAAGTTCATGGTGAACCTGAAGGTTCAGATCCCGTCCCTCAGGGTGCGCTTCGGTCGTGAACAGGTGGCCGACGCGGTGACCCGCTTCTCGCGGAACGTCAACGAGCTGCTGTTTGGCGGAAAGGGGGGGCTGCGCCTGGTGTGTGAGCGTGGTGCGGGGTCGAGTGGTCAGCGGTCGGCGCTGGATGGTCACGCTTGATTGAAATCAAGGGCGCCGGGCCGTCAGGTGCACAGAATGCAGTCATCCAACACACACGAGGCCACCATGCGCGTCATCGAAGTCAGTGAAGCCACCCCTATGCCCAACCCCCACGGCGTCGACGCCCGCAAGCTGTACGACAGCGAGCATGCCCAGGCGGTGGTGATCCGCCTCGAGCCTGGACAGCAGCTGCGCCGACACATCACGCCGGTGGACGTGTTCTTCTACGTGCTCGAGGGTGAAGGAGTGGTGGAAGTGGGCGATGAGCAGCGCACCATCACCCCCCACCAGCTCGTGGAGAGCCCCAAGGACATCCCCCATTGCTGGTTCAACCGCAGCGACAAGGAGCTGCGGGTGCTGGTGGTGAAGACCCCGCGGCCGGCGAGCAAGACGACGCTGCTGTGAGCCTGCCTAAGGACAGGCCAGCCACTCACTGCCGAGATCCCATGTCTTGATGAGGGTCTCGAGCTGCCCCACTGTCCCGCAGACCTGGTCGGCCAGTCCTTGGGCGTCGCTCCACTGGTCGACGTATTCGACATGGAAGACCGCCTTGCCTGCGTCGGTGAACGTGCTGAGCTGGCCGCACTCGTCGTAGCTGGCGCACTCTTCGTTCAGGGCCCAGTCGAACCAAGGCTCGAGATCCTCGAGCTGGTCCAGGTCGTTTTT
>Ga0307987_1000837_pt1 | contig 17668 bp, 14 predicted proteins | sample EllFjometagen181_FD_203157 | JGI IMG/M metagenome (GOLD analysis project Ga0307987, IMG submission 203157) | Marine microbial communities from Ellis Fjord, Antarctic Ocean - #181 | ecosystem: Environmental > Aquatic > Marine > Unclassified | place: Southern Ocean | collected 2014-10-08
TCGAGCAGTGCTGGGAGGACATCCTCCAACTCACCATGCCCAAGTTCATCAGCAGCAACGCGGGGGTGCGCAGCCGGCGGGATACGGACGCTGTATTCCTGCGCACGAGGAAATCCGCCAGCCACCGGGACTGTGGCTCCTTCTTCTCCTGCAACCCCATTGCCGGAGTCTGGGAAGGGGCGACGGTCACCTACGTTGCCATGCAGTTGGCCTACTGGATGGGCTTCTGGAAGGTCATCCTGATCGGTGTGGACCACAGCTTCACAACCAAGGGGAAGCCCCACACCACCGTCGTCTCCGACGGGGATGACCCGGACCACTTCAGCGGCCAGTACTTTGGGAAGGGGTTCAAGTGGCAGTTGCCGGATCTTGACACCTCGGCGGTGGCCTACCGCATGGCGGAGCTATCGTTCCGCGCGGTCGGTCGCGATATTGTTGACTGCACCGTGGGCGGCCAATGCCCGGTATTCCGGAAGGGCGACCTCGGCAAAGAGCTATCCTTGGGGTGAGCCCACTCGCGCTCGCTGGCGAGCCCACGTGACCCCGGCGTGTTGGGCATGAAGGGGGCGCAGGCAGGCAGGCAGGACGGATGCGTGGGTTGGCACTGCGCTCGAGACCCCGAACAGACCTTGGGAGTATGGCACGATGAGTGAAGCGCTCTGCATTGTGAATGCGACCGCCCCGGTACGCGTCTGCGACATCGGTGGCTGGACGGACACGTGGTTCGCCGAGCATGGGGATGTCGTGAATCTAGCGGTGGCCCCCTATGTCCGCGTGCAGATCTTCGCCCGGGAGTGGGCCGAGGGGTTGCCTCGGATCACGGTGTTTGCGGAGAACTACAACGACCGGTTCCAGGTACTGGACGACGAGCAGGCCTCGGGCGGAAAGCATGACCTGTTGACGGCGGCCTTCCAGATCATGCGGGTGCCTGAGAACCTGGCGATCGAGGTCCACTTGTACTCGGACATGCCTGGCGGGGCGTCTACGGGGACGTCAGCCGCAGTGAGCGTGGCCCTTGTCGGGGCGCTGGACGCACTCACGCCAGGCCGCCTGGCTCCCTACGAGGTGGCACGGTTGGCGCAGCGAATCGAGACCGAGATTCTTGGCTTGCAGTGCGGCATACAGGACCAGCTGTGCGCAGCCTACGGCGGGGTGAACTACATCCGAATGACCCAGTACCCAGAGGCATCGGTGTCTCCCTTGGCCTTGCCTCCCGAATTCGCCTGGGAACTGCAGCGGCGGCTCGTGTTGGTCTACCTGGGAAGCGCTCACGTTTCCTCGCTGGTCCACGAAGCGGTGATCCGGGACTTTGAGGACAGCGGCCCCGACGACGAGCGACTGTGCGGTCTGCGAGCAGCGGCCGTGCGAGCGAAGAACGCCCTGCTGTTGGCCGACATGGCGGAGTTTGCCGCGGCCATGCGGGAGAACACCGAGTGGCAAGCGCGCATGCACTCCGGGATCCTTGGCCCCGCCGCGCAGGATGTGATTGACACGGCAAGGGCCTGCGGCGCCATCGGCTGGAAGCTGAACGGTGCAGGGGGCGACGGCGGCACAGTCACCCTCCTTTTCGGCCCCGTGGACCACGACAAGCGACGGTTCGCGGACGACCTCGGCGACATCCTGCCCGAGGCCCGTCTAATCCCCGTACAGATCAGCCCGAACGGCCTGCGCGTCTGGACTCATCAGGGCGCGATGGCCGAAGAAGGCTGATGGCCATGTTTGCCGCGATGCGAGGCGACTGATTCGCCGGTTCGGCGCCACGAGGGCTACCTTGGGCGTCGATGGTGGCAACAACTGGCGTGTCCAGGTGGGGACCGTTGCTGTTTCCTTTGCCCTTGTATACGAGCCGAACCAGTGTCTGCTAGGAGTTGATTGAGTGATGACACGCATCGGGATCGAGGCCCTGAAGGGCGGTACTCTGGGCACAGGCGGCGGGGTGGATGTCTACACCCGTGACCTGGTACAGGCCCTTGGCCAGTTCGGTGGGCAGCACGCCTACACGGTCTTCTCCGGCGCTGAGCACGGCTGGGGAAAGTCATCTGCATTCGACCGGGTCTCGCAGGTTAGCGTGGCGGAGGGAACGAGTGGCGTGCGCTACTTCCTTGCCCGCCTCCTGTGGCGGCTTCGTCGCCGCTCCGTGCATGAGTTCTGGCCAGTATGGGGTGCCCGACAGTTTGAGCGTGCGGCCCGGCAGTGTGGTGTGCAGTTCGTCCACTTCCCGCGCACCTATGTGCCATTTGCACCGCCCCGTATCCCTTATGTTCTGACCTTCTTCGACATGCAGCACGAGTACCATCCGGAGTTCTTCACTGCCAACGAACTGCGCCGCCGCGCGGAAACCTACCGCCCATCAGTGGATGCAGCCCAGCACATCATCGCATCTTCCGAGTTCACCGCCGCGTGCCTGCGCGAGACCTATGGCACTGCCGAAGAGCGGATCTCGGTGGTACCGCCAGGCATCGACGAGAGCTATGGTGCCGTCGATGCCAGCGAGGCCGCACGCGTTCGCGAGGCCTACGGGTTGCCGGACCGTTTCCTGTTCTACCCCGCCAACCCCTGGCCACACAAGAACCACCCGAGGTTGCTGCGTGCTCTGCGCGCCCTGCGCGAACGGCACCCGGATCTCCACCTTGTCGTCACCGGCAGGCTGAACAATGAGCGCTGGCATGTGGGGTACCTGGCCGAAGCCGCCGGCGTGGCCGATGCCGTGCATGATCTCGGCTTTGTGCCTGCCGCCGACCTCCGTGGGTTGTATGCGGCGGCGGAGATGCTGGTTTTCCCCTCGCTGTTCGAGGGGTTCGGCATCCCTGTCCTGGAAGCGATGGCATGTGGTTGCCCCGTGGTGACCAGTTCGCGCACCTGTCTCCCCGAAGTTGTCGGGGAGGCGGGGCTGCAGCTTGACCCGCTCAGTGTACAGGCGTGGGTGGCGGCAATCGAGCGCGTTTGGCAGGACGGCCGCTTGCGGCAGGACATGTCGGCCAAAGGCAGGCTGCGAGCCCGGAATTACCATTGGTCGGACGTCGTTCCCGTCTTGGAGAGTGTCTACAGTCGCGTCGTCGAGACCTTCGACTGATCCTCGGCTTTCATGCTGAGGAGGTCCCTCGGCGCCAGTATCACTCGCCAGTACCCATGTGGTCGTCCCGCTGGCCCCGCTTCGTGTCTTCCTTGGCGATGGCCGTCCGGGGGGGGTGCCGTGAGACCGTCGGGCAATCCGCCACAGGATCTCGCAGGGCGGAGTTGAGAGTTGGCAGGCCATTCCAGGGGGACGGCAGAGGGATTCCGTTGCGTGGTACGGTCCTCGGATTCCGCGTAAAAGGAATGGGAAGCGAGAAATGTGGCCGAGCGATGTGGGGAAACTGGCTCGGGAGTCGGGCCAATCTCCGATGGGGTGTTCAAGCTATTGCAGGTGGTTGAGTTGATGAAGTACCGTGTCATTCACGTGAATGCCAGCCTCAAGGGAGGCGCTGCGACGGGCTCTCAGAGAGTCCATCGGAGCCTGCTCGCGAAGGGCATCGAGAGTGTATTTGTCTCATCCGTCGATGGGCCTGATGAAACGTACCGCAGGATCGGGGGCGGTCCCCTCGGACCTGCCGTGACTGCCCGGTACCTGATTGGGAAGATCAGGTGTGAGATTGTGAGGAGATGGCAGACCCCGTTGGCAGAGCGGATTCTGCGGGATAGGGAGGATGTCTTCTCGCACCCTACTGGGCTCTGGCGCACGTGGCTTCCGGCAGACCTGTTCGCGGACGGTCTGGCAACGGTGGTGAACCTGCACTGGCTTGGGGGAAAACTCGACTACCGTTCCCTGCTGGCGTCGATCCCTGCACGTGTGCCCATTGTCTGGACGCTGCGGGATATGCACCCCTTCACTGGGGGATGCCATATCGGCCTGAACTGCCAGGGGTACGCTCGTGGCTGCGTGGATTGCCCGATTGTGAAGCACGAGTACCGGCACCTTCCCGGGCGGAACCTGGCGCTCAAACGTCGCCTGCTGGCTGGCCGGAAGGTGTGTGCAGCTGGTATCAGCAAGTGGATCACCGGAGAGGGGGAGAAGAGTTCGGTTTTCCCCGAAGAGAGCGAATTCAGGTGCCTCCCGAACGGGATTGACACGGACCTGTTCCGCCCTGTGCCCAAAGCCGCCGCCAAGGAGTGCCTTGGGCTGTCCGGGCAGGAACTGGTGGTGTGCTTCGGTGCCGACAGGTTGTGCCGGAAGGAGAAGGGGTTCGGGCTTCTTCTCGAGGCCCTGACGAGGCTCGCGAGTACCGGTGTTCAGCTACGCCTCCTGACCTTCGGTGACGGAGAGATTCCCGAGCTCCCGTTTGGCGTGACAGCGCTCGGCTTGGTGCGCGGAGAGCCTCTTCAGCGGATCATCTACTCGGCAGCGGATGTCTTCGCCATGCCTTCTATCTGGGAGCCCTTTGGCAACACCTGCGTCGAAGCGATGAGCTGTGGCGTGCCAGTGGCTGGCTTCCGGGTGGGAGGGGTGATTGACCAAGTGGAAGAAGAGGTAACGGGCCTGTTGGTGGAAGCGGGCGACGTTCAGGGGTTGGGCGTGGCCATTGGCAGGCTGCTGGAGAATGAGCCCCTGCGGGCCTCGATGGGACGAGCAAGCCGGAAGAGGGTCGAGACGCAGTTCAGCATGGGACTTCTGGCGCAGAGGTACCAATCCACGTACGAGCAGTTGCTCGGGGTCCAGGAGTAGGGCTTCCGTCGCCGAGGCGCAGGCGTGTTGGCACCCATCAACGCCGGCGTCCTGGCACAATGGGTTGAGGTGCAGTGCAATCCGGGTTCGAAATAGACTCTCGTGAGTAGCTCAGGCTAGACCATGGGCGGATGGCCCCGCCGATATGGGAAGCTACCGTATGCGATGCGTTGGCAAGGCCCGATGGGCTTCAACAGGCCCGGCATCCATGCGTCCAACCTCGTCCGCCTGGCCTCCAGGCAGGTGTCCTCCAGAACCGAAGACGGAAGAGATTCGCTGATGCCAGATACCCCAACGACGATCATCCGGGCCAGCAAAGGCTTTGGCACTCTCGGGCTCGCCGAGCTCTGGGAGTACCGCGATCTCCTTCGCTTCCATGTCCTCCGCGAAGTGAAGGGAAAGTACCGCCAGATGGCGCTTGGTCCGCTCTGGATCGTTCTCCAGCCGGTCATCAACATGGTGGTGTTGAGTTTCGTCTTCGGCAGGATTGCCAAGCTTCCTTCCGACGGCATCCCCTACCCGATCTTCACCTACACCGCACTCATTCCATGGACCTTCTTCGCCAACGCCTGCAACCTGACGGCCAACTGCCTTGTGGCCGACATGAAAGTCATCAGCAAGGTCTACTTCCCTCGCATGATCATCCCGCTTGGCGCGATTCTGGCCCGGACGATCGATTTCCTCATCTGCTTCCTCATTCTTCTCGTGATGATGTTCGTGATGGGCTATATCCCAGGCGCAAGGGCTCTGCTTCTGATTCCCTACTTTGCTCTGGCCTTTGCCTTCTCGCTGGGACTTGGGCTATGGAGCGCAAGCCTCTGCGTGAGGTTCCGGGACGTGAAGTTTGTGGTGCAGTACGGCATTCAAGTGGCCATGTATCTCACGCCAGTTGGCTATGCGGCCAGCAACTTCCCGGCGGCCTACCAGCGTTGGTTCCAGCTGAACCCCATGTACTGGGTCGTGGAGGGGTTCCGCTGGTGCCTTCTCGGCAAAGGCATGGGCCCCGAACCCTTCATGCTCGTCTCCATCGGCATCTCCCTGTTTCTCCTGGTCTCCGGGGCCTTCGTCTTCCGTCGCACCGAACGCACGATCGTGGACCTGCTGTGAGTCATGTCACAGGTTCCCGGGACACGCGCGCCACGGACAGCATCCCGGCAGGCGGGAATTGCCGCCCGGTGGTCAGTCCCATCGCTTGGCCTCGCTTGCTGCATCCATGCCCTACCGCCGTGCGTGTATCAGCTCCTGGAACGGCCCCCCTTGGGTCACCAGGCACCGGCACTCTCTCCTGGGTGTCTGTGCATACTCCCCTCTTCCGTATTTCCTCCAGCTCTGTGGTGAGTCATGTCCTCTGATGTTGCAGTACGGGTCGAGAACCTGGGCAAACGGTATGTCATCGGTCGGCAAACCGTGCGGGCCGAGAGTCGCGCCGGCCGTCTCCGGCAAGTCCTCGCATCCCCGTTTGGCTGGCTCAGCAGCCAAGTGCGGGGGCCGACCGATGAAGAGACGCTCTGGGCGTTGCGGGATGTCTGCTTCGAGGTGAAGCGAGGGGAAGTTCTCGGAGTTGTCGGCCGCAACGGCGCGGGGAAATCGACGTTACTCAAGATCCTTAGCCGAATTACCGAACCCACCGTCGGTCGCGCGGAAGTCCATGGTCGCGTAGGGTCTCTGCTAGAGGTCGGCACCGGGATGCATCCCGAGTTGACCGGCCGGGAGAACGTCTATCTCAACGGCACGATTCTCGGCATGCGAAAGGTGGAAATCGATGGCAAGTTCGACGAGATCGTGGAGTTCAGCGGCATCTCTCGCTTCCTTGACACGCCCGTCAAACGCTACTCTTCCGGCATGCGTGTCCGCCTCGGCTTTGCCATCGCTGCCCACCTTGAGCCGGAGATTCTCGTCATCGACGAGGTGTTGGCAGTTGGGGACGCTGACTTCCAGAGAAAGTGCCTCGGCAAGATGAGGGATGTTGCCGGACATGGGCGCACCGTTCTGTTCGTCAGCCACAATCTGGCTGCTGTGCGTTCCCTTTGCACGCGAGCCTTGCTGCTGGCGGATGGGAAGAGCCTTTCTGCCGGGCCGACCGATGACATCCTGGACCAGTATACTGCCGTCCGCAGTACGGTGACCTCGACAGCCATCGGCGAGAGAACGGACCGCAAGGGGTCCGGAGAGCTTCGCTTCTCAGATGTCCTCCTCAACGGTCGCTCGGCAAATGCGGATGGCACGCTGCGGATCGCCTCTGGCGAGGACGCTGTCTTTACGCTCAGGTACACCGTCGAAGCGGCGGTCGGCCACATCGATGGTGTCGCCTTCTCAATCGACATTCGGCATCCCCAGGACGACCGCAATGTCCTTCTCTTCCGAACCGATTTCGAGGGTCATGTGGCCAGTGCCACTTGTCCATGTGGCGAGATCAGCTGCCGCGTTCCGCGCCTGCCGTTGGCAGGTGGCCAGTATCACGTGCAGATTTTCGCCGGCGTTCGGGAGACGGAGATTCTGGACCAGTTGAAGGACGCGTGTATCCTCAGAGTGGAGAGCGGGGGGTTCTTTCCCTCAGGTTCAGAAGGACTGCCGACACACTGTAGCGTTCTGCATCGGGCAAAATGGGATATGCATGAATGCTGATGCCTTCCATCACCTTGCTGTCCAGCCTGTTTCTGGGTCGCCAACTTCCGATGTGTGAGCCCTGCCGTGTCGCGGCCTGCGGCGCCGCTGGCGAGGGCATCCAGTAGATGAAGCCTGCCGTTGCATTCATTGTCTTCAACCGTCCCGACGTCACGGCCCGCGTGTTCGAGCGGATTCGCGAGGCGAGGCCAGAACGGCTGTTCATCATTGCAGACGGCGCGCGGGTCGATCGCCCGGACGATGTCGAGAAGTGTGCTGCAGTGCGCGCGCTCACCGACCGGATCGACTGGCCATGCCGGGTGCAGCGGAACTACAGCGAGGGGAACCTGGGGTGTAGGCGTCGTGTCGCCTCGGGTCTGGATTGGGTCTTCCGCGAGGTGGAGGAAGCGATCATCCTGGAGGATGACTGCTTGCCCGATCTCTCCTTCTTCTCGTTCTGCGCGGAGCTTCTGGAAAGACACCGGAACGACTCCCGGGTGATGTGCATATCGGGGACGAATATGCAGTCCGGGATGGTGAGGACGCCCTACAGCTACTACTACTCGGTCTTCCCCAGTATCTGGGGTTGGGCCACATGGCGTCGCGCCTGGGAAAAGTACGACGTGGACATGGGACTGTGGCCTGAGGCGGAGCGAGCGGGGACCTTGCAGGATGCGCTTCCTCACGAGGCCTGTGCGAGGAAGTGGACGCGGCGAGTGCAACGGGTATACGACGGGAAGGTGGACACCTGGGACTGTCAATGGGGATTCACGTGCCTGAAGGAAGGTGGGTTGACATGTGTCCCGGAGGTGAACCTGATCGACAACATCGGGTTTGGCAGCGACGCGACGCACACGCATGGGCAACTGCCGGAGTGCATAGTCCCTGCTGGGCAGATGGGCGATATCGTCCACAACCCGTTTGTGTTGGCGAACAAGGCCGCTGATCTGCATATGGCCAGTGCATTCTTCGGCTTCAGCGAAGACGTTTCATTGAAGCGCATGTGCGGAGACCTGGCGCGGGAGCTCATGACTCGCGCGCGCGGTAAGCTGTCGCGGAGGCGAACCGAGTAGGTTCCTGTCGCGGGGGCTGGCGGGCGTGTTGGCTCAGACAGAAGGACCGTCTCGCTGGTCCCTTGGCTTCTCCCCGGTCTTCCGGCAATCGCGCACTTAGTGTGGGAATAGGGGAGCACTGGGCTCCAGTAAATCTGGTTGCCGCAGCCACCGGCGCAAGAAGTCCCGGCTTTCTCCAGAAGTGTACTCCCCGCTGATTTTTGGGTGCAGTGGAGCCTCTGCGCACAGATCTCGCTGGCGGCGCGGCAGCGTGCCACTGCCGCCACGAACGGAAGCGGCTGTTCTGTGCGCACTGCCACAACCACCATCACCTGATCCCGTCCCCCTATGCTCTTCAACTCCACTGAGTTCCTCGTTTTCGCCGCCGTTTTCTTTGGCGTGCTTCCCTTTCTGCGCCGGGAGGCCAATGCCCGGTGGGCATTCATCACGTTCGCATCGTTCGTCTTCTACGGGTGGTGGGACTGGCGCTTCCTTGGGCTCATCGTGGTCAGCGGCCTGATTGACTTCTGTGTGGCCCCGGTCATGGTGGCTCACCCGCAGCGCAGGAAAGCGCTGCTGCTCTGTTCCCTGGTCGCCAACCTGGGCATCCTCTTTGCCTTCAAGTACTCCGGGTGGCTGCTATCGACGGTCGAGGGAATAGGCGCTGCCGCCGGCTACGAGTGGACTCTTGTTGAGAACCTGCCGGCGTTTGTCAGAGTCCTACCGATCGGCATTAGCTTCTACACCTTCCAGTCGATGAGCTACACCATCGATGTGTACCGGAACCGGCTCAAGCCCACTCACAACATCCTGCACTTCTTCGCGTATCTCTCGATGTTCCCCCAGCTTGTAGCCGGTCCCATCGTCCGCGCCAGCGAAGTGATGGACCAGTTGAGGAAGCCTTCTCGGATCGACAGCGCTCGTCTGCTGGCCGGCCTGCGCCTGATCGTGGTCGGCTTCTTCAAGAAGACAGTCATTGCCGATTCGCTGGCCCCCTTCGTGAACAGCGCGTTCTCCGGGCAGTTGGACAGCATGGGAGCGATCAGCTGGTGGGCGGCTGTGAGTGCCTTTGCCTGCCAGATCTACTGCGACTTCAGCGGCTACAGCGACATCGCGCGGGGCCTGGCCAAGTGGATGGGGCTCGATTTCGGGCTCAACTTCAACCATCCATACATCTCGACCTCGTTGCGCGAGTTCTGGTCGCGGTGGCACATCTCCTTGTCCACTTGGTTCCGTGATTACGTCTACGTGCCGTTGGGTGGCTCTCGCGTGCGCCCGCTACGCGCCTACTTCAATGTTTGGTGCACCATGCTGCTTTCCGGTCTATGGCATGGCGCCGCGTGGCACTTCGTTGCCTGGGGGGCACTGCATGCGGCCCTGCTCACGCTGGAGCGCGTCTTTCGGCCACCCGATTGGCTGGCGCGTTTCCGCCTGACAGTCGTCGTGGCATTCGTATTGACGCTCGTTCAGGTGCTGGTCACCTGGGTCTTCTTTCGCGCTGAGAACATCGGACAGGCCATCGCCGTCGTCGGCACAATGTTCAACCCGATGGCCATTCATCGGTGGGAATTGCGTAGAGTCACCGAGATCCTTCCGTTCCTTGCTATCCTGGCGGCCTGGGAACTGAAAGTCTTCTCGGAAGTCAAATTCGGCCTTGGCTTGTCAGCCGCGTGGCGCCAGCGTCTTGAGCCTGTGGTTCTTGGCTTGTTCTTCCTGGCGTGTCTCTATTTCAGGGGGTCCGGTACTGAATTCATCTACTTCCAGTTCTGAAGTCCCATCGCGTCGGCAGTTGCTGCGGGTGCTTGCCTGTATGGGCATCGCTGCAGTCGCTGGTGGCTTCGTCAAACACACGATGATGGAGGCGCGAACGATCCCGGACGATTTGCGCCCGCTGCCACTCTCTTTCTGGGTGCGAAAAACGCATACGCCCGACAAGTTCAACGTGACGATCATCGGGGACTCGCGGGTCTATCGCGGGGTGGCACCCGAGGTGTTGGAGCAGGAGCTCCCGGGCACGGCGGTCCTCAATCTGGGGTATTCGTCGGCCGGACTCGCAGGGGATCTATGCCGTCTTGCCGAGGAGAAGTTGGTTCCCTCGGGCCTCAGGTGCATTGTGCTGGGCGTTTCTCCCCTCTCCCTCTTCCCTTCATCCAGTGAGAACGAGCACCTGAACCAGTTCACTCGTATATCAGGGGCAAGGGGTTGGCTCCTGTCTGAGGCTCCCTGGATCGATGTTCTCTTCAGCCCCAGGCCCGCTCCCGACGTCGCGAACTGGGTGCTCAAGCGCGGGGACTGGGCTTCCCCCGAGTCCTTCAGGAAAGGCAACTTCCAGATACCCCACGGTAGCGGCTGGGTCGAGAGCTGGCGGGTGCCCGAGAAGCCTGACTGGGCGCTCGCGAGTTACGCCAAGAAGTTCGCTGCCGAGAGACCGAGCCCGAAGGTTCTCGGTGAGCTGTGCGGTTTCGTCTCCCGGTGGCATGCGGCTGGCATTCTGGTGATCGCCTTTCGCCCGCCCAGCACCTTGAGGATGGAGCGCCTCGAAGACAGAATGTCACTCCTTCCCGAGCAGGAGATTCGCCGGAGGCTGACGGGGAATGGCGCCAAGTGGCTTGACATCACGGATCGCTATGGGTACCACTCCTACGATGGTTCGCATCTCACCGCCGATGCAGCCAGACGCCTGTCTGGGGTCATCGGGAAAGGCCTCCGCGAGGCCCTCGCCGAGTAAGGAGTCGTGAACAGAAATGTGCCCCGGGTAGGGCAGCGGAGGGAGTCTGCAGCGTCGAGAGAGACAGCTGCCATCGACCAGGCCGAGACGCCCTGGCGCTCGGTTGATGTCCTCGCAGGTATTCCGGTGTAGACTCTCGCTGTCCGCCCTGGCACCCCCTGGCCAGGCCGGAATGTACTTGCCTCCTCCTGGTGATGGGGGTTCCTCTCAGCCTCGGGAGGAAGCTCGCGCGTACCAGGTCCACCCCGACCAAGAGGCCGCCCACGCTGTCCCATGGAAACTGCCGATCTCACAGAGCTGAAGGAGCGTGCCGCCAGGGGCTTTGCGTGGAGCTTTGCTTGGCGCCTGCTGTGCGAAATGCTTCAGTTCGGCACTGGGGTCGTACTCGCCCGGCTGTTGATGCCCGGGGACTTTGGTCTTCTTGCCATGGTGGCGGCCTTCGCCGGTGTTGGCATGGCATTCCGAAGCCTCGGGATCGCGACGGCGCTCCTGCGGCCCAGTGAACTGGACGATGAGCTGTTCTCTTCCGCGTTCTGGCTCAACCTACTGTGCGGCACATCGCTGGCGATCTGCCTCTTCTTCTCGGCTTCGCCAATCTCGAGGTTCTACGGCGAACCAATGGTTCGCCCGCTTTGCCGACTGGCGGCGCTGAACTTTGCCATCAGTTCGGTCGGCATATGCCATGCAGCGGTCCACACTCGGCGTCTGGATTACCGAACTCTCGGATCGATTCAGGCAGCAGGACGTGTTCTCTTCGCATGTGTATCGATCCCGCTCGCACTCCGCTCTTGGGGCGCTTTCTCGTTGGTATGGGGTGCAATCGCCGAGAACCTTCTAGTCCTCCTCCTGACAGCATATCTTGCCAGGCAACCGGTTTCGTTCCGCTTGTCTTGGCGGCGCGTCTTGCCTCTGGTGCAATTTGGCGGCTGGGTCGTGGGCGGCCAGCTTGTCAAGCGGGTACAGGATAACGTTACACTCGCCATCGTTGGCCGCTTTGCGGGGAAAAGCCCCCTAGCGATGTTCAAGAAGGCCTTCACAACCAGCACGATGCCTGTTCGCCATCTGGTGTGGAGCGTGACCGACGTTCTGCTTCCTTCCATGGCAAAACTGGCGCCAGGATCGGCCGGTATTCAGGAGATGCAGATCCGGTCCTTGCGGATCGTGGCCCTGCTCACCTTCCCCGCCTGCGTTGGAATGGCGGTTGTAGCCAACCCCTTCATCGTCGGAATCTACGGAGAGAAGTGGGCGGAAGCGGTCGCGTTCCTGCGTATCTTCTGTGGTGTCACGATGCTGTTCTGTATCCAGCATCAACTACAGTCTGCCTTGATCGCAGTCGGGCGTGCGAACCGGTTGTTCTGGGTGCTGGGGTTTGCTGCAGCATGCCAATGGTTGGGGGTTGCGTTGGGCTACCGGCTCGCTGGCGTGCAAGGTTTGCTAGCAGGTGTTGTTGTGGCAAAGTGCGCCGAGTTCTTTCTGGTGTCTCGTCTGTGCTTGCGGGAGACTCGGACGACAGTCGCAGCCTTCCTTGGTGCTCTTGCCCCTCCCTTTGCGCTTGCCGTGGTTATGGGAGCGGGAGTCTTCGCATCCCGCCGCGCGTGGCTCGGGGATATGGCGCTCTTGCTCGACTTGGCCGTGTCCAGTTCTGCTGGCATATGCTTGTATGTCCTGCTTCTTCTGACGTTCCGCCCCGCCGCAGTTCGAGATGCGGCAAGCGTTTTCCGCAGAAGGATCGAGGGGCACTGGCTGGCGCAGAATGCTGTGCTACGGCGGACTCTCGATTACTGCTGCGGCCCGGAGACAGGGGAAGGAGAGACAGGCACTGAAGGCTAGCCAGCAGATGGACTCCCTGGTGGCGAAGGCGAGTCCGGCCATGCTGGTTCCCTCGGTCCCCAGTTGCCGCAGAACTCAGACTGCCCAAACATCCCTGGCGCAACATGGGAGTGTGGCGACTCGCTCGAGCATGGTGCCGTGTCTTCGCCATCCTGATCAGTTGGTACACGACTTCCGAACACCTGGACACGAGGCGGCGGGTGATGGAATGGCAGGCACGGCCCGTGAGGCCCACTGAGCCCGCCGAGCAGGATCCTCGATCCCTGTGCTGATCCGTCACGGCGATCCGAATGAACTGGTCCAAGAGCGATTCGTCCCAGCCCTCTGCCGACACGAGCCCAAGAGAACATGTCAATCACACCACCCCAAGAATCCGGTTCGGCAGATCCCCTGCCGGTCACTGTTTATACGCCAGAATCGGGACTGCGTTCCCCGTTGCTTCTGTTGCGCGACTTCCTCCGCGATGTCCGTTCGGAGAAATTCCGCGACCTGACCTGGCGACTGGTGGTGCGCAACATCTCGGCCAGGTATCGGCAGTCTGTTTTCGGCGTGCTGTGGCTCTTTGTGCCGCCACTGGTCACCGCTGGTATCTGGATCTTCCTCAATTCGCAGCGCGTGATCAGCGTCGGCAAGACCGCGATCCCCTATCCTTTGTACGTGTTGGCCGGCAACTTGGTCTGGCAGGGCTTCGCCCGCTCCATCTCTGCCCCCATCGGGGCGGTCAGCCGCGAGAAGGCGACGCTCACCAAACTCAACTTCCCGCGCGAGGCGCTTCTTGCCGCTGGTTTCATCGAGCTCTATATCAACGCCTTCGTGCCCATGCTCTTGCTGGTTCCCATGTTGCCGTACTTCCATGTCCCCCTGTCCTGGGCGTTGCTCGTCGCCCCCCTGGCATTGGCCCTGACGCTGCTCGTGGGCTTTGCCGCTGGCGTACTCCTCACTCCCATCGGGCTGCTTTACCACGACGTGGGCCGCGGCATTCCTATCCTCACCCGCCTCTGGTTTTTCGCCACCCCCATCATCTACCCGATTCCCAAGACTGGTCTCATGGCGAAGCTTCTGCCGTGGAACCCCGCCACCTCCTTGGTCATGGTCACCCGAGATCTCTTCACCGGCCAGTCTCCGACCTACCTGGCGCCCTTCTGCCTAGTGGTTGGGGTTGGCCTGGCGGTCTTCGCCTTCGGCCTCCTCGTCTACCGCCTCGCCATGCCCCACATCGTCGAGCGCATGAGTTCGTAGGGAGACTTCTCACCACGAAGACACGAAGTGCGGAGCAAGAAGGACGCAATGTGGGCGCTCCCCAGAGATCCTGCACTTGCCGCGTATTGACCATCCCCAACTAGAGCCTGGCGTCCGCACTCGCCCTTCCCCGCAGAATCCAAGATACGAAATCGTGGACGCCAAATCGCATATCTGGGACCTGACACCATCGGTAGCACCCTCCTGCCCCCCCAAATCTGAAATCGCAAATCTGAGATCTGAAATTGAGCGATTCCGAAACACTCGTCCGCGTGGAGCACGTCTCCAAGAAGTTCTGCAAGAGCCTCAAACGCTCTCTGTGGTATGGCGTGCGCGACACGCTCCACGAACTGAATCCCTTTGTCCCGAAGGAGGAACAGGAAGCCACCGATGGCAATGCTTCCTTCCAGCTCCCCGAGCTACGTAGGGACGAGTTTTGGGCCGTCCGGGATATCTCCTTTGAGCTCAAGCGTGGCGAGTGCCTTGGGATTATCGGCCATAACGGTGCTGGTAAGTCCACTCTCCTCAAGATGCTCAACGGGCTCATCAAACCTGACACCGGTCGGATCGAGATGCGTGGTTGCATCGGTGCTCTGATCGAACTGGGGGCCGGCTTCAACCCCATCCTCACCGGGCGCGAGAACATCTACAGCAAGGGCGCTGTGCTGGGCTTCACCAAGCGGGAAATGGATGGGAAGTTCGACGCTATTGTCGATTTTGCCGAAATCGGGGACTTCCTCGACATGCCCGTCCAGCACTACTCTTCCGGCATGAAGGTCCGCCTTGGCTTCGCCGTCTCTGCCCAGATGGACCCTGACGTCCTTATCATAGACGAGGTGCTTGCCGTCGGGGACATGGCCTTCCGGATGAAGTGCCTGAACCTGATCGGCCGTCTGCGCCAGAGCGCAGCTCTCATACTCGTCTCGCACGCCATGCCTCAGATTGCCAGGGCTTGCACTAGTGGCATGGTCCTTCAGGATGGCTGTGTTGACGTTGGTCCCACTAGTGCATCCGAGGCGATCGAGAGGCACCAGGGGAGCTCTCCCACCGGCGAGAGAATAACGATGGTGACCTCGGGCTTCCACTACTGCGGCTGCTCCGTGGGAGGGAATAGGGAAGGGGAGTCTGCGGTCCTGAGGCTCGGGGATCCCCTCCGCGTCAGCGCAAGGATAGAGGTTGAGGAAGCCCGGCAGGGAGTGTTTGCTTGGGCTGTCGTCTGGAACCAGGAGGCCAGACCTGTAGGGGCAGTGATGGACGACGGAAGAGCAAACCGGGTATCCCTCTCAGAGGGGATGAACAGTGTCGAGATAGTGGTTCCCTCTCTGGCTCTCAGAAACGGGAAGTATTCGGTAAGCATTTCTATCAAGAATGAGAACAACCGAGTCACCCTTCTCAGGATAGACAATGCTGTCGATTTCCAGGTTGTCGGTGCTCCATCGACGACGTCCGACGTATTGTTCCAAGGCGAGGTTTGCGTGAGATGATCAGAGGTCTGAAGAAGCTTCTACAGAGAGCCCGAAGGAGCCTGGCCAGCAGGAGGAAAGTCTTCTGTGTTGGTCTAAACAAGACAGGAACAACTTCCATTACGGAGGCATTCCGGAACCTTGGGCTGCGGGTTGGCGACGAAGTTGCAGCCAAGAAGCTCCTGAAGCCGTGGGCTGTCAGGGATTTCCCCCCCATCATCAAGTATTGTCGCTCGGCTGATGCATTCCAGGACTCGCCGTTCAGTTTCCCCTATACATACCAAGCGCTCGACCAGGCTTTCCCCAGGAGCAAGTTCATATTGTCAGTACGCTCCGGCCCTGGGGAATGGTACCAGTCCCTGGTAGAAGCTCATGGAAGGAGGTGGGCCAACGGTGCGGTCCCAACGAAGGCGGACCTACAGGAAGCCGTGAATGTGTATAGAGGTCGCCCGTGGGAAGCGAATCGGCTACTCTTCGAGACGCCCGAGGGTGACCCCTACAACAAAGAAGTCCTTACCGAGTTTTATGTGAGGCATCAGCAGAACGTGAAGGACTACTTCCGGCACCGTGAGGGCAGTCTTCTTGTCCTCAATGTGGCATCGGCGCAGGCCTATGGGGATTTCTGCGTCTTTCTTGGAGAGGAACGGGTTGATATGCCGTTCCCCTGGCGGAACCGAACGGACAGCTGAGCAGTGTTGACTACCAGGAGTTAAGAGCGGGATAGGAAATGCGTTCACGGCACACCATCGAGGTCACTCAACCCCACATGCCACCGCTTGAGGAGTATGTGGCGCTTCTGCGGCAGGTATGGGATGCGAAGTGGTTGACGAACAATGGTGCCATGCACCGCCGTTTGGAGGGCGAGCTCTGCGAGTTCCTGGGAGTCGAGCACGTGAGTCTGGTTGCCAATGGCACTCTGGGTCTCTGCCTGGCACTGCGCGCTGCAGGAGTCGTCGAAGGGGAGGTGATCACCACCCCATTCAGCTTTGTTGCCACAACGCATGCCATAAGCTGGAATGGGCTGACGCCTGTCTTCTGTGACATTAGGGAGGACACGCTGAACCTTGACGAGAGGAAGCTCGAATCTCTGATTACTCCGAGAACAAGCGCGATACTTCCGGTGCATGTCTACGGCACTCCGTGCGCTACCGAGAAGATCCAGGCCATCGCGGAGCGCCACGGCATCCCGGTGATCTACGATGCGGCCCATGCGTTTGGCGTTCGTTCGTCAGGTCGTCCGCTGGTGGACTTCGGCGACTTCGGCGTACTCAGTTTCCATGCCACGAAGGTCTTCAGCACCGCCGAGGGGGGAGCAATAATCTGCCATGATGCTGCTACCAAGCGGAAGATCGACTCGCTGAAGAACTTCGGTATCGAGGATGAGGTCACGGTCAGCGCAGTCGGGATCAACGGCAAGATGAATGAGTTGCAGGCCGCGATGGGACTTGCTCAGTTGTGCCACATGGCCGAGGCAACAGCGGGAAGACGGCGGATTGCCGAGCGGTATCGGGAGTCGCTGGCTCGCGTGTCTGGGCTCCAGTTTTCCACTCCCCGCCCGGGGGTCACCGAGAACTTCGCCTACTTCCCTATCCTGATTGACAACTGCCTCTTCGGAGTCACGCGGGATGGAGTGCACGAGTACCTCCGTGCCCATGGCGTGAAAGCCAGGCGCTATTTCTATCCTCTTATCTCGGATTTCCCGATGTACTTGGGACACCCCTCGAGCCAGGCGGACCAGTTGCCGGTTGCCAAGTGGGCGGCGGAACGGATCTTGTGCTTGCCGATTCACCCAGGCATGGGTATGGAGGATGTTGTGCGAGTGGTGGACTCTGTTCTCGCGAACAGGAACGAAGCATGAGGCTGGCTGTGATGCAGCCCTATTTCTACCCGTATCTTGGGTACTTCCAGCTAATCCATCATGCTGATCTCTTCGTCGTGTACGATACTGTTCAGTACATGAAGGGAGGCTGGATCAACCGGAACAGGATACTCCTTGACGGTACGGAGAGGTTTGTCACCGTGCCCGTCGTCCGGGGATCGCTGGCGGACA
>Ga0307987_1000838_pt1 | contig 17640 bp, 8 predicted proteins | sample EllFjometagen181_FD_203157 | JGI IMG/M metagenome (GOLD analysis project Ga0307987, IMG submission 203157) | Marine microbial communities from Ellis Fjord, Antarctic Ocean - #181 | ecosystem: Environmental > Aquatic > Marine > Unclassified | place: Southern Ocean | collected 2014-10-08
TATTTGAAACTGATATATCCCCACGGGCACGGGAAACATATAATGCATTACGTAACCGCATTAAGGACTTGCCTTGTGGTGTTCCTTTGCCGTCGTTATCCGATATTCGCAGCGAATTAGGTGTAGGTCAGGCTACCGTTGAGAAGGCATTTGCACAACTCGAAGCACAGGGGCTGATTGAACGTAAACCGCGCAAGGGGGTCTTCGTGGCGGATCGGACAGCAACTGGTGAGATGGCTATTGTACTGAAGCCGCAATTCTTTGGCGCAGAGGCATCTCAGGCGTATCGAATGACGTGTACAGCTTTAACTGAGGCGCTACACACACAGAATTCACGCTGGAATATCAAGATGCATCTTGGCAAGGTGGTGACAGACGGTGAAGATTTTCCGGCTACACTAAACATTATGGAGCCTGCAATTCTCCCGCGACTGCGCGGAATCTTCACTTTTCATCCACTATACGATTTGGAACAAAAGTTGGAGCGTGTTAACGTGCCGGTAATCCATATAAACGGAATGAATAAGATGCATGGAGGAACATACCATGTGGCGTTTGATTTTAAAGATTTCTTTCAGCAATCTGTGCGGCACCTGAGGGATGTCGGCTGCTGCAGTATTGGGATGCTGTGGAAAAAAAATACAAATGTGAAACATGAATTACAGACAGATTATTTTCGAATAGTTTCAGAATTAGCCACTATGCATGGTTTGGAATGTCGCACTGAATGGGTGCCTTTTCAGGTACCCGATGGAACTTCAGGTGTTACAGAGCAAGATGGATATGATTTATTCATGCAGTTGTGGAAGCAATCTGAAAAACCGGATGGCGTGATTGTGGTTGACGATGTGTTGTGCAAGGGCGTATTGCGGGCGGTATTGCAACTGGGCGTGAAATTGCCGGAAGATATACAACTGATCACATATGCCAATAAAGGGGTGCCATTGCCATTTCATGAACCGGTTCAGCGTATAGAATTTGATGTTGAAGCACAGGCAGAACGTGCCGTTGAAATGATGGATGGGCTGGTTGGTGGACTGAAACCGAAAGAGAAATTAGTTTTATTGACTGGCAAATTAATGAAAGGAAACACAACGTAATACAGGATGTGGAAGTGTAAAAAAAATTACTTTTGAATGGGGTTAATATGGACACCCGTTTGGAATGTAAAACATTGGTTGTCCATAGCAAGGAGAAGGACGTATGAAGACATATATTAACACTGTATGCAATTTGATTATAAGAAAGTGTTTGGTAAGCAATCTCAGTAGGGTTACTTTTGTGATACTTATGATATTGATGACTACTTTGGCAAATGCTGATTTTTCTACTGGCTTTGAGTCATCGGAAGGTTTTGTTGCCGCTAGCACGTTTGTTGGAGTTGATGGATGGACCGTTTATTCAGGCTATGATAGTAGAGGGACAGTATGGAATGACGTTATTCCTGGTGCAAAGGTTGGGAATCAGTATGCAAAAATCTATGGTGGAAGTTTTAATACAACTTCAACAGCAGGATTTAATCGTCTACTTGACGCTAGTGAGCGCATAGGCGACGGTAGGAATAATATTTGGAGCACAAGTGCTTCAGTATGGATGGCAGTGGGCAATGCTGATGCCGGAAATAATTTTGGCGGAATATATTTTTCTGACTCTGATGGTAAGGATGCCGCAGTGGCTGGCTTCATGGGTGATAAATTTGCATATTTCAATGGGGGGACTCTGGTGCCTTCGGCATATATTTGTTCTGCCAATACATGGTATCTTTTTGAGTTTACCATTAAATGTACTGGTTCAGGGTTTGCAGATACTTATGATATGACCGTTAGAAATAGCGATGGTTCGGAAGTTTTCAGCATTACAGATAAATATTTTAGAGCTAGTGGAGAGGTTGATTATATAGACAATATCAAAATTTTTAGTGGGAGAGCACCTGCTAATGTTACTGGTTGGCCCGATATTGGCACCATTTATTTTGACCAGATTGAGCTTCCTGATATTCCACCTCCACCATCTGGGACTGTTATTGTTGTTGAGTAAGTCCTAAACAGTACCTACAAAAAGACTCAGAAGTTTATGGTTGTTGGTTAACTTGGTGTTAAATTCAGAACTTCTGAATGTTGAAAAAACATTCCTTAGTTATAAGTAGTTACGAGTACCTTACTTTTACGGTTGAGAGAATCAAAAATAAAAGTATGTTTCTATCTCCTTTTGGGGGATAAAGTTGAAAAACATATTTTTTCGACCTGCTTGTGCGATGCTCGCACGCAGACAGGCGACCAACGGTCGACGCTACAGTACAGCGCTTGCAATGTAAAGACTAAACTGTAGCGTCGATGGTTCATCGACGAATGAAATAAGGTTCAACCGAAAAATTAAGGACGATTATATATAGAAAGTTTGTTTATGAGAAATATGAAGATATATGGATGCCTATTGGTTGCTTTTCTAGCATTTACGGTTTCATCTGTTGCGGAAAGTCAGTTAAATTGGACGTATAAATTTGGTGCCGCAACGAATAAAACACTTAGTGGATGGGATACATGGATTTTACATAACGGAAAAGTAACGCAGGAGTCTTCTGCTGAATTCTTGAAAATTAGTGCATCAACGGCTGCTTATAACATTAGACGTCAATTTGATCTGAATTCAGAAACCGGCTATACAGCGGTATTTAAGCTTGCTGTAGAAGTGCAAGGCCAGCCGGGGAATCCCAATAATGCAATGGTAAGTATTGGGGATGTTCAGCTTTACTGGGTTGCTCCAGTTTCACCTGCAACTTCTGATGGAACTCTATTTGTCAAACTGTCTGGTGGAGCACTGCCTGTGGCCAGGCTTGGTAAAACAGATGATGGTGTGCATATTTACTGGATTGCACGACAAGGCAATAAACTTAGACTCTGGGTTGATGATTTGTCAGATGCTTCTGCAGTGGAATTTTATGTAACGTCTGATGCTTCAAAACAGAGATTTATGCTGTCTGATGATAATGGCAGTTCCGGTAAAAGTAAGTTTCAGCTTTACTGGTTGTTTTGTTCCGAGGCTGGTGAGATTACACCGCAGAATGGAGAATTATCAGGTATTGATATGTCGTTGGCATTTGATGAAGCATTTGGCAAACCACTTGTCTGGACTCCATGGCCTTTGCAGGGCAAGTTTGTGCTTGGAGCCTGGGAAATTTTTCAGGAGGGTGCTCATAATGGCAATGTTAAATCAATGGAATTGTATAAAGATGCGGGGTTCAATATGTGCACTGCCGTCGACAAAAAAGCGGTGGATATAGGACGTAAGCTTGGTTTGCATATGCTTGTTGCTGCACAGTGGGGCTGGCGACAGCGAAAGGATTATTTTGAGGGTTGGGTTGAACTGGCCGAATCTTATCCAGATGTTGGATATTTGACGTGGGACGAGCCGGAAGAAGAACATTTTGAACTACTCAAGGATCGTTTGAAAATATTGAACCAACGCGACCCATCACGTTTGGCCTGGGTTAATATGCTACCGTATTCATCATGGGGAGGTGTATATAAGTCGAGAGTTGATAAATTTATTGCAATGTCTCATCCTAGGGTAATTTCTTATGATTGTTATCCATTGCACCTTGGAGGTGACGAGTATGTGGCATATTATCGCAATATGGAGATCTTTCGTGAATTGGCGGCAGACTATGGAATTCCATGGTGGGCATATGTACAGGTATTTGGCGCAGATGCTATTGGGCTTCGAGATCCCAATGAAAGTGAAATTCGATGGCAGGTTTACTCGCTGTTGACTTATGGATCAAAAGGTATTCTTTACTTCTTGTATTCTCCTTTCAGAGGCGGTAGTGATGGAATGATTGATAAGGAGGGTAATCCAACTGAAAAGTATTACTGTGTTCAGCAGCTGAACAGCGAAATCAATTCCATGGCAGATGTTCTAATGAAAGTGCAAAGTACGGCAGTGATGCATATAGGAAGAAAAAAGGCATACGTGAAAATGTTCTCGCCCACATCTCTGGTCAAACAAGCCGATGCAGCTAACGCTATTCTAGGTGTTTTTATTGATCCTAAAACAGGCAAGCAGTATATTATGGTAACCAATAAGGATCATGGTACAGAAGTTGATGTTAACGGAACACCACAGATAATTACATTAACTCTTGGAAATGATGTGAAGTCCATCACACGAATTGGAACAAGCAAGCCGGATATCAGCTGGAGTTTCAATGATCAACAACACTTGTTACAACTGACAATCCCGCCTGCAACCGGAGCTCTGTTTGAAGTAAATAGATAATAAGAGCAATACAAGAGAAAACAGACTTTGTGCTATTCTCTACCAGAAGCCTGAATTTGTGCCTGTCTTTGACGGCACTGTATGGCAGTCGGTGCAGCTTGGTTGCAATTTCCGGAAGATATACAACTGATCACATATGCTAATAAGGGTGTGCCATTGCCTTTTCATAAATAGGGCTTACTGTTTAATGTGAGATTGCGTGAAATCTTGATTTAAAGCATTTTCTCCTTTAGTTCGCTAAAGGTAAAGTGCTGCAAAGCAAGAGTTTGCGTGATCTCGCATTATAAAGTCATAAATTGAATGAACTTTATTTTAAAGTTCATCTGCAAGCTTTTTGGACCAAATGTGCCAAAAACCTTGCACTTAGAATACCGTTAACACAGTATAACAATTTGTTAACAAGCTGTTTATGAATTGAAAGCAAGCCCTAAATAGGTTACACGTATAGAATTTGATATTGAAGAACAGGCTGAACGTGCCGTTGGAATGATGGATGGGCTGGTTAGTGGACTGAAACCAAAATTGAAATTGGTGTTGTTGCCTGGCAAACTTATGAAAGGAAAGACGACGTAAAACAAGATGTGGAAGTGTAAAGAAAATTACTTTTGAATGGAATTAATATATGGATGCCCGTTTGGAACGTAAAATATCGGTTGTCCATAGCAAGGAAAAATATGAAGACATATATTAATACTGTATGCAATTTGATTATAAGAAAATGTGGGGTAAGCAATCTCCGTAGATTTACTTTTATGACACTTTTGACATTGATGACTACTTTGGCAAATGCCGATTTTTCTACCGGTTTTGAGTCATCGGAAGGTTATGCTGTCGACAGCACGTTTGTTGGAGTTGATGGATGGGTTCTTTATGCTGGCTCTGATAGAGGGAAAGTCTGGAATGACGTTATTCCTGGCGCAAAGGTTGGAAATCAGTATGCAAAACTCTACGGTGGAAGTTTTAATACAACTTCAATAGCCGGATTTAATCGTCTACTTTACGCTAATGAGCGCATAGGCAACGGTAGGGCGAATATTTGGAGCACAAGTGCTTCAGTATGGATGGCTGTGGGCAATGCTGATGCAGGAAATAATTTTGGAGGAATATATTTTTCTGACTCTGATGGTAAGGATGCCGTTGTGGCCGGCTTCTATGGTGACAAATTTGCATATTTCAACGGGGCTAGCATGGTGTCTTCGCCATATATGTGTTCTGCCAATACATGGTATCTTTTTGAGTTTACCATTAAATGTAACGGTACAGGGGTGGCAGATACTTATGATATGACAGTTAGAAATAGCGATGGTTCGGAAGTTTTCAGCGTTACAGATAAATATTTTCGAGCTAGTGGAGAGGTTGACTATATAGATAATATCAAGATTTTTAGTGGTAGAGCACCTGCTAATGTTATTGGCTGGCCCGATATTGGCACCATGTATTATGACCAGATTGAGCTTCCTGATATTCCACCTCCACCATCTGGGACTGTTCTTTTTCTTGCAGGAACTCAATTAGATTGGACGTATAAATTTGATGCCGCAACGAATAAAACACTTAGTGGATGGGATACATGGGTTTTCCAGGATGGAATGGTAACGCAGGAGTCTTCTGCTGAATTCTTGAAAATCAGTGCATCAACGGCTGCTTATAACGTAAGACGTCAATTTGATTTTAACCCTGAAAATGGTTACTCAGCGGTATTTAAGCTTGCTGCAGAAGTGGAAGGACAGCCGGGGTACTACAATAATGCAATGGTAAGCATTGGGGATGTTCAGCTTTACTGGGTTGCACCAACTTCACCTGCCATTTCTGATGGAACTCTATTTATCAAACTGTCTAGTGGTGCCCTGCCTGTTGCCAGGCTTGGTAAAACAGATGATGGTGTACATATTTATTGGATTGCACGACAAGGCAATAAACTTAGACTTTGGGTTGATGATCTGTCAGATGCGTCTGCAGTGGAATTTTATGTGACGGACGATGCTTCAAAACAGAAATTTATGCTGTCTGATGATAATGGCAGTTCCGGTAAAAGTAAGTTTAAGCTTTACTGGCTATTTTGTTCCGAGGCTGGTGTGATTACACCGGAAAACGGAAGACTGTCAGGTGTTGATATGTCGTTGGCGTTGGATGAAACATTTGGTGAACCACTTGTCTGGACACCATGGCCTTTGCAGGGGAAGTTTGTGCTCGGAGCCTGGGAGATCTTTCAAGAGCTTTGTAATAATGCAGATGTTAAATCAATGAAACAGTATAAAGATGCTGGTTTCAATATGTGTACTGCCACCGATAGCAAAGCGTTGGATGTAGGTCGTGAATTGGGATTGCATATGCTTGTTGAGGCACAGTGGGGCTGGCAACAGCGAACTAATTATTTTGAGGGTTGGGTTGAGCTGGCTGAATCTTACCCGGATGTAGGATATTTGGTGTGGGATGAGCCGGAAGAAAATTATTTTGAACTACTCAAGGCTCGTTTAAAAATATTGAATCAACGCAACCCATCTCGTCTGGCCTGGATTAATATGCTGCCGGAGTCATCATGGGGGAGTGTATATAAGTCGAGAGTTGATAAATTTATTGCGATGGTTCGTCCGCGGGTAATTTCTTTTGATTGTTATCCATTGAACCTTGGAGGTGACGAATATGTGGCATATTATCACAATATGGAGATTTTTCGTGAACTGGCGGGAGACTATGGAATTCCATGGTGGGCATATGTACAGGTATTTGGTGCAAATGCTATTGGTCTTCGAGATCCCAATGAAAGTGAAATCCGATGGCAGGTTTACTCGTTGTTGACTTATGGAGCAAAAGGTGTTCTCTATTTCTTGTATTCCCCCTTCAGCGGAGGTAGTGACGGAATGATTGATCAGGATGGAAATCCAACGGAAAAGTATTACTGGGTTCAGCAGCTGAATAGCGAAATTAATTCCATGGCGGATGTTCTCGTGGGCGTGCAAAGTATGTCCGTGATGCATATAGGAAGGGAAAAGGCATACGTAACAATGTTCTCGCCCACATCTTTGGTCAACCAAGCCGATGCTTCTAACGCTATTCTAGGTGTTTTTATTGATAGTAAGACAGGTAAGAAGTATATCATGGTAACCAATAAGGATCATGGTTCCGAGGTTGCTCTAAACGGAACACCACAGGTAATTATATTAACCCTTGGCGACGATGTGAAATCCATCACACGAATTGGAACAAGTAAGGCAGATGTTGATTGGAGTTTTGACGATAATCAACACATATTGCGATTGGAAATCCCGCCTGCAACCGGAGTTTTGCTGGAAGTAAATAGATGATGATTTCAGGATGCATAATTATGGGCTGAAGGAAAAACAAGAAAAATGTTTGCAGAATGATTGATAGTCCCGCATGCGGGAAATTAAAAAAAAGAATTTAACGACAGAATCATTTAATGACAGAATCATTTAAGAAAAGTTCTAGAATAAAAAAAGATTGTTTGCAGAATGATTGATGGCAGAATAATTAAAAAAAGAATTTAATGACAGAATCATTTAATGACAGAATCATTTAATGACAGAATCATTTAATGACAGAATAATGAATAGCAGGATGATTTTTGGGAAGAGAAGAAAAAGAAGAATATTCAAATTATAGTATGTCGTAGAGACGCACGGTCGTGCGTCTTTGTATGAAATGTCGAATGCTATTAAACTGCAGACCGGGATCAGCCTTAGCCCTACGGGACTACGGCTCGACAAGTCGCTGATGTCCGCATCAGCATTTAAAACAATTTTTGAACTTAAAAAACAATATTGAGAAATAAAGTATAGTAATGAAGAAGAATATATTTACTCCTGATTACAGGAAACTCCAAAAGTTTCTGCGTGGCTGGGCTGAACCGAACCCCGGTACAGTTTGTAAGATAGGAATTGACAGTAATGAATAGACTTAATGATAATAATACAGAAATAATGGCAATCTATTTTCCCAGTTGGCATCCCGATAAACATTATGAAAGATGGTATGGTAAAGGATTTTCAGAGTGGGAATTAGTAAAAAGTACCACCCCCTTATTCAAGGGACACGAACAACCAAAAGTGCCGCTTTGGGGACATTTTGATGAATCCGATCCTGTCTGGATGGAAAAACAGGTGGATTTAGCTGCAGATCATGGTATTACCGGTTTCATTTTTGATTGGTATTGGTATAATGGAGAAAAATTTCTTGAGAATGCTTTGGAAAAAGGGTTCTTGAAAAGTTCCAACCGGAATCGTTTGAAATTTTCAATCATGTGGGCAAATCATAACTGGGGAAAATGGCCAGCTGTTGACGATAATAATCCGGGAATGAATGGCAATGAAAACCAGGGGGCGGAGTTATTTCTGAAAATAAAGCATTCACCTGAAGATTTGATCGCCGTGGCAGAATACTGTTGCAAAAACTATTTTTGTAAGGATAATTACTGGAAAATCGACGACAAACCAGTATTTAGTTTTTATGATCTTAACATTATGATTGAACAATTCGGGTCTATTGAAAAACTTGCTGATGGCATCGAACTTATGCAAGAGACTGTACGCAAACATGGATTTGATGGCATGTATCTGTTGGGTAATATTGGCTGTTGCAACGACAATGAATACTGCTGTGGATGGAATCGAGTAGAGAGGGCTAAACAGCTTGGCTTTGACTCTGTTTTTGCCTACAACATAGTCAGGACAAAGTCATATGGTACAATTCCCAACGAGAGGCCACTGGTCGATTACCGTGAAGTTATGGAATCTCACCAATATTGCTGGAAAAAAATTGAAGCTGGCGGTCTTACACATTTTCCGAGCGTAACCATTGGGCTAGATGTGTCTCCACGTTGGAATCGCAATTTTAAACCGCCAATGGATTTCAAAGTATTGGGGTATGAGCCGATAATTATCAATAATACCCCGGAAAATTTTGGGGAACTTTGTAAACTAGCTTTAGAAAAGGCTGATTCACAAAGCAAAAATGCGGTCATTATCAATGCCTGGAACGAATGGACCGAGGGCATGTATTTATTGCCAGAAAAAAAATATGGAACGGGCTATCTTGAAGCACTGAGAGATATTCTTTAAAAACAGACGAAGATTGTTTGCAGAATGATTTACAGCAGAATTATTATAAAAGGAGTTTAGCCACGGATTTAAATAATAAGAAAGAAAAGATATTTTCGCACGAAGGCACGAAGAGCACAAAGAAGAAAAAAGTGAAGTAAAAAACAGGCATTCGCTTTGTAAGGGCTGACAGCCTGTAATAGCTTAGCCTAGGGCAACGCCCTAGGAAACGTATAACAAAAACAAAGTTTTCCTGCCCACGGCAGTGTCTTAATGACAAACGAACAACGATTAACGTGCTAGCTTTGCTAGTCCCGCAAAGCGGGAAACAACGATTAATGAATTTCGCAGAAAACAAAATAAGTCTGAAACAACAGAACTCTATAAATTATTAGGAAAATTATTATGAAACAAGGTATTGAAAAGATAGCTGCCGGGTGGCGGCTGACAGGTGGAAATCTAGTTCTTGAACTCGATTCTGATAGCGGTTGCTTGAGATCTCTCGAGGTCGTGTCGGGTAAACCATTTATGTGGTCGGCTTTTTCCGGAAACGTAACAGTCAGAGATGATCTGCTACGTCGAGAATTTGATCGCCGTGATATGGAAAATATTCGAATTAGACAAGAAAATGATACGCTGATTGTAGAGAGTCATTGTAAATATGCACCATGGATGCTGGAAGAAATATACAAGCTAGAAAAAGATGCTATTCGCTGGGATGCTAAGTTGATTCTTGATGCTGGAGATTTTCGCTCTTGTGCTATAACTTACAACCTACCGTGGCCGCAACCTTTGTATCCAATGAAGTTTTGGGCTGCTCGCGATGATATGCCATCGGCTCCACATCGTTTTGCAGAGATTGCACTGGAATATGGAGAAATAACTAGCGGAATTCTTATGCCTGCTCTTTGTTCATATCTGGAGAAAGAGAATGTAGGGCTACTGGTAACCATGCCTTTCGATTTTAAAACTCCGCGTTTTCGCTTTTTGAGTGGATACCGAGAAGCTGATTTAAGAATGCAGTTCGACCGTATGGCACTTGCACCAAAAACCACAGCTCGGGCTTCGCTTCTGTTTCGAGGCACAGGCGGTGCCTGGCGTCCGGCCCTCGGCTGGCTATATGAACGTTTCCAGCAATATTTTGACCCACGCTCATCGAATATCCATGATCTGTGGGGTGGCCATGTCAGCGGTTTTGCACATGTATCAGATGATGAAGTCACAGTAATGAAAGAATTGGGGCTTAAGTGGTACGAGCAACATGGTCATTTTGCCGCCTATGGAAACTATCATCCTGAAGGAATAAAGCAATGGAGAAGCGGACATCATAGAAAAGATGACACCATGCTTTCCGTGGAATTGATAAAATCTACTATGAAGCTTCTGAAAGATTCTGACATTGCAGTTTTTCCATACATTCAGGTAACAGGTGATGGAGCCACTGAATCTCTTGATCCTTCGTTCATGGATTCACGTATTCGCGATCTGCGCGGCAACACTTTTTCGGCCTGGCCTGGAACTGTTGTAATGAACTCTGACCCATCTCTTCCTTTTGGTAAGGATATTTCCAGACAAATAGACGGAATGATATCCCGTTATCCGGAAATGGACGGGGTTTTTCTTGATCAGGGCTGCTATAATTTTCTTGATACAGCGCATGACGACGGTATAACGGCGATTAACAATAAGCCTGCTTATATGACGGGTTTTAATTACGATACACACCTTGAGCATCTCTCTTCTTTGCTCCATCCTGATAAATCAATTATTGCTAACGCCCCTTATGGCATCGGCATGATGAAATACATCGATGCATTCATGGCTGAAGGGTCTGACTGGTTATGCGATCATATGCAATATTACAGTCTGGCTAAACCAATGTTTTTTCTTATGTACGAGTCAAACGATTGCGATATTGAGTTGATGTTCCAACGTTGCCTCATCTATGGTGCTGGATTTACCAGTTATGCTAAAGCTGCACCTTCAGTTGACTTGTATAAAAAATATGTTCCGCTGGTAGAAAAACTATATCGGCGCCGCTGGGTCTTTGATTCCAACCCTATTGAACTGCCTACCGGAGTGCAGGGCAATCTGTTTAGTAAACCAGAAGGTGGTCTGATTGCAGGCGTTGCGGGAACCATGTCGCGGCTACAGGGACGGACACCGCCTGATAGATCAGTGCTAGTGCGCACAAAAGGCGTTGAAGAAGTAAAAGAGGTTGTTTTGCATCAGCCAGGCGAAAAAGAACGAAAGATCGGGTTTGGACATGAAGCTGGAGCTATACAGTTTGACTTGCCTGGAAATATGGTAGCAGGAGTAATAGAAATCTTTTAAAACTCATTAAAATTATGAAAACTTACAACTTACCAAAAAACAGAGTAACCTATAACTATCGATATTTTCTTCCGTACGCACCAGAATGGGGTAATGATGAATTTTGCGATAAACGGCTTAAAGAATTGCTTTTGTTTTGTAGAGAAGCAGAGGTGGATGCAGTTCAATTTTTCGTAAACATTCTGCCTGGTACTTATTATATGCCGGCCCATAATGCTGAAGAACAGCGGCATTGGGTAAAATGGATGAAAGACGTAGTGAAACCAGCATTAGAAGATATTGGTGTGTCATATCAATTAAACTTTCAAATGTTATTGGGGGCAACCCCATATAATCAGGATTTGCGTGATGATTATGAATGGGGGTGTCTTGTTGATCAGTATGGTCATGAAACCTTAGGATGTCCTTGTAATCTAGACGATAAGTTTCGCAAAATAATGGGAGATATGCTTGAACTATGGGCATCCACAGAACCAGATATTATCTGGATTGACGATGATTTAAGAATGCATAATCATGGACTAAAGACACCACGTGGAGATTGTGATTTCTATTGTTACTGCGATACTCACTTGGATAAGTTTGCGGAATTTTCGGGTAAACAATATTCAAGAAAAGAACTTGTTGCAGAAGTGTTGAAGGCGGGAGAACCATCAGAGTTACGTTTGCAATGGCAAAGTTTTCTTGGAGATACAATGACCGAGACTGCAGCATGGGTTAATAAATGTATAAATGACGTATCGCCGGAAACAAGAATAGCCTTAATGACATCATCCCCGGATGTTCATTCGGTGGAAGGTCGTAACTGGAAGGAAATGTTGACCGCTCTTTCTGGCAAGTATACTCCCATGACACGTCCTATGTGTGGTGTTTATACGGGAACAGCTATTCCTGTTAAAGCTAATGCTTGTACCTATAAATATATGTCGCAAAGTATGGCAATGTTGAGACGAATTATGGGCATTGACGGCATTGAGTTTGGACCGGAACTTGAAAACACGCGTTTTACAACTTGGTGCAAATCCGTTTCCAACTCTAGGTATGTCATGATTTTGGGGCAATTGCTTGGTGCTCCTCAGATTACGTTGTCGTTGAATGATCTTGATGGATCACCTATCAATCAAGAGCCTACAACAATTCCATTGCTACGGGATACTAAACCGAAACTGGAGGCTTTGGCAGTTTTGAATTTACGGAATTGGCATAGTGAAGGTGTTGTCTTTATTAATGATGAGAATTCTGCAAGAAAAATGCAGGTTGATGAAAATGCAAAAATGCAAGATTTGGGGCTGATCAGGGAATGGGAGGACACCCTTTTACAGTGTGGTATTCCTGCATTTCACGATTCTTGTATGTCGGCAGTAGACTCAGATAATGTGGTTGTTCTGGAAGAATATACAACGTGGGCGCTATCGGATGATGAGCTTGAGAAAATTTTATCCGGGGCTGTTTTGCTGGATGCTGATGCTGCTTTTATTGCACAGAAAAGAGGATTTGGTAAATACTTAGGTATTCGGGTAGGAGAAAAACAAACATTTGGTTGTTTGGCAGAGAAGTATAGAATTGGAACTATTAATAAGACTAATCTGCGAATTCCATACCGTGGTTATAGATGGAGACATATTGAAATTGATGGTGCCGAAATAACCAGTGAGTACATTGATTCACGAAATACTTATTATCCAGCCAGCATGATTTTTGAAAATAGTCTGGGTGGTCGGGTTGCAATATACAATAATGTCGGAGATATGTCACCTTCTGGCACTTTTGGTAATCATGCCAGGATTGACTGGTTGCATAATATTTTACGCTGGTTGAGTAGGTCAACATTCTCTGTTTTACCGGAAATCCCGCATCATTCTCTTTGTGTTGTACGTTCAAACAAAGATCAGTTGCTCATTGCTTTAGCAAATTTGGGAACAGATGTATTATCTAGTGTAAAATTCAGATTACATTCTGATAATGTTATTAGTGATATTTTAATGCTTGATAATGAAGGAAATTGGTTACAGGCAAATGCTGTAATAGAAGCAGATGAATTACTTGGTTCTTATTCCATTACAATAAAATGCCAATTGAATGTTTTTGACTGGATGATAATAAAAACAGAGATAAAAAGTGTAAGTTAAATGCGAAAAAACATTGATGAATTTATGCTGCTAATAATTCCTGTTTTTTTTTGGTAGCAATTTTATCATTCATAGTATATTTCTCTTTATTACTAGTTTGTTGATTCTCTTTTACGTAATTCTGCTTTTATCCGCAGCTTGTTAGTCTTATCAAAAAATTCATTACGAACAATAGAAACTAATCCTTTGACAGCCTCTTTGCCCAGTTGTTGTTTATCAATAGCTACACCTGTTAGGGATGGTGTCAGGTACTCACAAATGGGAGTGTCATCAAATCCAACAATTTTAACATCTTCCGGTATACGGATATTATAAGTGTTTAAAGCTTTCATGGCACCGACGCAACACATGTCATTTGAAAAAATAGCGTCGAATGGTGTTTTTGATTTAATAAGTTTAATGATACTGTTTTTTGCATTTTCTGGACTATAGTCAGTGTTAAGAATCTTTATGGTTTCAAACTTATTACTGTAGTTTTCCACAGCCTTAGTTATAGCCTTGGTGAAATAATGGTTTTTCGGCCCCGCAATAACTACCGGCCGCCTCGCACCGCATGATAATAAATGCTCAAGAGCCAGTTCGGTGCCTCCAAGATTATCCGATTTGATATTAGCAACTTGCTCCTCGGCTGGAGTAGGCCCCTCAACTACCATAATATTGTTGTTTACTGCTTTTATGGAACAAATATCCTTTGTAGAAAACTGTCCGATTAGGATTATACCGCATAAGCCGTCTATCGACAGAACAGTCTGCATTCTCTGCCATGATATGGCGGTATCCTCCTGCCAATGAACCTGCAATGCACTTAATCCCTCTGATGCAGCAGCACCTTCAATGGCTCTTGCAACTTCAGCAAAATACATATCTGCTTTTTGTGTATCAGTACCAAATACCATAGCAAAGCAAGTTGCCATTGAAGCCCGGAGAGGATTTGTACTTCTCATAGCGCGAGCGGCCTTGGAGGGCACATATCCTAATTCCTGCATGGCTTTAAGTACACGCTTTTTCTTTTCTAGACTAACTGAATCATTACGCATGACGCGTGTTACCGTCATCCGACTAACATCAGCCAGTTTCGCTACATCTACTATTGAAACACTCATCTTTCTTAATAATCCTTACAATTTTAATCAATAGGGCTTTTTGTGCATTGAGCATAGTATAAAATATTGTCAACAAGTAGATTATGAATTGAACAGTAAACCCTAAATATATAACAATGCCCTAATCAACTGCTGTGAACGTTCACAAAACAAATGTATAATATTTTACGCTAAATAGTCAAGAGGCTTTTTTTGAATTTTTATAATGGCCCTGTTTTTTTGTTTAAATGCTCTTTTCGGCGGGGGGAAAAATGTAAAGGGTAAACGTTGGAATGCCTCCCTGCGTCGCTCAGAGACCGATGCAGGACACGGTCAGTCTTCGGTACTTCAGCCTCACTTCCCGTTGGTCGTGTGTTCTAAAGCAACGAGCGCAGCGAAGTGGCAAACCATTCCTCTAACTAATTATATACTGTCGGTGGCTTTCCACCATTTGTAATTGATTGGTGGATTGTAAAGCTAAATGCAAAATATTTATTGTATTGGTCTGATAATTAGTCCAAAATAGGTGTGTTGTTAGAGAAAGGCAAGAGCATTTATAACAAAGAAAACAGGTAATAAGAAATGACTACAGAGCGCGCACATGAGTATATCCGGCAGAAGATTTCAATTGTAAACATTTTTAATGGCAGACAGTGTTCGTTGCGATTCTCGGGAAGATGGCTGATGCTCCTTTTTTGTATTGCATTACCAGCATTGCTCGTGGCGGCTGACCAGTCGTGGCACATTTTCTACGAAAATGGCAAGTGGGCGTCAGGTGCTTACGCAGACTGGCTTGGTGAGGGTACGCATTCGGAACGGACGGATGAAGGTTTGCTGGTAAGTGATCTATCGGAAAAGTTAGGCAGTGGACGTTTGTACATTCTGAAATGGGGAGCCGTGCCTAATAATTTTGCTGCCATTGAAGCACGGGTTCGGGTCATTTCAAGCTCGGGGGGCGTTTGCCTTTTAGCGGCCGATGGCGTGCACGAGGAGTCTTTGAACATATACCTCGATCGACTAGAGCTCGTCCATGCGAAAGTGGTTATCCCATTCGATTCCAGAGGGGTGGCACACACCTACCGACTCGCGATCAAGGGCATTGACGTGATGCTACTGGTCGATGGCAAACACCTATACGACGGTAAGGGAAAATTTCTTAGCCCAGCCGTGTTGAATCCACCCAGAAACACATGCGGGTTTGGCTCAGGCTCTTCGGTTGCAACCGGCGAGGCCGTGTGGAAGTGGGTAAAGTACCAGAGCGATCAACCGGTTGAGAAGGTTGAACCGGCAGTTGATGTTGAAGGGCTGACAGTGGCGCTCGGTGAGACGGTCAAAATTATTCCGAACGGAACCTATAAAAGCCTATTCAGGTTCCGGGACGGAAGACTAGCAGTGGGGGGACAGCACTCCGATGACAAGGGGGCAACATGGTCGCCAGGGCCGGGCCTCGGCACTCATTTCTACGAGTTCGAAGACGGCGAATTGATCTGTCTCGGTTTCCGCACAAAGATGGTTTCGGATGGTGTATTCGAGGCGACGCTACTCAGGTCCACGGATGGCGGTAAGACTATGGCTCGCCTGACTGCACGCCTCAATATTCCCGAGGGCACAGGTGGTACTGGAGACGACGGTAAGTACTACGGTGGTCCGTTGGTCGACCACGCGATCGTGCAATGCCGCGACGGATCCCTTCTCGCCGCCATGTACGGGTACTTCAAAACAGATAAGGTTCTTTGCCCGACGTTCCCTCCAGAATGGTGTGTCTACAAGTACCGTACATTCGTCATTCGTTCTACGGACCGTGGTCGCACATGGGACTACTTGACCACTGTTGCCTACGACCCCAAAATTGGTTTGGAGAGCTTCTGCGAAGCTGACCTGCTCACTTTGCCGGACGGAGACATCCTCTGCTTCATGCGTACCGGAGGCAGTAAAGGCCAATACACACCTCTCTATCTCAGCGTGTCTAGGGATGACGGAAAAAGTTGGGAAACGCCTCGCCCAATTGCCGATCGTGGCGTGTGGCCGAGCGCCTGTCGGATGGCGAACGGCGTCCTTGTAGTCACCTACGGCCGCCCGGACAACTGGCTGGCGTTCAGCCTCGATAACGGCGAAACGTGGGTAGGGCACACTCGTTTTGCCAGCGGCAATTCGAGCAACTACAACAGCATAGAGGAAGTTTCGCCAGGTAGGTTGCTCGTAGTCTATGACAAGAGATATCTACAGTCCGATGGCAATATGGGGTCTGCTACATTTGGCACATTCGTGACAGTTATGCTTGATTGAGGATGGCTGGATAGGATATTTTTCTCTGGCTACCGACGGCATCGACCGCGGCAGCGTTATGTTAACGCAACTTCCTCAACGGGACGCGATCACTTCATGCTGCTGGAATTCGTCAAAGACGATAGTCCAGAACAAGTTGTTGCAGATGCTAAGATCCTTATAATGTTGACACAGGGTACCTAACATCACACATAAAAGAGTCACCCGTGGTAAGTGTTACGTACTCTAGTTTTTGCTTTTCAAGATATGGCCAAAAACAGCAGATTAAAGAAGAAAAAGAGAAGAGGTTTTATCCGCAGATGACGCAGATGTCCGCAGATTTAAGAAAGAGATTTCGCGTACATCCTAGCTTAGCCCATAAAAATCATATTTTATTTATAAAATTTTATTGACCAAACTCAAATGTTCGTGTATATTCGAGTCCAAGTAGAATATACACGGAGATTAATATGTACATAAATAGAACAATAACGGCGA
>Ga0307987_1000839_pt1 | contig 17630 bp, 9 predicted proteins | sample EllFjometagen181_FD_203157 | JGI IMG/M metagenome (GOLD analysis project Ga0307987, IMG submission 203157) | Marine microbial communities from Ellis Fjord, Antarctic Ocean - #181 | ecosystem: Environmental > Aquatic > Marine > Unclassified | place: Southern Ocean | collected 2014-10-08
GACGGCCGTGCTCATCGGTGGGGCGGGCAAATCCGGCTTGGCTCCGGGCGTCTGGCTACCAACGCAGCTCACGGCCCTGCGCGTCCTGCAGGTTGCCCGTGGCGATGCGCAGCACGTCCAGCGCCCACCACAGCCCGCAGCCGCCGAAGCTGATCAACTTGAGCAGGCCCATCACCGGCTCGCCCAGGTAGAAGCGGTCCACCCCCCACAGGCCTAGCAGCAGCGACAACACCAGGGCGACCGTGCGGCTGCGGTGGTGCGGGGGACGGCCGCCGTGGATCTTCTGTATGTGCTCATCCATGACCTCGGCGGCCCGCCAACTGCCGCAGAAGGGGCACATGATGTGGTTGGGCGGCACCTGGGGACGCCATGGTTGGGAGGGCTTGGGGCGGGGCTTGGGGCGGGGCTTTGGCCGGGGCTTGGGTCTGGACTCCGCCTCATTGCCTCGACCGTCGGCAGGGCGGGCGTAGCTGACCTGGCCGTCGGGGTCACGGTGCGCCGCTGCTGGCCTAGAGACCGAGCGACGCCGCCGATCCTTTTCCCAGTTGATCTTGGTCATGAAGAGATTGTGGCACAGATGGGTGGCTCGGGGCCCGGGCTCCCTGTGCCCCTGCCCTCGGGGTCGGTTGTCCAGCGAGGATACTGCGACAGCCCCTGGGCCGCGGCCAGGACGGTGGCAGAGACTTCGTCAATCAGGGCGGCGCGGGCGGCGCTTGGCGATGACGGGTGAGGCGGTGAGGCCCATGGGCACGGTGGAGGACAAGAAGGACTAACGATCGGCGAATCGTACAGGCGCTGAGCCGCTTGTACAGCGATTCGTAAGGTTCACAAGACAACAACCAGGTGGTTGCTGGCCAGTAGCTGGCCAGGGATACGGGCATGGCCTTCGCTGTCGATCCCGCACATCTCCAGGGCAGGCTTCTGGGCCGCCACGGTTCGCCTGAGATCGATGGTCGCTCACGTCGCCGGGTCTGCGCCCCAGTTCGTACCTCACGCTCACGCTCTCCAGGGTGGCCCTGGATGCGGCCAGAGCCCGCGAATCGCTCGAGATCGCGAGGCAGCAAGGGGGTCCGCAACGTCCCCTGCCCTGCCTTCCGAGCTTCCTGAGGTTCCGAGGTCCACATACCTAGGTCCAGCGAGATCCAGATGCACTTCGTACTGGACGCTGGTGGAGGCCCCATGGCCACGGGTGGCCGGTTAGTTCAGGGGTCAGATCAGTCCGAAGTGGAGGCGCATCCTTGACCGACGTTGTCACCCTCTCGAAGCTTGGGTCCCACCTATGGGAGGCCGCCAACATCCTGCGCGGCAGCCCCGTGGACCGGACCGACTGGAAGTCGTACATCCTGCCCCTGCTCTTCTTCAAGCGCATCTGCGATGTCTGGGACGAAGAGCGCGACGCCATGATGAAGCAGTACGGCCAGGTGTTCGCCGACGACTTCCGCTTCAAGGTCCCCGACGACAAGTGCCCCACGCCCTGCGCCGAGCACACGGGCGGCGAGCCCTGCCGGGTCGGCTGCCACTGGGAGGCGGTCCGTGGCGTCAGCAAGCATGTGGGCAAGGCCATCCGTGACGCCATGCGTGGCATCGAACAAGCCAACCAACACAAGCTCCTCGGTGTCTTCGGCGATGCCTCCTGGACCAACAAGGAGCGCCTGCCCGATGACCTACTCAAGGACCTGCTAGAGCACTTCTCCAAGCTTCCGCTGGGCAACCGGTCCGTCCAGAACGACGTGATGGGCGACGCCTACGAGTACTTGATCAAGAAGTTCGCCGACTCCACCAACAAGAAGGCGGGCGAGTTCTACACCCCGCGCAGTGTTGTTCGCCTGATGGTGGACATCCTCGAGCCTAGGGAAGGCGAGACCATCTACGACCCGGCCTGCGGCACGGGTGGCATGCTGTTGGCCGCCGTCGAGTACGTAGAGGCAGCAGGCGGCGACCCGCGCACCTTCTTCGGCAAGCTCTTCGGCCAGGAGAAGAACCTGACCACGGCGTCCGTGGCCCGGATGAACCTCCAGCTTCACGGCGTGGATGAGGTGGACATCCGCCGCGGCGATACCCTGCGCCGCCCGGAGTTCGCCTCCGGCGACTCACTGCGGCAGTTCGACATCGTGCTCGCCAATCCGCCCTTCTCGCTCAAGGACTGGGGCCGGGAGGTCTGGGAGAGCGACCCCTGGGGCCGGAACTTCGCTGGGCTGCCCACCGACACGTCGGGCGACTTCGCCTGGGTCCAGCACATGGTGAAGTCTATGGCCCCCAGCCATGGCCGCATGGCGGTCGTGCTTCCCCAGGGCGCACTCTTCCGCAGTGGCACTGAGGGCAACATCCGCCAGAAGCTGCTGGCGCTGGACCGCATCGAGGCGGTCATCGGCCTGGCCAAGAACCTATTCTATGGCACTGGCCTCGCGGCCTGCATCCTCGTGCTTCGGATGCAGAAGCCCCCCGACCGCGTGAAGAAAGTGCTCATCGTAGACGGGTCCTCTCTCTTCCGAAAGGCTCGCGCCCAGAACCACTTGGAGCCCGAGCACACTGCCGTGATGCTGGGCTGGGTTCGCGCCTTCGAGGATGTGGAAGACCGCGCCCGCGTGGTGAGCCTCAAGGAGATCAAGGAGGAAGGCTGGACCCTGAACATCAGCCGCTACGTCCTCCCGCCCATCGGCAAGGACATCCCCCCGCTGATCGAAGCCGTAGCCGACTTCAAGGCGGCCCTGGCGCGGTGCCGTGAGGCCGAGGACGCCCTGCGACGAGAACTCAACGAAAGAGGGTGGCTGGCATGAGCAACACCCTGACCCAATCCCAGCTCAAGTCCTACCTGTGGGGCGCGGCCACTATCCTCCGGGGTCTCGTCGATGCGGGCGACTACAAGCAGTTCATCTTCCCGCTAGTCTTCTTCAAGCGCCTCTCCGACGTGTGGGACGAGGACTACGCGCGGGCACTCGACACCTATGGCGGTGCTGTGGCGCTGGCCCGGACCGAGGCCAACGAGCGGTTCACCATCCCCGAAGGCGCGCACTGGAGCGAGGTCCGCAAGGTGCCCAAGAACGTGGGAAAGGCCATCCAGGACACCATGCGGGCTATCGAGGCGGCCAACCCAGGTCGCCTCGATGGCATCTTCGGCGACGCCCCCTGGACCAACAAGGAACGCCTGCCCGACCGCACCCTGAAGAACCTTCTGGAGCACTTCTCCAGCCAGACCCTGTCCATCACGCGGGTGCCCGAGGACTCCCTGGGCGACGGCTACGAGTACCTGGTGGGCAAGTTCGCCGACGACGGCGGCAGCACGGCCCAGGAGTTCTACACCAACCGCACCCTGGTACACCTCATGGCCCAGATGCTTCGCCCCCAAGCCGGGGAGAGCATCTACGACCCCACCTGCGGTACCGGCGGGATGCTGCTTTCGGCCCTGACCGAGGTGAAGCGTGCTGGCGCCGAGCACCGCACGCTCAAGCTCTACGGCCAAGAGCGCAACCACATGACGGCGTCCATCGCCCGCATGAACCTTGTGCTCCACGGTGTCGAGGACTTCGATGTGCAGCGCGGCGACACGCTGGACCGGCCGCGCTTCGCCGAGGGCGACCGACTGCGGACCTTCGATGTGGTCCTGGCCAATCCGCCATACTCCATCAAGCGGTGGAACCGAGAAGCGTGGGCGTCGGACTCCTGGGGGCGAAACTTTTTGGGTACACCGCCGCAGGGGCGCGCGGACTATGCGTTCTTCCAGCACATCCTGAAGAGCATGGAACCGAAGGTCGGGCGGTGCGCGATCCTGTTTCCGCACGGCGTGCTCTTTCGGAAAGAGGAAGCAGAGATGCGGCGTAAACTGGTCGAGGCCGATCTGGTGGAGTGCGTGTTGGGGCTGGGGCCGAACCTGTTCTTCAACTCCCCGATGGAGGCCTGCGTCGTCTTCTGCCGGAACCAGAAGCCTGAGGACCGGAAGGGCCGCATCTTGTTCATCGACGCGGTGAACGAGATTGCCCGAGAGCAGGCCGTCAGCTTCATCAAGTCCGGGCATCAGCAGCGTATCCACGGGGCCTACAAGGCGTTCGTCGATGAGGCGGCGTTTGCGAAGGTGGCGACGTTGGATGAGGTAGCCGCCCAGGGCCACAGTCTATCCATTCCGCTCTACGTGAAGCGGGTATCGGCGAGGGTCGCCGAAGGCCGGGACAACCGCACGCTTTCCGAGGTCTGGACGGAATGGGAACAGGAGGGCCGGGGCTTCTGGCAACAGATGGATGCACTGGTGGACACGCTGGATGGCCTCGCGAACGAGGAGGTGGCCCGTGTGTGAGCGCAAGCCGGGATGGAAGCCGGTCAAGTTCGGACAGGTCGTTCGGCTGAACAAGGACAGGAGCAAAGACCCTTCGGGAGACGGTCTAGATCGATACATCGGGTTGGAGCACATCGAGCCTGGTGACCTCCGCGTGCGTTCCTGGGGTGATGTGGCAGACGGCACGACGTTCACGAACCGTTTCCGTCCGGGACACGTCCTCTTCGGCAAGCGCCGGGCATATCAGCGGAAGATCGCCGTCGCTGACTTCGACGGGGTGTGCTCTGGCGACATCTATGTTTTCGAGCCTAAGGACCCAACGGTGCTCCTGCCGGAGGTGCTGCCGTTCATCTGCCAGACAGATTCGTTCTTCGAGCATGCGGTGAGAACGTCGGCAGGGTCGCTGTCTCCACGGACCAACTGGAAGAGCATAGCCGATTACGAGTTCGCGCTTCCACCACTGAATGAACAGCAGCGGATAGTTGACGGATTGCTGGCTTCCGAGCGGGTGGTCCACCGCCTAAAAGATGCGGCAGTTTGTGCAACGGCTACCCAGAATGCGTTCATAAAGGAGGTCTTCAGCCGGTCAAGTGATTGGCCGCTGGTGCCGCTGGTTGAGGTTGGTGACCTTCTGCTGGGGAAGAAGAAGTCCGGAAAGGACCGCGCTGGAGTTGCTCCGCGGCCATACCTGCGCGTGGGAAACATCAAAGACTGGCGGGTCGACACAACAGACGTGAAGACGTTGGATTATGTCGGTGCGCACTTTGAGAAGTATCGCCTGGAACGCGGCGACATCCTCATCACAGAAGGCGACATCGTGAGCCCGTACAACGTAGGTCGAAGCGCACTGTACGACGGCTCAGTGCCCGGCTGTTGCTTCGATAACCACTTGTTTAGGTTTCGAACAATGCCCGGCATAGACCCTTGGTTCGTGCTCGGCCTGTTCCGCTACCTACACATGATCGGCGAGTTCGCGAAGGCGGCCAAGGTCACGACGGTGATTTACTTGGGCTTGAAACGTCTTTCTCAGATGCAGGTCCTGCTTCCTTCTGCCGAACTTCAAGCATCACTGGGCAGAGATACGAAAGCAATCTGGGATCTGGACTCGAGAGTACTGGATCGTCTGCAACGCGCCGAGGGATTCCACAGCAGGCTCGTTCAAGGGTCGGTGACACAATGACCTTCAACGACTCCAACACCGTCGAGGCCCATCTCCGCGATCTCCTCTGCGGCGGCGTCACTCATCACACCGCCGCAGGCTCCAGCCTCGCCCGCAGAACCGGCGAAGTCAGCGGCCTCGGCTGGCATTACTTCGCCCCCGACAACATCCCCCGGCAGCCCCAGGACATCTTCGTCGAGCCCTTCGTGCGCGAGGCCCTCATCCGCCTCAACCCGGAGATCGCGGCCAAACCCGACCGCGCCGACGAGGTGCTCTACGAGCTGCGCGCCATCCTCCGGTCCGCCCGTAGGGACGGCATCATCAAGGCCAACGAGGCCATGACCGAGTGGTTCCGCAACGACAAGACCATGCCGTTTGGGGAAAACCATGAGCACACCGCCATCAAGCTCTTCAACTTCGAGGACATCGAAGCCAACCACTTCGTCGTCACATCGCAGTACCGCGTCCAGGGCAAGGGAGGAGCTGTCTGTGCCGACCTCGTGCTGCTCGTCAACGGCTTCCCGCTGGTCGTGGTCGAGGCCAAGCTCCCGCCGCGCCCGTCGGTCACCTGGTACGACCGCGCCGTCACCATCCGGCAACAACACGAGAACGACGTCCCCGAGCTGTTCGTGTGCAATGTGCTGAACGTGGCCTCCGATGGCCGCCAGCTTCGGTACGGCTCCATCGGCATGCCCGAGAACCTGTGGGGGCCATGGCGAGAAGTTGGAGACACGGTCGTTCCCGAGGCCGCCGCGAGCATCACCGCTGCGAACGTGGGCATGCTTGCCCCTGCGGTGCTGCTCGACATCCTCGAACACTTCACCCTGTTCGCGGTGAACAACAAGAAGCGGCTCACCAAGGTCGTGTGCCGCTACCAGCAGTACCAGGCCGCCAACCTCATCGTCGACCGAGTGGTGGATCCCGAGGCCCCGAAGAAGGGGCTCGTCTGGCACTTCCAGGGCTCCGGCAAGTCGTACCTGATGGTGTTCGCCGCCAAGAAGCTGCGTCTGCACCCCGCGCTGGACAATCCGGCCGTGTTGGTCGTCGTGGACCGCGTGGACCTGGACACACAGATCGGCAACACCTTCCATGGAGCGAAGGTCGAGAACCTCGTGAAGGCGAAGACCCGCGCCCAACTCAAAACCATGCTCCGCGCGGGCACCAAGAAGGTCATCATCACGACCATCTTTCGCTTCGGTGACGAGAGCGCCAAGCAGGAGGCCAACCGGCTGCTGCGGTGGACGAACACCCGCCTCCAAAAGGGGCTGCTCGACGAGGCCGAGACAACCCTGCTCGACTGTGCCGACCTGCTGGGGAGCCTCAAGCCCGGCGACGGCCAGACCCTCCGCGAGCGCTTTGCCGACCTTCGGGAGACCTTCGAGCAAGCTGCCGGCAAGATGCTGGTGCTTCCCGAGCCGCAGGTAGTCACCGACGAGGATGCAGACAGCGACGGAGAGGATTCCGCCCCGGTAGTCCCCCTCAACCAGGCCGAGAACGTCATCGTGCTGGTGGACGAAGCCCACCGCACCCAGGAGGGCGACCTGGGTCTCAAGATGAAGGGGGCGCTCCCCAACGCCTCCTTCTTCGGTCTCACGGGCACGCCCATCAACAAGCGGGACCGCAACACCTTCAAGACCTTCGGGGCGACCTGCGACGACGGCCGCTACCTGCATCGCTACGGCTTCGAGGACTCCATCCGCGACGGCGCAACCCTTTCGCTGCACTTCGTGCCTCGCTCCAGCGAGCTGAAGATCGATGTGGAGTCCATGACCGAAGAGTTCTCACAGCTGACCGGGGGCCTCTCGGACGTGGACGAGGGCGAGGTCATCCGGCAGGCGACCCGCTTTGGCGTTGCCGTGAAGGCCCCAGCCCGCGTGGAGAGGGTGGTCCAGGACATCGTCGAGGACTTCAAGACCCAGGTCCGCCCCAAGGGTCTGGCCGCCATGGTGGTGACCTACGACCAGGAAGCCTGCCTGCTGTACAAGGCCGAGCTGGACAAGCACCTCTCCCCCGCCGTCAGCGACGTGGTGATCTCGGTTGGGGGAAACCGCAAGGGCGAGACCGAGTACCTGAAGTATCAGCGGGACCGCGACGCGGAGGAGAAACTCCTCGACCGCTTCCGGGAGCCCACCGACCCGCTGAAGATCCTCGTGGTCACCGCCAAGCTGCTCACAGGCTTCGACGCACCGATCTTGCAGACCATGTACCTGGACAAGCCCATGCGCGACCACACGCTGCTCCAGGCCATCTGTCGCACCAACCGTATCTACAACGAGAACAAGCAGTCCGGCGTCATCGTGGACTACCTCGGGCTCTTCGATGAGACAGCGAACGCCCTCAAGTTCGACGAGGTCGATGTCGGGCGGATGGTTGAGAGCATCGAGAAGATCAAGCGGCAGCTCCCCCAGGCGATGGCCAAGTGCCTCGACTTATTCGAGGGAGTGGACCGGACCCTAGACGAGCAGCACAGCCATGTGGCGGCCCTCAACAAGCTGGGCTCGCTGGAGCACTGTGACGAGTTCGGGATGCACTTCCGCTACCTGTCGAAGGTGTGGGAAGTGGTGTCTCCGGACCCGGTCCTGGAAGCCTTCGTGGAGGACTACGCCTGGCTCGCGCGGCGCTACAAGGCCGTGCGCCAGTCCGGGGGCGGGGGCCAGCAGATCTGGCAGGAGCTTGGGCCGCAGACCACGCAGCTTCTGTACAAGCACCTGTCCTTCAACATCGCGGCGACCGACCTGGAAGACATCGTGCTCGACGATGAGCTGTTCGCCATCATCCAGCAGACCCGCGACCCCGAACAGGCGGCGAAGGACATTGCGGTCAAGCTCGAGGACTACCTGAACGGCAAGAAGGGCGATCCGAAGATCGCGGACCTCGCCGCCAAGCTCAAGGATCTCAAGGAGCGCTACGAGAATGGAACGATCCAGGCGCTCGAGTACATCAAGCACCTGCTGAGTCTCTCGACCAGAGCCGTCGAGGTCAGCCAGGAGAACGAGAAGGACCCACCACCGCCCGATGAGGCCCCCGAAGAGAAGGGGAAGGCCATGTTGACCCAGCTCTTCGAGGAGATCCGCACGCCGGACACCCCGGTACGTGTGGAGAAAGTGGTCGCAGGCATCGACGAGGTGGTGCGGAAGGTCCGCTTCGATGGCTGGAGCGACACCGACTCGGGCCGAAGGCAGGTCAGTCGTGCTCTGCGCGGCGCAATCTTCAAGCACCTCGGCCATGCAGATGCGGACGTCCACAGCCGCGCCCTCGCGTACGTCGAGAAATATTACTGATCCCTACGGGAACCGAAATGCAGCTCCTGAGCCCCATCCCAACCACCAACGCCTACCTGCAGCTCCTGCGACAAGATCTCCAAGATGCCGTCGTCCTTCGCTTCGTCATCGCCTACGTCTCCGACAGCGGCATCTCGAGCATCGGCCAGGAGCTTCTCGCTGCGGCCCTCCAGCAGCCCGACTCCTTCGGCGTGGCCTCACTATCGTGCTCCTGCGGTTTCGCACCCTTCGTGGGCCTCCAGGCGCTGCTGGAGCCTCAACAAGACAAGCTGAAGTACTTCGTGGACCCGGTGGTGCTCGACTCGGATGGCGACCCGGACCTCACGCTGGTCCACAGCAAGATGGTCTACATCGTCCGCCCCGACAACCGTGCGGTGGTCTACCTCGGCTCCCACAACTGGAGCGGACGCGCGCTGGGGCCGGACGCCCCGCGGAATGCCGAGGCTTCCATGCGCTTCGAGTTCGACTTCGACCCATCCCAGCTCAATGGCACGGGCACGGACCTGCCGTCGGAGATCAACCGCCACCTGCTCCAGTGCTTCCACCTGGGCGCGAGCCTTCCCGTCCGCAAGGACAACATCCCCATTTTCGCGGACTGGTTCCGCGCGCGCTGTGAGCGGGAGAAACCGCTGCCCCTCGACGAGTACGCGGTTGTGATTGGGACCTGCGTCACGGACGGGAACGCTTCGACCTACGACCACCTGTGGAAGGCCATCCTCACGCCGGGAGCGAGTATCTACCTGCCGTGTCACGTCGAAAACGAGGGTCAGATCCTTCGGCAGCGGCAGGACCGCGTGCTGCTGATGGCCTGGACGAGCACGGAGGCGCTCGAGAACTCAAGGGAGCCGGTGCTGCTCTTCTGCAAGGTGACACGACAGGTGGCAGGAAAGCACTCGGCCTTCGAAGGTACCAGCGAAGGAGACATCGAGAACTTCGATCTGGTGCTCCGAGACCCCAGCCAGAGTGTGCGGGTCGGTGAACGCGAAGGCCCCGGTGAGCCACTGACCCTCGAACTCAACAACGGGCAGGTCTTCGAGTACTTCGAGCTCAGCTCGGTTCCGGCGACGGTCACAGCGGCCAGCATCGACGGAAGTGCACCGCCCAAGTACCAGAACTACCTGCAGGTATACGAGGTCCTGCTTCCCGAGTGGTTGAAGCAGACGGCAGACCCGCGCGCTGCACCTGCCCGCGCGCAGATGGCGACGCGCCCGAACCAGGCCGTGTGGTCCGCTGCCAACCTCGCGCTGACGACCAACCGGCAGGTGCAGCCCGAGGTCTCAAAGAATTACCGCGTACCCGAAGAGACGCGCGTGCAGATCATGACCTGCTTCTCGGACTTCTTCGGCCTCGATGAGGGGCGGCTGCGGGTGCGCCCGGTCGATCCGAAGGTCGCACCCAAGGAGCTGGTCCGATTGGCGCAGAGCCGCCTGCACTATGGCTACATCGGCGACTCCGCCATGGACGACAGCGATGCCTTCTACGCGCAGGTACGGCCCGGTCGCCTCGCGGTTGACCTGGAGCCGATGCAGCAGGCGCCCGACGAAGATGAGGCAGTCTCCATCGAGCCGCGCGTCCAACAGCTCTTCGCGGAGCGCCTGCGCGAGATCCTGGAGAACGTCGGCATCAAGAACCCCGACCTGACCGCGTGGGAGGCCAAGCCGCCGAAGCGGAAGATCCGAACCGTGGACACGGTGCGGCTCAAGCTCTTCGACCTCGGGGGGGCGCAGGACATCCCGAGGGTGGTTGAGGATGTGCGCCAGCGACACATGGGGGGTGTGCTCGCCGACTTCGCATTGCTGAAAGAACTGCTGCTCTTGGCGGTGTCCATCCAAGACGTAGGCTTGACTGAGTCCGTCGGTCGCCCGTTGTTCCAACGACTGTTCGACGATGTTCGCAACGAATCCACCGGGTTCTTCTCCGTGCTGTTCGTCCAGAAGTTCGACGGAATCGCGCAGAAGCACTGCGTTGGTGGCTGGCCTTCAGATCAGCGGGGCCGGAGCAACGCCAGGCGCGAGGTCACCCAGTTCCTCAAGAGTCAGGCGCTGGGCGAGGACAGAGTGTGGCAGATGCTGTGCATTGAGTATCTGCGCGGAGTTTTGCCCTCAAGCCACTGACCAGTGGGAGTCGGAGATGAGCAGCACACGTAGAGATGGCGGCGGAACGGCGATGGCCGGCGGTGCGCGATTTGAGATCCTAGTTGGCGCATGGCTGTTGGCCTACGTCCTCGCAGAGGAGAACGCTCCCTGGATGCCAGACGGATGCAGGGTTCTACACGCCCGTGGCAACACCGGTCAGCCAGTGGATGACTACCTCGTCGGGACAGAAGGCAACCTCGGGCTTGGTTGGAGCTTCGTTCAAGTCAAGCGGTCCATGAGCCACAGCGATGGGCCTGAGTCGCAGTACGCCGGGCTCATCGATCAGTTCGTAAAGCAGTACTGGTCCTGGCGCCAGGGAACGGCAGGCAGCAATTGGGAACGCCCCCTCGCGGTTCGCAGGGATGCGCTGCTCCTGGCGACGCGCGCAGCCACGAGCCGCACCATCACATCCACATTGCCCGCGGTTCTCAATCGGGCCAGCTCGTGGGCCGAAGCGGAGGAACTGGATCGGCTTCCCCGGAATGACGACGAGTCGTCCGTCTGGAACGCGTTCAAGGCCCACGTTGCCCGCACGTGGAAAGCCGTGGCCGGCAGCCCGCCGGGGAGGAAAGAGCTCCAGGATCTGGCAGGACTGACGACCGTCAAACCCCTCAGTCTGGAGGACGGCGGAGCCAATCTCGACGCTTGCCACCAACTTCTCTTGCGAACGATCGCGGACACCTCCCAGGCCCAGCAGGCATGGGACCTGTTGTACGGCCTTGCAACGCGAATGTCCGCAGACTCGGCAGGGTATGACCGCAAAACCATCGTCCGTGAGCTTGCCAGCGCTGGCATCCAGCTTCGCGGGAAGCCGTCGTTCGAGCCTCAGCGACAACAGCTACGACGAATCTCTGAGAGAGCGATGGAGGACCTCGAGCGCTTTGCGACTATTGAAGTCCCCGGTGAGGTGGAAGCTCTTCGTATCGACCGTCCGGTCAGTCGCGCTGCGAAGGAGATGGCGGATTCCCGAAAGCACTTCCTGGTCACCGGCGAACCTGGCGCTGGCAAGAGCGGCGTGCTGGCTGGGCTCGCCGCTGACCTGCACCAGTCGGGTGAGACAGTCCTTCTCCTCAGCGCCGACACAGCGGCGTTCGAACTCGATCGGCTCGGCAACTCGGCCACGGAGGCGATTCTGGACTGGGCAGCGTCATCCCGAGGTTGGCTGCTGATCGATGCGATCGACGCGGTGCGGGAGCCCAGCGCTGCTGCGGGACTCAAGCGGTTGATACGCCAGGTGGTGACATGCAGAAGTGACTGGACCGTTATCGCGACGTGTCGTGTCTTCGATCTCCGCCACGGTAGCGACCTGCAGCGCCTCTTCCGGGGTGACTCCCACGCGGACTTTCGCTCAGAGGAGTTCACTCGGATTCGGCACCTTCACGTGGAGAGACTCACTGCGGGCGAGCTCGACCAGGTTGCAGAGAAGAGCCCTACGCTGCGGCGCTATCTCTCGGCCGCAAGCGAGGCTCTCCACGAGGTGCTGTCAGTCCCCTTCCACTTGTGGATTCTATCTGACTTGACTGATGTCATCGAACCAGAAGCACTCGCCGGCATCGAAGGCAAGTTTGCTCTCATGCGAGAGTACTGGAAGCATCGTGTCGCTCGCGGCGATCAGCGTGATGCTCGCGAGGCAGTACTCCGGGTTGTCTGTGATGACATGGTCGCCAGCCACCGTCTGTACTGCGACCGGGTCGACCTGGCGTCGGCTGCCCCATCGACAATGGTGGACCTGCAGCACGACGAGGTGCTGGTTCCCCGGCAGGGGCCAGAAGACCACGCCTGGTTGAAGTTCCCCCACCATGCTCTCTACGACTTCGCCGTTGCGCGTCTGGTGCTTGCTCCGAGGCTCGGCAACATCTCGGCATGGCTCGACGAGGATCGAACCCGCGCCCTGTCCGTCCGCCCGAGCTTCGTATTGGTCGTTGAAGAGGCGTGGGCCAGCTCTGCCAGGTTCTGGCAGATTGCTGTCGAACTCTCCGCCGTCCAGATTCCGGCCGTCCTTCGCCTGATCCCCGCCGAGGTCCTCGCAGGCCGCGTGAGTTCAGCGGAGGACCTGGCGCCCCTGTTGGGCATGCTCACCCACGTCGATCCTCAACAACGTAGGTCTGGTGCACGCCTTCTGGATGGAGCACGAACCGCTCTTCAGGCGAAGACTCAGCCGGTTCTACGGCCTTGGCTTGAGGTAGCGCGTGCCTGCACTGCCGCGGGGGTGACGCACGAGACGCTCGGGGCGTTCGATGGCCTAGCCTGGCATTCCTTCAGACTACAGGCGGGCACTCATTCCGACCTGCTTCACCCGATCTCGGTCGGCATCCTGGCCTTCGCGTTGGGTGGGGAAATCCGGCATTCCACTCTGCTACGGCGTTCCATCGACGTGCTCGCTGGCACCATCGTCGGCCAAGAACCTGGACCCGCGAAGGTGGTGTTGGAGAAACTCCTCGACCCTGAGCGACTGGCTACCTTCGGCTTCATGTACGTCCTCGACCTCGGACAAGCCATGAAGGGCCCCATGTACGCCCAGCTGCCCGAAGTGGTGGAGGCCGCGTACTCCAGAATCTTCGGCGTTGGACCCGCCGAGGATGGCCCGGTCCCAATGGGCAGGTTGCCGGCCATGCAGTCCAACATGGGGCAAGACTACCAGATGGGCCGCTGGGCGTTGGGCCAGAACGCGAAGGCGTTCGCCATGGCGTGTCCTACGCACGCGACCCGCGCGATGCTGGCGGTCCTGTGGAGCTACGCTACCGCCAACCACCAGGTGGACCCGGACGCCAACCGGGAAGAGTTCGAGGTGCAGGGTCGAGCCGCCCAGTTGGTCGAAGACTTGAGCTACATCTGGGACTCTGACACCTACAGCCACCGCGATTCCATGGTCGTTCTGCAGGGCTGGGAGGATGCCCTTCGCCATGCGCTCGACGTGGGAGAATACAGCAACTGGGTAGAAGCTATCGAAATTTTCATCGAGCGCAACTGTCTCGCGATCGGTTGGTCTCGCCTTCTGCGAGTCCTGAGAGAAGTTCCAGCCGCCTTTGACGGTCTGGCTGGTGCCCTCTGCTCGACGCCTGCGCTTCTCACGAACTCCTCAACGCATACCGAAGCAGGCAAGACCCTGGTGGCCGTACATGGCGCATCGGACCGCGGGCACCGCGCCCACCTTGAGCAGATCGTGCTCGACCTGCCCGACGGCGCTTCGGATGAAGGCAAGCGAAGGTGGTTGAACAACGCACGGGATCGCATCATCATGTCTCTCCCGGGCGACCAGACGGTGACCCAGGCAGCATCGGAGTCGCGAGTCAGTCTCGAGTCGGACGGCGACCAGCGGGGACTCGAGCCACTTTCCAGCATGGGCTCCGTCACATCATCTCCATACACGTGGAGGGAGTACCTTGAAGAGCAGGGGGTAGACCTTTCGGCCGAACCCGCCACCGCCGCTGCCCTCGAAGCTGTCGAGAAGTTCCAGACAACCCATGGAAGGCAGCCGCCTTCCATGGCCGAAGTGGAAGGAGGACTCGCCGCCTGTCGCGCTCTCCATCAGGAACTCCAGGGAGATCAAATCCACCTGAAACTTCGTGAGAACGCCTTCGGATACCTCGCTGAAGCATGCGCAATTCTCGCCGGCTGCGAGCATCTGGACGAACTGGAGGGCGGCGGGGACTTCGTGGAAGGTCTGCTACTCGAGGCTGCCTCAATGCCTCGTCCTGCCTCGGACCCCGAGCAGGAGGCGCAGTTTGCAAGGGGGCCATCGTGGGGGATGCCCAACGCGCAGGTCTCGGCGGCCCGCGGACTGCTCCCCTTGGTCGTGAGGATGGGTCGTAGTACGGCGCGGCTCGAGGCGATCGAACGCCTTTCGCAAGATCCTGCGCCGGCAGTGCGCTTCCAACTCGCGCAATCAGCCAACACCATCTACAACGTCGCTCGGGACGACATGTGGTCACTCCTCAAGCGCTTCATGCTGACGGAGTCGAATCCCGCAGTCGTCCAAGTAGCGGTCGCTGGACCGGTGCGCAGACTGCTGCACCACCATGAAGACCAGTGCATGGAGTTGCTGGTTGGTGCCTGGGAGCGATCCGCCACCTGGAACCACAGTGAGCTGGACGGAGCGCTATGCCGTCCCTTGTTGGACACCCAGATCTACTGGGGCCGCAGGGACGCGGCAGAGGCATTGAATGCATGGATCGAGACTCCATGGACCAGACCCGGTGCCTTCCGTGCCTTGCTCAGTTCAACCTTGGACGCGGTACGAAGTCCGGAAGAAGGAGACCGCCGACCAGCTGAAGAGGTGAGGGAATCGGCGATGTCCTTGCTTCGGCTCGCGACGGCGAATCTTTCTGCGCATGCGGGAGGCCTTCCTTGGACCGCGACCGAGCCCGAACCCGAGGCTCTCGACGAGATGCGGGTCGTGGCTCGGCTCATGGAGTCCCTGGCAAGCTCGATTCGGTTCTTCGTGGGCTCGACACGCCGTGACACCCCCGCACTGGGTGACGCAACAGCGCGGTGGTTCGCTGGGGAGATCCGCCCTCTGATCCAGAGCCTGATGGCGCTCCCTGCCGTCTCAATCGCCCACCACCTCGTTGAGGCGTTTGCGGCCCTCGCGGACCACGACCCGCGCGAGGTGTTCCTCCTCCTGCGTCTGGTGGTCTGCGGTGCCAGCGACAAGGATCGCTTCCATCTGGAGCCTCTGGCTGCGGACGAGGTTGTGAAGCTCGTCCAGCGCTATCTGGCCGACCACGGTGTAGTATTCAAGGACCACGACTGCAAGGTTGCTCTCGTCGAGATCCTGGACCGCTTTGCCGACTGGCCCCAGGCTCAACCGCTCCTCCACCAGCTGGATGAATTGTTCCGATGAGCCTGGACACAGGAAGAGTTCGAACGCAGCTGGGACGACTGCGGGACGAATATGAGGAGCGACTTGAAGCCTACATCGCAGACCTCGACGGGACGACGAAGGACCGAGCGCTGGAGGCACACACACGCGGATGGCTTCTCGATCAGGTGCTGAAGCTGTTCGGATGGAGTCCCGAGTCCGTCATTCCCGAGTATCCTGTGGAATCCGCGCCAGACTCAGACAAGAACAGGTGGTTTCTCGATTATCTCGGCCTTGAGATCGGCAAGGACGGGAAGTCCGTTCCCTTGCTCGTCGTTGAAGCCAAGCGTCTACGCGAGCCTGGTCCTTCGCCGTCCAGCAACAAGGGGCCGCAATCAGTGTGGTCGTCGGCTGAACTCCTCGCCATGGCGCTCGCGAAAAGCGCCAAGTTGAAGGGCAAGTGGCCAGAGTGGCTCGCCACGGCTCGGGAATACGTTGTTCGCTTGCACCAAGATCGGGGGCGCTACCCACAACGGTACGTCATGACCAACGGCGAGTGGTTCGTGATCTTCACGGATCCCATAGCGGCTTTCGTGGACAAGACGGCGACTTCATCAAGCATTCTTGTGTACGAGTCTTGGTCAGCCTTCTGTGGTGGCCTGGAACAGTCCCTACCTCACATTGAAAGGCACCACCTCCTCACCAAGTCGGACGTGCAGGAGGTAGAGGTCGGGCAGTTGGCTATCGCACTCGAATACGAGGGTGGCCTGAGTCGATGGATGTACGCCGCAGACATCCTGTATCGACGTGACCCTGCCGTCTTTGAGCCGGATCCAATTCCGGATTTCAAGGTGTGGTCGGTGATTCTGGCCAAGTGTGGTTCGGGAGCATGGATCGCGGTTCGTGTATCCGCGGTGGACGGGCCGCTTCGCCTGCCCTCGAACACCCATGACCACGACCGGCACATGAGCATCCACTTGGAAGCGGTTCAGAACGTGGCAACGAAAGCAAGGCGAATCGCTGTAGACTCCGCTGGAATAGGGGAGTGGCCCGAGCCCTCGACCCTGGAACAGCACCTGCTCGACTCTGACGGGTTGGCGTGTGTGCCGCTCTCGGTCATCCTGCCGCACTCATCGCCGGGCGTTACTCATCTGCGAGTCCTGACGGGGCAGTCCGCGCATTTCGTGCAGCCACCCAGTCATCGCGCGTGGGCCTGCACCTTCCACAGGGTGGATGACTGCCTAGGTGATCGCAAGGGTCCCCATCCGTATGGCCGCTCTCTCACAAGCAACACGTTCTTCAAGTCGTCGGAGGCCGAAGCTTGTCTCCACCGGAGTAGTAGAGAGGCAAAGGGACCGCAGCCAGTGGCCCAGGACGACAGGGCACGCTGCCACCTTTGGGCGGTAGAGACGGGACTCTGTTGCCGAATCTGCACACTCGAATCTGTGTGCTTCGCTCGAAGGTCCTTCGCAGCGGCCATGCCTTGTCCTGAACCGCCTCTCGATGAAGACGAGGTGGGCGGCGAAGGGGGTGCCGCAGGCGCAACCGATCACCTAGTGCCCCGTGGATGACATGCCTGCCAATGTGAAGGGCTCCTGTGTTCGTTCAAGGGGCGTGAAACGAGCGACATGGTCAGGCCAGCTTCTGCAAGCCCGTTGTAACCGCAGCCCGAGACACGCCCTCCACCCTTGCCACCTCGGCCTTCGTCATCCCGCCATCGACCATGGCCGCCCACCGGGCCCACCGCTCCGGCCGAGTCTCGCGCCTCGCCTTCGACACTGCCTCCCCGGCCGGGCTACGTTTCCCTCATCCTCGCGGATAGACGGCCTTTCCCACCCATGTTCCCCCTGCCGACAAGCCCGGGGAGCCATACAGGACTCGAACCCCGCAACAGTGGTTGACACAATGACGCGGTCAACTGGGCAAGCGGCAACCACACCGAAATCAGACGCGGGAGGCTAGTCGGACGGCTCGTCCATCATGTCGG
>Ga0307987_1000840_pt1 | contig 17628 bp, 13 predicted proteins | sample EllFjometagen181_FD_203157 | JGI IMG/M metagenome (GOLD analysis project Ga0307987, IMG submission 203157) | Marine microbial communities from Ellis Fjord, Antarctic Ocean - #181 | ecosystem: Environmental > Aquatic > Marine > Unclassified | place: Southern Ocean | collected 2014-10-08
GGGGCGACACCTCACGAGCCCCACGGGGCGACACCTCACGAGCCCCACGGGGCGACACCTCACGAGCCCCACGGGGCGACACCTCACGAGCCCCACGGGGCGACACCTCACGAGCCCCACGGGGCGACACCCCAGGCCGCCGCGCCCGCTCCATGGGAAGCCGCACCCCAGGCATTCGAACCCGCCCCGCCCCAGCCAATGCACACCTTCGCCCCCATGGGTAACCAAGCGGTAGAGACCGAATACCTCCCGCCCCCAGACGCCGGCCCCAACGCGCCCCTTCCCGGTCCCTCCGGCCCCCTCATCCAGGGTCCCGTGGTGTCCGGACCGGTGGCGGGCGCTCCCGCACCCGCGCCCATCCCCGCGCCCGCCCGCAAGAAGAGCAAGCTCCCCCTGATATTAGGGGTGCTTGTGCTGCTCTTTCTGCTCTGCGCCGGCGTGCCCGCGGTCGTCTGGGTGGCCTACTCCCTGCTCGGCGCCAGCGCGGTGCATGACATCGACATTCCGGACATCCCCGACATCGAAGCACCGGACGACGACACCCCCGACGCCAACGAGGAGCCCGTCGAGGTTCCCGCAGGCGACGACGAGCCCGAGGATGCACCGAGCCAGGACCCCACCCCCGACGCCGCCTCCGCTTCCGGACAGGTGGGCATCACCATCCGCGCTGCCGACCGCCTCATCCGCCGGCTCGAGATCGCCACCCCCGACGGCGAACTCATCGAAGGCTCGAAGGGCAGCGTCGACACCTTCCTCGCGCCTGGGCCCTACCGGCTCACCATCAAGGTCGCAGGCCGCGATCCGGTCAGCGCCGACCTCACCGTGGGCGACATCGGCCTCGACCTGCTGTGCGCACCCGACGACAAGATGGTCAAGGTGCTCTGCAAGAACGCCGACGGCGACATCACGATGGTGCTGAAGTAGCGCACACCGCCGTCGTCGCTCCGCAAAAGGGATAGGTGGGGGCCGACCGCCCCCCCTGGAGGGTCCATGTCCGAGCATCGCTCCGGCTATGTCGGCCTCATCGGCCGACCCAACGTAGGCAAGAGTACCCTTCTGAACAGGGTTCTCGGCCTTAAAGTGGCCGCCACCGCCGACAAGCCACAGACCACGCGCAACCGCATCGCGGGCATCTTCAACGCCCCGGGCCTGCAGGCAGTGATCGTGGACACACCCGGCATCCACAAGGCCCGCAGCCGCCTGAACAAGTCCATGGTGCGGGCTGCGATGGACGTCGTGCAGGAAGTAGACCTGCTGATCTGGCTGCTGGATGCCACCGAACTGGTAGACAACGCACGGTCCAAGCGCACGGTGCTCACCGGCGGCGACGCCTGGATCGCCGAGCTGATCGAACAGAGCGAAAAGCCCGTGCTGCTGGCCCTGAACAAGGTGGACAAGCTCGAGCTGTCGTGGCTGTTACCGGTGATCGAGGCCTGCTCCAAGCGGCTTCCAAAGGCCGGATTGGTGCCCATCTCCGCCCTGCGCGGCGACGGCGTGAACATCCTGATCGACGAGATCGGCGGCAGCCTGCCCGTGCACCCGCCCCTGTTCCCGCCGGATCAGATCCTCGAGCAGAACGAGCGCTTCGTGGTGGCGGAGATGATCCGCGAAAAGGTGGTCCGGCTCACCAGCAAAGAGCTGCCCTACGTCACCGCGGTGGAGGTCGAGCAGTTCGACGAGGAAGAGCGCGACGGCGAGCGGGCCTTCGTCAAAATCCACGCCCGCATCATCGTCGAGCGCAACAGCCAGAAGGGCATCATCATCGGCAAGCGCGGTGCGATGATCAAGCGCATCGGCACCCAAGCTCGCCAGGACATCCAGCGCCTGCTGAGCGCCGGGGTGCACCTCGAGCTCTTCGTCGCCGTCGAGCCCGACTGGACCCGCAACCCCAGGCTCCTACACGAGCTTGGCTACGAGTAGAACCATGGTCGCCACTATCGCCATCGTCGGACGCCCCAATGTGGGCAAGAGCACCCTCTTCAACCGCATGATCGGCCATCGAAAGGCCATCGTGCACGACCGGCCCGGGGTCACCCGCGACCGAAACTACGACACCTTCACCTGGGACAACCGCCTGCTGGTCCTAGTGGACACCGGGGGCTTCGAGCCCGAAGGCGAAGGCCTGCTGGGCGCCATGCGCGCCCAGGTGCACGCCGCCATGGACGAAGCCGACGTGCTGGTGTTCGTGCTCGATCGCAAGACCGGCCTCACCCCCCCCGATCAGCTGGCCGCCGAGATCCTGCGCACCTGCGGCAAGCCGGTGATCATGGCGGTCAACAAGGTCGACCACCCCGTCCACGAGGACGAACTCGGCGAGTTCTGGACCCTCGGATTCGGGGAGCCCAGGGCCCTGAGCGCCGAACACGGCCGCGGCCTCCACGGCCTGATGGAGGCGGTGCTCGAGCACCTGCCCGACGTCGAGCCCGAGGAGCCCTTCGAGGTGAACGCCCCCCTGGCGCCCGAGGGGGCGGACGAGGACGCGCCCGAGGTGGATCCGAATACTCCCCGGGAGCTGCGGGTCGCCATCCTCGGACGACCCAACATCGGCAAGTCCACCCTGGCCAATCGCCTGCTGGGCGAAGACCGCCACCTGGTCCACGACGCCCCAGGCACCACCATGGACGCCGTGGACAGCAACTTCGAGGCTCACGGCCAGGCCTGGCGCATCGTCGACACTGCGGGCATCCGTCGCAAGGCGCGCATCGACGACAAGGTCGAAGGCTTCGCCGTCTCCCGTGCCATCCGGGTCATCGAGCGCTGCCACATGGTGCTGCTGATGCTCGACGGCACCCAGCCGCCGTCGACCCAGGACGCCCGCTTGGCCAACCTGGCCGTCGAGCGCGGCCGCAGCGTCATCGTACTGCTCAACCGCTGGGACATCGTGCGGCCCATGCCAGAGCGCAACGCCCTGGTGGTCGAAGACGAACTGCAGCAGGCCTTCCCCCACCTGACCTGGGCCCCGAGGCTGTACATCAGCGCTCTCACGGGCAAGGGCTGCCACCGCATCCTGCCCAAGGCCCTCGAGGTCTTCGAACAGTTCAACCGTCGCATCTCCACCCCGGATCTCAACCGACTGCTGCGGGAGATCGAGCACATCAACCCGCCCCCCCAGCGGCACAACCACCCGGTGCGCATCCACTACTGCACCCAGATCCGTGTGCGCCCGCCCACCTTCGCGTTCTACTGCAACAGCCCCGAAGGCATGAAGACGCCATATCGGCGCTACCTGGCCAATACGATCCGTGATCGCTACGGCTTCGAAGGCACACCCCTGCGGGTACACATCAAGGCCAAGCGCAAGTCCGGCGACCAGCCGTGAGCGTTCGGATCCTCGAGGATCACGTCGTCAACCGCATCGCGGCGGGCGAAGTGGTGGAGCGTCCCGCCTCGGTGGTCAAGGAGCTGGTAGAGAACGCGCTGGACGCCGACCCCACCGACGTTCGCGTCGAGCTCGAGGCGGGGGGCAAGCGCCTGATTCGCGTGGTGGACGATGGCAGCGGTATGTCGCGGCAAGACGCCATGATGTGCATCGAACGCCACGCCACCTCCAAGATCCGCAGCGACGACGACCTGCTGCGGGTGAGCACCATGGGCTTCCGGGGTGAGGCGCTGCCATCCATCGCCTCGGTCAGCCGCTTTCAGCTCATCTCGCGCCGAGCCGAAGACGACGAGGGCACCAAGGTGGTGCTCGAGGGCGGCAAGCTCATCGCCGTCGAAGCCTGCGGCTGCGCTCCCGGCACCGAGGTCACGGTGCAGGACCTGTTCCACCGCGTCCCCGCCCGCCGTAGCTTCATGCGCACCACCCAGACCGAGTACGGCCACTGTGTCGAGGCGGTCACCCGGGTGGCCATGGTGCGGCCGGACATCGACTTCTCCCTGAACCACAACGGTCGCGAGACCCTGCGCGCCCCCGCCGGCGGTGGGCTACCTCGCCGCGTGGCTTCGCTGCTGGGCCCCTACGGCGAGGCCCTGCGCGAGGTCGGCTTCACCCGGGGCACCCTGAAGGTACGCGGGCTGGTGTCCCCTGTGGGCGTCCACCGCCAGACCGCCGCCAGCGGCATGTATCTCTACGTCAACGGTCGCTTCGTGCGGGACACGATTTTGCGCAAAGCCGTGCTCGAGGCCTACCACGGCCTGGTGCCTGCGGGACGCTACCCCGTGGTGGTGCTGCAGCTGGACATGCCGCCGGACCAGGTGGACATGAACGTGCACCCCAGCAAAGTCGAAGTGCGCTTCCGCTCCCCCCGCGACATCCGCGCCGCCGTGTCCCAGGGCCTGCGAGAAGGCCTGCGGGAGCACGGCCTGTACGCCGCCCCCCCCAAGCCCGTCGCCCAAGCCCGCCCACCGGCGCCCGCACCCGAGCCTGTCCGCCAGGCCGCGCTCCCCATGCGCGCCCCGCTGCCCTTCCCGACCCGGCGGCCCCAGCCCCCCTCCCCCTCGGCCCTCCCCCCCGACTTCGACGAGCAGCCCCCACCGCCGATGACAGCGGAGCCCACGCCAGCACCGCCCACGGCGGCGGAGCCTGTGGCGGCAGAGCCCGTGCCCGCGCCACCCACGGCGGCGGAGCCTGTGGCGGCAGCGCCCATGCCCCCCCAGCACGCTCCGAGCCCCAGCCCGGCACCGAAGTCCCAGGCACCGGTACCCGCGGTACCCGCGGCACCACTCGCGGGCATCCACCCCCTCCTCCCGGTCCCCACCTTCGGCGACCTCGAGGTCATCGGCCAGCTCGCCAGCACCTATGTGCTCTGCGAGGGTGCCGGCGAGCTGGTGGTCATCGACCAGCACGCCGCCCATGAGCGCATCACCCTCGTGCGCCTACAGCGTATCCACCGCCAACAACGCCCCTCGGCCCAGACCTTGCTCACACCCGTGCGGGTGGCGCTGCCGCCGGCCCATGCCGCGGTCCTCGAGCCACAGCTCGAGCTGCTGAGCTCCGTAGGCCTGGACATCCGCGCAGCGGGCCCCGAGGCCTTCACCATCCACGCCATCCCCCCGGCACTGGGCAACATCGACGTGGCGGGCTTGGTGCGGGACATGGCCGACGACCTGGCGGACCAGGGCGCGGGCCAGCCGGTCCGGGATCTGGTGGACCACGTGCTCTCCACACTGGCCTGCCACAGCTCGGTGCGCGCCCACCAGCGGCTCTCCCTGTACGAGATGCGGGCACTGCTCACCTCCCTGGACCGGGTGGACTTCTCGGTCTGCGCCCACGGCCGCCCGGTGGCCATCCGCGTCGGACCCCGCGAGCTCGAGAACCGCTTCCACCGTTCATGAGCATCCCTGTCCTGGTGCTGGCGGGTCCCACCTCCGCCGGAAAGACCTCGGCGGCCATCCATGTGGCCCACCTCTGGAATGCTCGCATCGTCTCGGCCGATGCCATGCAGGTCTACACCGGCATGGACATCGGTACAGGAAAGGCCCACGAAGAGGTACTCCGCCTCTTCCCCCACGCCTGCATCGACGTGCGCGCGCCAGATGAGCCCTACACCGCCCAGGACTTCACCGCCGAAGCCGACGCCGTGGTGGCCGGTGGCGGCCCCGTGGTGGTGGCCGGTGGCACGGTGTTCTACCTGCGGGCGTTTTTGTACGGGTTGGTGGCAGCCCCCTCGGCCGAGCCCGCGCTGCGGGCCGAGCTGGAAGCCCTCGAAGACCCCTGGAGCGAGCTGCAGAAGGTGGACCCGGTGCTGGCCGAGCGGCTGCATCCCAATGACCGGGTGCGCATCGTGCGCGGCCTCGAGGTCTTCCGCATCAGCGGGCAACGCCTGTCGGATCTGCACGCCAGCGATGTGCAGGAGCACCGCCACGAGCACCGAGTTCTGTGGCTGGACCGCGACGACCTGCGCCCACGCATCGACCTGCGGGTGCAGCGCATGATGGAGCGGGGCTACCTGGCCGAGGTCCAACATCTGCTGGATGCGGGCCACCACCGGGGGCTCAAGCCCATGCAGTCGCTGGGCTATCGCCACCTCGCCGACCACCTGCTCGATGGCTTGCCCCTCGAAGAAGCCCACTGGCGCACCCGCCGCGACCACTGGCGCTTCGCCCGCAAGCAGCGGGGCTGGTCCCGGCAGCACCCGACCTGGCAGCCGGTGGACGCCCGGGATCGTGACACGGTGCTGGCAACGGCCACCGAACTGTGGGGTCCACCACGACGCTGACGGCCGACGCTGGGATGATAGTCTGCGTTGGCCCCGCGAAGCCGGAGATCGCCATGCGCCCCCCCATCGCACTGCTCGCCCTGCTGCTCACCGCCTGCCCCAGGCCCACCGACACCGCCGACAGCGTTCAGCCCACCTACGAGCCCGTGTGGCCCGAGTGGGCCTGGCAGCACTGGGTGTGGGAAGACGAGAGCACCCAGGACTCGGTCTTCGAGATGGTCGATGGCTACGCCGAGAACGACATCGACGTGGCGGCCATCATCATCGACTCCCCCTGGGCCACCGGGTACAACACCTTCGAGTGGGACACCGACCGCTTCCCAGACCCCCAGGGCATGATCGACGAGCTTCACAGCCGGGACATCCGGGTGTTCCTGTGGATCGTGCCAGCCGTGAACATCGACGTCGAGCCCCTGTACAGCGAGGCGGCCGACGCCGGCTACTTCATGCAGGCCAACGCCGACTCCGGGCCGGGGGTGGTGAACTGGTGGAAAGGCGAGGGCAGCCTGGTGGACTACTGGAACCCCGACGCGGTGGACTGGTGGCACGGCATGATGGACCCCATTCTGGACATGGGCATCGACGGCTGGAAGACCGACGGGCTCGACTTCTCGGCCATCCTGGCCCCCTACTCTCCAGGACTGGGCGCCAACGTCGAGCGCCTCGCGTATTCCCACGCCTACTACCAGGACTTCCACGACTACACCCGGGAGCGCCTGGGGGACGACCGCATCCTCACCGCTCGCCCAGTGGACACCTACGGCGCCAACCCCGGTGAGGACCTGGTAGAGCTGGCGGCCTTCGCGCCCATCGACATCACCTGGTCCGGCTGGGTGGGCGATCAAGACGCGGACTTCGGCGGCCTTCGGATGGCCCTGCGCAACCTCTACCACTCGTCCATCTACGGCTACCTGGCCTTCGGCTCGGACATCGGCGGCTATCGCCACGACGACAGCGAGCTTGGCCGCGACAAGGAGACCTTCCTGCGCTGGACCCAGCTGGGCGCCTTCTGCCCGGTGATGGAGAACGGCGGCGCCGGCGACCACTGGCCATGGAAGTTCGACCAGGAGACCGTCGACATCTACAAGGTCTTCGTCGATCTGCACCACGCCTTGCTGCCCACCCTCAACGCCCAGGGCGCGGTGGCCTTCGCTCATGAGCGCTCCCTGTTCACGTTCTTCGGTGATGAGACCTACGAGTACATGCTCGGGGACGACATCTTCGTGGCGCCCATGATCGAACCGGGCACCCGCCGGGTGGTCCCCTTCCCCGACGACGGCGACTGGATCTGGATGTTTGGCGATCACGAGGTGTACATCGGGGGTACCGAGCACACCCTGGAGATCCCCTTGGACAGCTTCCCCGCCTTCGTGCGTCAGGACTCCCCGCTCGAGGACGAACTCTACGGGTCCGACTAGAGCGATCTGCCGCATCAAATGCTTGTTGACGCCGATGGCGACCCGCTCCTAATGTGTTAGGCGGCGAGGCAAAGCCACCCCACCCACCCAAACGCTGCCCTTCTTACCGCCGGGTAGCATCGCAAAAGGAAGACGCTGTGAAGACCCTCGAGCTGGCCCCCCTGGCCATCATGACCCTCGGTCTCGTGTCGTCCATCGCTTGCTTCACCGGCAAGGATGACACCGGATTCTCCGACACCGACACCGACACCGACGCCGACTCGGACACAGACGCCGACTCGGATGCCGATGCCGATGCCGATGCCGACTACACCTCCTTCGAAGGCTTCGAGACCTACGACTATGGCTACGGCGAAGGCATGGGCTTCCGCAACTGCTCCATTCATTGGGATCTCAGCGGTACCCCCGCCAGCCTCTGCAGCGGCTGCGAGTGGACCTTCAACATCGCCGGGACCTACAACGCTGGCGCGTCCACGGATGATGGCACGTGCGCGGAAATGGCCACCGACACCGCCTTCGGCTACGGCTTCTCATATGACCCCTACGGCTACGGCGTCGGCTACGATTACCTGATGTACGGGTACGAAGGCGGGTCCTTCTACGCCTTCGCCTCCGCCAGCTTCTCCGGCACCGACCTCGACTACGTCCAGGGCTATATCGACGACCCCTACGACCAGGGCGGCACCTACCCCGGTTACTACTACACCAGCTCCTGGGCCGGCACGGCCACCGTGCAGTAGCACTGGCAAACGCTGACCGATAACGGGCCTCCTTCGGGAGGCCCGTTTTGCCTTAGGAGACAGCCTCTCGGGGGGGACCAGCAGAGAGCTGGCGCTCGGCAGCGTTCGCTACAGCTCGCCCGCCAGCTGTGCCTGCTTGAGTGCTTGGGCACGCTCGAACAAGGCCAGACCTTCTTCCCGGCGGCCCAGCTTTCCCAGGATGTTGGCTTGCAGGAGCAGGGCCTCGGGCAAGACGGGGGTCTCACCGAGCATGGGGGAGACGATCTGCTCCGCTCGCTCGTAGTCACCGCTGTTGAACACGGCCTGGGCCCAGTTGTGGCGCCACATGGGCTCCGGGTTCCTCTTTTCGCTCAGGAAGCCGTACTCAGCCGCGGCCTCGTCCCAGGCACCGAGCCGAGCCAACAGTTCGGCCAACAGCACGCGTGCATCGGTCTGGCCAGGAAAGTGATCCAGCTCGGCCTTGAGGTGGGTGATGGCTTTGACGTTTTCTTCTCTGTCCAGGTAGATGGCAGCCAGAGAGCGGTGCACGAACTCCCGAGGCACGCCGTCGCTCAAGGAAGCCAGCAACATGGGCTCTGCCTCGGCCATACGGACCATGCGGACCAACAGCACCCCTGCGTGGGCCTGAATGGCGGCGTCGTCCGGGGTCTCGGCCAGCCAGGTCTGCGCCCGCGCAAGGGCCTCGGGTTCCCGATCCAGATCGGTGAGCATTCGCAGCACCCCCACCCGGGCGATGTCGTCCATGGGCACCGCCACGAGAATGGACTCCATCAGCGCCAGACCGTCGGCGTGGCGCCCACTGGCGGCCAGCACGCCGGCCAGGTTGGCCTTGAGCACCGTGGAATCGGGCTGGCGTGAGAGGGCCTGCTCGAGGCACTGCCGGGAGCCATCGCCGTCCCCCATGCGCCCCAAGGACTTGGCGAGGCCCAGGATGGCTTCGATGAGTTGGGGCTCCTTTTTCTGGATGGCCCGATAGGCTTCCACCACCTCGCGAACGCTGGCGGGGCCACCCACCAGCATACGCACACGCTCGAGCTCGCTGATCACCTCCAGGCGATCCTTGGCGTCGATGGTAGGCATGGATTCGAGATCGAGATCGAAGCCACCGTCGAGGTATCCCAGGGCCGCGAGCCTCTCTGCGACCTCGGGGGCCGGGGCCAGCGTCTCGCCACTGACCGCCTGGCTGCGCACAGCGTGGAGGTGCCGACGAAACTCCTGGGCAATGGGCTCTCGCTCCGGCAACAGATTGTTCTTTTCTTGCGGATCTTTTTGCAGATCGAAGAGCTGAGGACTGGGGGTATCCAAGAGCTTGTACTGCCCGTCGGTCCACCCCAGCTCCGGATGGTAGCCAAAGCGGGTCAGGGCGGTGTAGGACTCGAGGTAAGCACCAGGGTGCTGCATGGGCCCGCCCTCGAGCAATGCCGCGAGGTCGCTGCCGTCCAGATCCGTGGGGGGGTCGAGGCCCAACAAGCCCAGCGCGGTGGGCAGCAGATCAGCGGTACTGACCGCCGTGCTGTCCACGACCTGCCCTTGCTCCAAGGGACTGGCGGGACGAATGATCAGGGGCACGCGGGTGGTCTGTTGGAACAGGAACATGCCGTGGCTACGCTCGCCGTGTTCGAGGGCCAGCGCCTCGCCATGGTCGCCCACAACGACCCAAACCACAGGCTCACCACGGGCCTCGACCGCCTGAACCAAGCGACCGATCTGCTCATCCATGAAGGCGATCTCGCCGTCGTAGGGCGCATCGGGGTAGCGCGAAGCCCAGGGCTCGGGTGGACGGTAGGGATCGTGGGGGTCGAAGAAGTGGGCCCAGAGGAAGAAGGGTTCGCCATCCACCTGCCCCAGCCAAGACAGCGCATCGTCCACGACCTCATCGGCCGGCCTCTCTCGGGCCCAGCGATGCCCCCTGCCGCCCCCACTGACGTCGTCGTAGTATTGCTCGAAACCTTGGTTGAAGTTCCAGATGCGCGTCGTTGTAAACGCGGCCACGCTGGCCGCGGTGCGGTAGCCGGCGTCTACCAGTCGCTCAGCGAGGGTCTGGACCGAGTCGGACAGCACCGCATCGCCGTTGGTGTGGATGCCGTGACGGGACGGGTACAGCCCCGAGAGGATGGTCGCATGGGAAGGGGTGGTGAGAGGGACCGCGGTGTAGGCGTGTTCGAAGCGCCATCCCTGAGCAGCCAAACCATCGATGGCGGGAGTGTGTGCCGTGGTGTGCCCATAGCTGCCGATATGATCGGCGCGGGTGGTGTCCAAGGTGACCAGCACCAGGGAGGGGGGGCGCGGAGCGGAGGGCGCGGGGTCCGGAGCTGCGGGGGCCTGACGATCGCAGCCGGCGAGACTGAGCACGACCAATACGCAAGGGTGAACGATTGCCATGGCTGTTTCCGAAGGTTAGGCGGCGGGCCGCGCCCACGCCGTTGGAGCGGCCCATGATAACGCCCAGACTCGCCGCAGGCTTCGCCATCCTGGCCCTGGTCGGCCAGGTGAAGGCAGGACCTTCCATCGCGGCCATCCGGGCACTGCGGGGGCGCCAGTGGCGGACGGCAGCCCAGAGCTTGCGCGAGAGCCTGGAGCAGAGCCCCGAGGACCCGGCGCTGCTCGCACGCCTGGGCCTGGCCTACTACCAACTGGGGCTCTACAGCGACGCAGCAGCAGCTTTCCACGACGCCGCTGGGTCCGAGTACTACGAGCGGCAAGGCATCGGCGCCCACGCCACCACCCTCCGGGAGCTGGGCCGGTACGAGGAGCTCGCTCCCCTGCGCCAAGGCCAGATCCTGGCCGCCAGCGACGAGGCCACACTCAACAACGCCTACCTGGGAGCCGCCGATGACGCCATAGCCATCGGCAACCTGGACATGGCCCTGGACATGGCCATGTGGGCTCTGGCCCTGCGGCCACAGTCACCCTCGACCCAGGCCTGGTTGGCGGACATCTACCAGCGCCGAGGCGAGCCTGATGAGGCGGGTTTCCATCTCTGGCTTGCTGGATTGGCCGGCTACGACGGCACCCGGGCCAGCCAGGTGGAGGCCCGCATAGCTCTCGAAGACGATGCGATCGTCGAGGCCCTCGACGCGGTGGAGCGAGGGCGCCACACGCGAAGACGCAACGGGCAGCTGGCCGTAGTCCACGCGGAGATCTACCGATGCATGGGCTGGTACAGCGACGCCCAGGCCATCTTCGAGCGCCAAGGGCTGCACTTCGGCGAGCGCCGGGACTACCTTGTGGAGCGCGCCCAGTTGTTGCTGGTGCAGGGCGACGCCCCCGAGGGCTGCGCCATGCTGGCCCGGGCCGACGAACTCTACCCCCACCACCCACAGGCGGCGGAGCTGCTGGACGGGTTCGGCTGCGCCGACGGCACCACGCAATGAGCGCTCAAGTCGTCTGGCTGGGCCTGCTGCTGGGTCTGGGCACACGCTGCGACATCGCTGGTGACGACACCGCACCGGAGCCCACCCCCAGCGATGGGCTTGGCGTGGGCCTGCGCCACTTCGACGCCCAGGCCACCATCGCCGACGATCACAGCAGCTACGAAGGCTGGGAGGCCTTCCACTTCACAGGCGATCGAGGCCTGGGGGACGACGTCTGCCAGGTCCGCTACACCATGACCAGCACAGACACGCGCGCTGACTGCCCCGACTGCCTGTGGGCCTTCGATCTCATCAGCGCCGATGCCCAGATCGAGGGCGAGTCCGGCAAGGGCTGCGCGGGACTGGGCATCACCACCGCCGAGTTCGATGGCGTCGTCTACAGCTACGGCTTCGCCGAGGCCTCCGGGGGGTACCAGCAGGTGCTGATGTACCGGGTGGGGAGCTACGGCTGGTACCCGGTCTGCGGCGCCACCTGGGCCGAGCCGGGCTTCCAGTACGACTGGGAGATGGAGCTCTACTACTACTAGGTGTTCGTGTTCGTGGGCCGCCGCCCGACGGGGTGCTACCTTCCCCGAACCCCGCCCCCTTCAACAGGAGCCTCTCCATGGCAAAGGGCCACCCCAAGGGTCTGTACGCGCTGTTCTTCACCGAGATGTGGGAGCGGCTGGCCTTCTACACCATGCTCGGCATCCTGCTGCTGTACGCCACGGACATGGAGCGAGGCGGCCTGGGGTTGCCAGCGGCGGAAGGCAACGAGATCTACGGGTTGTACCTGGCCTTCGTGTACTTCACGCCCTTCCTGGGCGGCATGATCGCCGACCGCATCATGGGCTACCGCCGGGCCGTATTCCTGGGCGGGCTGATGATGGCCGGCGGCCTCTTCATGATGAGCGTGCAGGGCTACGTCACCTTCGTGGGTGGCCTGGTGCTGCTGATCCTGGGCAACGGCTTCTTCAAGCCCAACATCTCGGTGATGGTGGGCAACCTGTACGAAGCGGGAGACCCCAAGCGTGACGCGGGCTTCAACATCTTCTACATGGGCATCAACATCGGGGCGCTCATCGCCACCCTGCTGGCCGCCTCGGTACGCAACGAGCTGGGCTGGCTGTGGACCTTCCGCGTAGCGGGCGTGGGCCTGCTCGTCAGCCTGGTCATCCTCAGCGTCAACTGGAAGAGCCTCGCCAAGGCCGACCGCCAGCCCGAGCTTGGCCCCGATGACATGAGCCTGGGCGCCATCGCCCTCAAGATCCTCGCCCCGGCCTTCGGTGTGGGCATCCTGGGCTACTTCGCGGCGCTGTGGTGGCTGCCCGAAGGCGTGGCCATGCGCCCGGCGGTCTGCGGCTTCCTGGCCGGCATGATCCCCGTGATCGTCTTCTTCGTACGCATGGGCCTCACGGCCCCCCCCGAAGAGAAGGACGGCCTGCTGGCCCTGCTGCCCATCTACGTGGCCGGCGGCACATTCTTCATGATCCTGCATCTCAACGGCTCGGCCATGACCCAGTGGGCCCGAGACGACACGGACCGCGAAGTGGGCTTCGTGCCCGCCGCCTTCCAGCAGGACGCCATGCCCAGCTACTTCACCAACGCCGCAGCGGACGTGAAGCGCCCCCACCCCGACACCCTGCTGGCGGTTGAGAACGCTGAGATCGCCCGCATGTACGGGTTGCAGCGCATGGACGAGGGCGCGGTATCCACAGTGGCCGCGATCCCCGGCGTGCGCATCGAAGAGCTGGCCCTGGACACCGAACCCAGCCCCGCGCAGGCCGACTGGGCATCGCGGGCCACGGACGTCTACGCCGACGGTGTGGTCACGGTGGTCGAGGGCACAGACAGCCACGGCCACGCCACGGTGAGCGTCGAGCTCCCCGACGGCGCCAAGGCGGTGCGGCGCGTGGCCTTCGTGCGCGAGTCCGAAGGCGCTGCCACGGCCGCCTACATCGTGGATGAGCACACCTACAGCACCATCTACGACGGCTACCGGGAGCGCTTCGGCAAAGACCCGGACTACCTCGAGCGCGGCGCGTTCCTGCAGGTGGTCAACCCCGAGGTTTACCAGAGCTTCAACCCGCTGTTCGTGATCCTGTTCACACCGCTGGTGGTGGGCCTGTTCGGCTTCATGGTGGCGAAAAACCGCGGCATCACCACGGCGCGCAAGATCTTCTACGGCCTGGTGCTGACCACCATGGCACTGCTGCTGATGGCCCTGGCGGGCTTCCTGTCCGAAGACGGCAGCATGAAGGTGGCTGGCCTGTGGCTGGCGGGCTTCTACGCCATCGTCACCATCGGCGAGCTGTGCCTGTCCCCCATGGGCCTGTCCCTGGTCACGAAGCTGTCCCCCAAGCGACTGGTGGGTCTGACCATGGGCGGCTGGTTCATGGCCTCGGCCTTCGGAAACAACTTCTCCGGCTTCTTCGGCGGCATCCAGGGTCAGATGACCCCCAAGGCCTTCTTCCTGCTGCTGGCCTTCTTGTCAGCCTGCGTGGCCACGTTCATCTACCTGCTGTTGCCCAAGCTGGATGCAGCCATCAAGAAGTACGGGGCTTAGTCGCCCTTCTTGACGTAGGTCCCGACCAGGTCCACCTGGTAGACGATGTGTCCCTGCATGGCCGCCAGCAGCGCGGCGCGGTCGGGCTCGCCGAGATCGGGCAGGACGGTATCCAGGGCGTAGAGCTTGTGGAAATAACGATGCTCGCCGATGGGCGGACAAGGGCCGCCGTAGCCGGTGCGACCCCAGTCGTTCTTGCCCTGCAAGGTGCCCGGCGGCAGGTGTCGAGAGGCCTCGGGGATACCCGAGCGTTCTTCGGCCGGCAGGTTGTAGAGCACCCAATGGGTCCAGATGGTCTGGGGGTCTGCGGGATCCGGGGCGTCGGGGTCCTCGACGATGAGCGCCAGGCTGGCGGTGCCCTGGGGCAGGCTCTGCCAGTCCAGTGGCGGTGAGATGTCCTCGCCCTCGCAGGTGTAGGTGCTGGGGATCTTGCCCCCCGGCGCCCAGGCCACCGTGGTGAGGATCATGTCGCGGTCGAGCCCTTGGGGCCCACCCTGATGCACCGCGGGACCGGGGCCGCCCTGGGGCGACGGACCAGGAGGCGGAGCGCCAGGACCATGGGCGCCGCCGCCTTGCTGGGCGGGACCGGAGCAGGCGAGAACCAAGGCGGTGAGGAGAATGGTGGGGGGCATGGGAGGGCTCCTGAAGATTCCAGCACTGACGGTAACTCAGGAAGGTCAGAGCCGGAGGCTCACTCCGCCACCAGTGTCATAGAGACCTCGATGTCGTGCTGCTTGAAGGCCCCATGGGCGCACGCCGTACCAGATCTCTCCTTGACCTCCGGAGCCAAGGCGACGGTCACTGGGCGGTGTTCACCGCCGTGTTCGGCACCGTCGATGTCCGCAGCCGTGAGCACACACTCGGCCCCGCAAGGCTCCGTCTCGACACCTAGGTGCCAGGCACCTTCGGCGTCGGAGTGGGTGACGCCATGCTGGAACGACAGCTCGATTCCCTCGACAGGCTGGCCCTTGGTGCTCTCGATCACGACACCCTCGAGATTGTACTCGGCACAATCGAACGCAGAGTCGACCGGTGTACCGTACTCGGGTGCCACCGAGTCCCAGGGGGACTCGTCTTCACCGCAGCCCGCGACCAGGAGCAGCAGGAAAGACGATGCCAGCTCGGTGAGCCTCTTCTTCATGTCGTCCTCCCGGTGCAAGCCATGGGGCGATGCTACCACGAGGAAGGCCAGATTCTGGCCCTCCCCCAGGCTATGTTTCTCCGGTCCCCTGCTCCCGGCTGTCGCCATGGCTTTTGCGCACCTCCACGTCCACAGCCAGTACACCCTGCTCGACGGGGCGGTGTCGCCCAAGGACGTCGTCAACAAGGCCGCCGCCTTGGGGCAGGAATCCATCGCCCTGACCGACCGCTGCAACCTCTACGGCGCGGTGGAGTTCTTCAAGGCCGCCAAGGGCAAGGGCATCCGGCCCATCATCGGCACCGAGGTCAGCGTCCAGCCCGAAGGCATCGACTACAAGGACCCCAAGGAGCTGCTGGGGGGCTGGTCGCTGGTGCTGCTGGCCAAGGACGACGCGGGCTACCACAACCTCTGCCACCTCATCACCCGGGCCATCTTCGATGGCATGTACTACCGGCCGCGGGTGGATCTCGAGCTGTTGCGGACCCACAGCGCGGGCCTCATCGTGCTCACCAGCGGCATGAAGGGCCCGGTGGGCCGCGCCATCACCCAAGACCAGCCCGATCAGGCCAAGGAACGCCTCGAGCTGCTGCTGGACATCTTCGGTCGTGATCACCTGTTCCTCGAGCTGCAGGACTTCGGGCTGCCCCAGCAGCTCGAGAGCAACCAGCTCTGCCGTGAGCTGGGCGCTGCTTTGAGCATCGACACAGTGGTGACCAATCCGGTGCACTACCTCGAGCCCGCCGGCGTCATCACCCAGCACGTGCTGCACGCCATCGCCATGGGCGAAGCGGTGGACACCCCCGACCGCTACCACTCCCCCACCGATCAGGCCTACTTCAAGACCGAAGCCGAGCTCCGGGAGATCTTCCCCGACGACGACGACGCCATCAGCCGCACCGTCGACATCGCGGAACGCTGCAACTTCGAGTTCGAGTTCGACAACTACCACTTCCCGGCCACCACGCCCCCCGACACCTTCGACGACGCCGACACCGACCGCAACTGGGCCTACTTCTACGCAGCCTTCCCCCCACCCCGCGACTACGGCCTGCCCGATCCCGCCGACGCCATCCCCCCCCGGGTCGAAGGCGCGGGCAACATGAACGGCTTCTTCCGCTGGTACGCCCACAAAGGCCTCGAGCTGCGGCTGGAGCATGTCCCAGAAGCCGAGCACCAGGTCTACTGGGATCGCCTCGAGCGCGAGCTCGGCATCATCATCGATATGCAGTTCCCGGCCTACCTGCTCATCGTGGCCGAGTTCATCAACTGGTCCAAAGACAACGGCATCCCCGTAGGTCCCGGCCGCGGCTCTGCCGCCGGCAGCTTGGTGGCCTACGCCATGCGCATCACGGATGTGGACCCCATCCACTTCACCCTGCTTTTCGAGCGCTTCCTGAATCCAGAACGCGTGTCGATGCCCGACATCGACGTCGACTTCTGCCAGGACCGCCGCGAAGAAGCCATCGAGCACGTGCGCATCAAGTACGGCTCTCCCCTGGTCAGCCAGATCATCACCTACGGCAAGCTCAAGGCAAAGCTCGCCATCCGGGACGTAGCCCGGGTCGCCAGCCTCACCTTCAACGACACCAACCGCATCGCCAAGCTGGTCCCCGACGAGCTCGGCATCACCCTCAGCGCAGCCCTGAACGAACCCGCCTTCCGGGAGAACTACAACGCCGATCCCCGGGTCCGCCGGGTGGCCAACCTGGCCAAGCTGGTCGAAGGCATGACCCGCCAGACCGGCATCCACGCCGCCGGTGTGGTCATCGCCGACCGGCCCCTGGTGGAGTACGCGCCGCTGTACCGCGACTCCGCCGAAGGCGGCCCGGTGGTGCAGTACGAGATGAAAGCCGCTGAGTCCGTGGGCCTCATCAAGTTCGACTTCCTGGGCCTCAAGACCCTGGACCAAATCCGCGACGCGGTGAAGCTGGTGGAGCGCAACACCGGCGAGCGCATCGACATCGCGCTCATCCCCATGGACGACCCCAAGCCCTACGATCTGCTGTCCAAGGGCGACTCCCTGGGAGTGTTCCAGGTCGAATCCGACGGCATGCAGAAGCTCCTGCAGCGCCTGCAGCCCCAGTCCATCGAAGAGGTCATCGCCCTCATCGCCCTGTACCGCCCGGGCCCCCTGCAGTCGGGCATGGTGGACGACTTCGTCGAGTGCAAGCACGGCCGCAAGGAGATCACCTACCCCCTGCCCCAGCTCCAGCCCATCCTCGAGCCCACCTACGGCGTGGTGCTGTACCAGG